>JAEEGL014896728.1_pt1 | contig 11254 bp, 5 predicted proteins | sample 9134231 | NCBI WGS metagenome assembly JAEEGL01 (sample SAMN16246548, study PRJNA631951) | gut metagenome | biome: gut microbiome; feature: rumen; material: fiber-attached | host: Bos | place: Iran: Karaj | collected 2018-10
AAAAAGAAGAGAAAAATCAAATATTTGAAAATAAATATTTTATGGAAGTTATAACAAATAATAATAAAGAAATAACTAAATTTAAATATGATGATTTATCAACAGAAAAAATTAAAAAAAAGAAAAATATAACAAAAAAAGAAAAAAAAAAAAAAAATAATTAAACAATAATATAATAATTTTTTTTATTATTATTTTTTAATTTTATCCTTTTTTAATTTCAACTTGTACATCATCATCATCTTCTTCATTTTCATCTTCATCATTTAAAAAAGCATCTAATTGATTTTTTAACATTTTTTTCTTTTCTTCAATATTTAAGTTACTAGTAATATTACTAAACTTATCATTTGTATTTTGTTCTTGTTGTTTTATTGAAGAATATTTATCATTATTTTCCTCACTTTTTTTTAATATTTCTTCTTTTGTTGTATTATTTAATGAATTATCCAATTGAATTAACTCATTTATTGAAATATTTTTCATATTTTCTATATTTTCAGATGATAAATCATCATATTTAAATTTATTTATTTCTTTATTATTATTTGTTATAACTTCCATGAAATATTTATTTTCACATTTTTGATTTTTATCTTCTTTTTTTTCTATATTTATTTCTTTATCTAAAGGTAATAATTTTATTTTATTATTTATCATAACTTTTATCATTCTAGATTTATTTCTCACATCATAATCATTATCATAAAGTAATTTTTCAATTGAATAATTTATTAATTTTTCAATTTTATTTTTAATATTTTCTTTATTGTCTTTATAATTATCAATTATTTTTTCTAATTCTTTATGAATAATAAGAGCAAGAGATAAAATTTGTTTTTTAACTTCAATAGATTCTTTATCAATATTAATTAATAATCTCCTAAAAAAATCAATTGAAACAGTAGGAATAATATTAATATATTTCCCAATCATATTAATAATACTTGATAAAGCATATGAACTTGTAATATTTTTACTATAATTTTTAATTGCATATATTAAAATATATTTTTTTTGTTCTCCAATATTATCCATTAATTTACTTAAATTTATTATAACATTATTTATTATTTTTGCTTCTTTTATTTTTAACATATCAACTAATTTTTCAATACATACTTCAATAATTTCTGGAATATCTTTATTTCTAATTGATATAAAATAAATTTGATTAATTATACATATTCCTAAGTTGAGATTTAAAAAGGAAATTTCTCTTCTAAATTCATTTATTATTTGTTTAACATTATTTTTATTAATTAGATATGATAATATTTTAATTTTTATTTCTGAAAAAATTTCCATTTCATTTATATCATTTATAAAAAAGTAATTAATATATTTTGAATAATATTCCCTTATTTTATTATTTATTTCACTATTATTATTATTGATTATAATTTGAGAAATAACATCAAGAGATAAATTTATATCATTATTATTTTCACTTTCAAGTAAACATTTCAATAATGAAAGAGATATTTTTTTTAATCTATTATTCTCTTTTTTCATTTTTAAAATATTATTTAAAAACTCTAAATCATTTTCAAATTCTTTTATTAAACTAATTAATCCAATAATACAATTAATTTCTTTATTAAAATCTGTAGTTTGTTTCATACAATTATATAACGAATTAAATAACAATGAAATAAAAGTAATATTACTTTCATTTTTTAAATTATGTTTAAGATAAATATGAGTAAAATTAATAAGAACAAAAACAACTCTTTCAAAATAAAAATTATCAATATAATTTAATTTCATACATATATCTTCAAATTTATTATGTAATCCAAAAGATAAATAATCAGAAATACCTAATTCAATAACAGCAAAGAAGAAAGTAGAAAAAATAATTGGATTTGAATCATAAAGATATTTCTTTAAAATATTTTTTAACTCTTCATCTTCAATAAGAGATTTATCATCTTTATAATAATTAATAATAATAATAAGTGTAATTCTTTTAATTAAAGGATTACTATCATTAATAAAATCTAAAAGTGATTTAAAAGTATCTTTTTGAATTCCTTGTTTACTCAAAGAAGAAATCATATGTAATAAACACATTCTATTAACAGGATCAATATTATGTGATAATTTACCAATTACATTATATAATAAAATTAATTCTTCTCTTTTAATTAAAGTTATATGATCAATAATATTTAAACATAAACATTTAATATAATAATCATTATTAATAACAAAAATATCTAAAACTCTTGGAATATAAATATTAATATCTTTTTGATTTTGAATATCAATTATTATTATTTTTAATGCATATATAACTTCCATTTCCATTTTTGAAGATAAGAAATTTAATATTTCTTTTTCAGTATGTTCTCTTTTATATAAATATTCTGTTTCATTCATTGTTAAATCTGACATCATTTTTGATACTGAAGATGATGCATTTGATATTGATGATTTAATTGAAGAAAAAGATGGTATATAACTTTTTATAAAATCCATTTAAAATAAAAAAAAAAATTTATTTTTTAAAAAAATATATTAAAAAAAAAAAAAAATATTATATTCATATAAGAATATAAGTTATAATAAAAAAATTATATACAAAAAAATAAATATTTTTTAATTACCTTTTTTTTTAATCTTCTTCATCTTCAACAAAATTTCCTCCAATATTAGGTATTGTTTTACCATTTATTTCATGTTCAACTTCTCCCATTTCTTCAAATTTTTTTTTCTGACCTAATTTATTACTCATAACCATTCCCATAGGATTAGGTCTATTATTTTTCATATTAATCTTTTTATCTTTCTTAATACTATTATTATTATTATTTACATTATTATCATTATCATTATTATTATTATTATCATTAAGATTTTTTTCTTCATTAATTTGAATTAACTTTCCATATCTAAAAACTCCTTTAATAACTTTATTTTGATTATAATAAATTCCATCTCCATGTTGCATATTATTAACCCAATTTCCTTCATAATAAATATTTTTACTCCAATAATAAATTCCAAAACCTTCTTTTTTACTTAATTTATAATTCCCAATATATTTATTCCCATTAGGCCAATTAAATTCACCTTGACCTTCCAATTGTCCTTTATTAAAATTCCCAATATAATTTCTACCATCATTCCAAATAAAATTACCTTTCCCATTTATATTTCCATTTTTAAAATTACCTTTATAAATACAACCATCATCCCATTTAAATTCACCATCACCTTCTCTTATTCCATTAATAAAATTACCTTCAAATATAGATTTATTTGGAAAATTTTCTTTACCAAAACCATTTGGTTTATCATTTTTAAATTCACCTTCGTATATATAACCTTCTTTTAATTTAAGTATTCCTTTCCCATTTGCATTTCCATTTATAAATTCACCTTCGAAATAATCTCCATTTAAATTTATTAATCTACCTTTTCCATTAAAGATATCATTTAAAAAATAACCTGTGTATTTATTTCCATTTTTATCTATAAATATACCAAATCCTTCTTTTTTTCCATTTTTATTCCAACTTCCTTTATAAATTGAATTATCATTTGTAAATTTATATGAATCTCTTTTTATTGTATCTGGATAATTTGATGAATCATTATCGTTAAATTTACTTATTGTTTTTTCTAAATTTTTTATATTATCATTTGTTAATTGTAATATTTCACTATCTGAAACTTTTTTTGCTATTTTTTTTATATTTTCATCGAAAATTTCTTCTTCTGATAAAATTGGTTCTTCTATTTTTTTTGGTTGTGATTTAAATTTATCTTCTTCTTTTATACTTTCTTCATATACTTCATCTTGGTTATTATTATTATTATTTATATTATTCGAAACTTCTCCAGTATTAAATTGTTTCATTTGAGCATTTTCTATTATTTGATTATTGTCTACTTCAATATCTGAATTTGGAACTTTTATATTTCCTGGATCATTATTACATGAAGAACATCCTAATTCATTTCCCATTTTATATTATATTTATTTAAATTTAATTTTTTTTGTAAATTTTCTTTTTTTTTTTTTTTGAAATTGTATTTTTAATTTTTTTTATTTTAAATGAAAATTAATATAAAATAATATATTAATTAAAATAATTTTATAAATTTATATATAAAAAATTTTATCTATTTATTTTTTATTTTTTTTTAATTTTTATTAATTAAACAAAACAAAAAAAAGGGATTAATTTAGATATTTACAAATAAAAAATTATAATAAATGTTTAATACAAATTTTTTACTTTCAATAACTTTTGATATAATTCATTTCCTAAATAAGTTTTAGCAAGTACATTTAATTCTTGACAAGCCTTACAAGGATTAGAAGGAAAAAAACAAATATCTTTAGATTTAAAAGTATTTCCATTATTATGATTTATTGAAATATATTTACTTTTACAATAAAAATTACCAAAAGTATATTTTGATACTTTTCCATTTTTATTTATTAAATAATGATTTGGTAAATTATGATATTTTTTACTATATTCCATACAAATTGAACAAAAACAATTTCCAGGTTCACATATTTGTTTTGGACAACAATTACAATTTATATATGAATTATTATAACAATAAAATAAACCATAATTTAAATTTATTGAACAACCTAATTCTAATGCATCTAATATAATAATTTCTTTTTCTTCTTTTGATAATTCTTTTACTTTTGATATATTATTTTCATATTTACAATCTAAATTTATATCTACTTCATTCCCTATTTTAGGAGTAATTAATTTTATACTATTATAATCTGTTTTTTCTTCATCATTTCTATTTGAATTTTCTTCATCATATATTTTCTTTTTATATATTATTTGATTTTTATTTGAACTATTATCTATTTTAGGAGTATTTATTTTGTCATCATAAAATATTTTTATATTATTTGAATGTATTACATAATTATTATTATCATTAAATAATTCTTTTTTAATTTTTTCTAATTCATTAATATTACTATCTTTATTTAATATTTCAGATTTATCTATTTTATATCCTAATTTTGAAAGAATATAATTTTTATGTTGTTTTTCATTTTCTAAATGTCCAATAAAACAAAATTTCCCTATAAAATTTTTTTTACATAATTCACATTTATAATTATCTCCTTTATTATGTTTCTTATATTCATCAATATTATTAATTATTTTATTACAAAATTGACAATAATATCCAATATAATTAAAAAAATTATTTAAATTGATATTATTTTTTGGATTAAATGGACTTTTATGACAAAAAGGACATTTATTTAAATTATATATTATATTTTCTTTACAATTATTACAAAAAGAATTTTTGCATTGTTCACAAAAATAAGGATTAATTACATTATTTCTACAAGAAAAACAAGTTAAATCTATTTTTGAAATAATCATTTTATTTTTAATTATAAATTTAAAAAAATTAATTTATTTATATTTTTATATTATAATAATGTAAACAAAATAATTTTTAATTAAAAAAGATATCAAAAAAAAATAAATAAAGCCATTTCCAAATATAAAAAATAATTTTTATAAAATAATGTCAAACCCAAATGAAATAAATAATTTTAATAAAAACAAAGATGATACAATGCAAAATCAAATATTTTCAATGTTAAAAGGAGTAGGAGTTATAGAAGATGATGATTTAGAATTTCATGAAAATCTAAATGATATAAAAGAAACTTTATTTAATGATGATGATTTAATGTTTGATTTTGATGATGCTGAGACAAATCATAATACAACAATAAGTCAAGGAACTTTTTTAAGACATCAAAATGAGAAGAGTTTAACATTAAAAAATGAAAATATGATTTTTAATTTTCATAATCAAGAATCAAGAAGAAGAAAATTTAATACACAAAATTATATTTCTAATTATTCTTTTAATCCTATTAATAATTATAATTTAAATGATAGTTTTGGTTATCAAATTCCACAAAATAGTTATATTTATAATAATAATATATTAAATAATCAATATAATTATTTTAATCAAATTAATAATGCAAATCTATCATTAAATTATAATAATAATAATAACAATAATAATAATAATTTAAATATTATTCCAGTTACTACGACTCCTTTAGGTATGAAAATGCCAATTAGAACTTTTAATTTTAAAATAAAAAATCAAAATCAAAATCAATCTAATTTTTCTTTTCCAAATTTAAAAAATAATTTAATAAAAAATAATATTAATAAACATGATAAAAGTTTTTTTTATTATCAAGCACAAAAACAAAATCAAGATAAAAAACAACAAAATAATTTTTTAATTAATGACAATATTGCAAGAGAATTAGAAGGAATGTTAATTGAACAAGGATTTTTTACACAACAAATTTATGATAAATTAAAAGGAAAATTTATTTCTTTAATGAAAACTCAACAAACAAGTAGAATATTACAATATTATTTAGATCAAACTCCAGAAAATATTATTCATCAAATTTTTTTTGAATTTAAAGATGAAATTGATGATTTAATTATTGATATTTATGCGAATTATTTTTGTTTAAAAATATTTTATTTTTTAAATAAAGAAGATCGAATAATTTTTTTAAAAAATATTTCGAAAAATTTAGATAATTTATCTGTTAATAAAATTTCAACTTATCCAATACAATGTATAATTGAAAAATTAAATAATGAAGAAGAATTTGAAATTGTTTTTAATGGAATAAAAGATAATTTAATGAAATTAAGTATTGATATATATGGAACACATGTATTAGAAAAAATATTAAATACATTTAATTATGAAAAATATATAATTCATATATCAAATTTTATTATTGATAATTTTATTTTCTTAGTTAATAATTCAAATGGATTATGTATAGTAAAAAAAATAATAATAATAGAAAATAAAAGAAAAAAAATAAGTATAAATTTTCAAAAAATAAAAAAGTATTTAATTGATAATTCAATTATTTTAATTCAAAATCCTTTTGGTAATTATGCACTTCAAACTGCAATTGATAATTGGGAACTTGAAGATTTAATTGAAATTATGGAACCTTATAAAGGAAAATTACTTATATTATCAATTCAAAAATTTTCTTCAAATGTTATTGAAAGATGTATAGAAAAAAATGAAAAATTTTTATATTATTTTATTAATGAAATATCAAGCGATGATAATTCCATTATTTTATTAATGAAAAATAATTATGGTAATTATGTTATTCAAACTGCATTAAGGGCATCAAAAATTAATAAACAAATGCAAAATATTCTAATTAATTCAATGAAAAAAAATTTAGTTAACTTAAATGAAAAAAAATTAATTAATAAATGGAAATTAATCATTACTTCATATTCCAAAAATTAAATATATATATATATTTAGTATAAAGGTATTTTCATTGCTTTATTATTCAAAATGTTTAGTTTTTGTTCATAAGAGACAATTATAAATATTGAATAAATAAGTGTTTTATTTTTTATTGGATATATCAATTTGTTGTAGATAAATATCGAGTTTAAATGATTATAAAATAATTTAAATGTTTTATAATTAAAATAGTATATATTAGATTAATTGTAAGTAATAATATTCAAATTTAAAATAAAAAAGTTAAATTAATTCAATTAATAAAAATATAATATAATAATATAAATATGAATGATTTTGAAGATAATTTTGATTCAGAATCAAAATCTAATTTTTCAAATAATCCCTTATCAGATAATAATATTAATTTTGAAGATTTACATAGGAGATTTAATGATATAAGAGAACCTAATCCAATTTCAGAAAATTATAATGATAATAATATAAATAAAACTCATAGTTCAGAAAATGAAATAAAATATGGGAATAAACAATCTTTTATGGATTATCAAAATAATCCTATTTTATCAAATTTTCAAAATGAAATGAAATTTGATACATTTGAAAATAATCCTATGGGTAATATTTTAAATCAATTTGCAAATGAAAATAATGATTTTGGTTTTAATAGAGGAAATAATTATATTAATGATATGAAAAATGAATTAAATAAAAATATTCATATAAATGATAATAATAATAATTTTGATTATAATACTGGAATATTTAATGAAAAAAATGATTCACCTTTTATTACCGAAAATAATAAAATAAATGATAGTAGTAATTCAGAATTGAATAAAAGAAATATAATAAATGATGAATTTAATATACAAAATAGTATAATAAATGAAAAAAATAATTTTGACTATAATATTGGAAATAATATAAATAATAATAATAATAATTTAGACTTTAATAATCATAATATAATAAGGGAAAACAACAATTTTGAATATAATATTGGAAATAATATAATTAATAATAATAATAATTTAGGCTTTAATAATCATAATATAATAAATGAAAACAATAATTTTGAATATAATATTGACAATAACATAATTAATAATAATAATAACTTAGATTATAATAATCATAATATAATAAATGAAAACAATAATTTTGAATATAATATTGGAATTAATAAAACAAATAATAATAATAGTAATTTAGAATTGAATCAAAATAAAAAAAGTAATGAAAGGAGAAATATAAATATAGAAAATGATATTAAAAAAGAAGAAAAAAAAGAAGATATATCATCTCTTTTTGAAAATTTTGGAAGAAGAAGAAGAGTAAATACACCTAGTCCAAATAAAACAAATAAAAATAATAATAACTTAAAAAATTCAAATTCAAGTAAATTAATAGAAAAGAAAAATAGTGATATTTCAAGTGATTTAAAAGATTCACAAAAAAAAGATAATAATAATAAAGATGATAATATTAGAAATATCTCAAGAAAAAAATCAAATGATGAAAATAAATTAAAAAATTCAAATAATGAATTTAATATAAATAGAAGAAAAATATTTAATGAAGATTTAATTGAAAGTGTTTTAGAAAAAGGAAGAGATGAAGAATTAAAACAAAATATAAATTATTTAACAAATCAATTAAAAAATGAAAAAGAAAAATATGAATTAGAAATAAAGGATTTACAAAATAAATTAAAAGAAGAAAAAGAAAAATATGAATTAGAAATCAAAGATTTACAAAATCAAATAATTCAAAAAGATAAAGAAATAAAAACAAAAGAAGATGAAATTCAAATGAAAGAAGAAGAAATAAAAAATATAGAAAAAGAACACAAAAAAAATATAGAAGAAATAAAATTAAAACATAAAAAAGATATTGAAATAAGTGAAGAAACATATAAAAAAAATGAAGATATATTAAATAATAAAATAAATGATGAAGTAAATAAAGAAAGAGAAAGTTTAAAAAAAATACATCAAAAAGAAATGGAAAATTTAATAGATAATCATAAGAAAGAAATTAGTAATCAACAAACAATATTTGAAAATCAAATTGAATTATTACAAAAACAATTAAATAAAGAAATAGAAATAAATAAAGTATTAAATAAAGTAGAAAATACTTCAAAACAAATTGATAATATTTTTCTAAAATTTTCAAATGAAAAAGAAAATCAAAATGAATCAAATAAATTATATTATGAATCTTTAGTTACTTTAGAAAGTAGATTAAAAAATTTAGAAATAACATTAAATAAAGATAAAGAACAATTTTTAAAAGAAAAAGAAATTTTTGAAAAAGAAACTACAGAAAAAATGAAATTAAATGCAGAAGAAAATATACGTTTAAATAATCAAAAAGAACAATTAAATACTTTATTATTAAAATTAAAAAAAGATGAAGAAGAACAAAGAAATAAATATGAAAAAGAAAAATTAGAAAATGAAAAAAAAAATGAAGAATTAAAAAAAGAATTACAATTATTAAAATCAGAATATGAAAAAAAATTATTCGAAGTAGAATATCAAAGAAAAGTATTAGAAGAAGATAAAAAATATTTTGAAAATTTTAAAAATGAAAACTTTAAATTAATAGAAAATCAAAAAGAAAATATTTCAAGAAATAAAAATGAATATTTAATAGAAGAATTAGAAATAAAAGAAAGAATTCAAAATTTAAAAAATGAAGAAGCAATTATTTCAGGAAAATTTAATGAATATGAAAGGTCAAAAAAAAATATTGAAATTGAGAATTATCAAATAAAAAAAGATAGAGAAGATATTACAATTGCTGCAAGAAGATTAAATGATGCTATTAAAAAATTAGATGAGAAAGAAAAAATTTGTGAACAAGAAAAAAATTTAATACAACAACAATATAGTGATTTAGAAAATTATATTAGTGATTTAAAAAATGAAAAAATGAAAATTGAATTTGAAAAAAATAATTTACAAGTTCAATTTAAAAATTTAGAAATTGAAAAATTAAAAATTAATAATTATAATTTGATAAATTATAGTCAATCAATGAAAAATTTTATGAATTCTCAAATTATGTTATCAAATAATTTTAATGATAATAATATTAATGAAAATAATAATATTGGAAATTATAATACTGGAAATATTAATAATAGAAATAATATTGATAAAAATAATTTTAATAAATCATATCAATTTAAATCTAATAATAATAGACAATTAAATAATTTATATAATACTAATACTTCAAAATCAACTTTAAATATACATTTTCAAACAATAAAAAATTTAAATAATTCTCAATCAAATACTAATATAAATTTTCAACCTTTTAAAACTTTAAATCATTCTCCTTCCACTACATTATTTAGTGCTGATGAATATTTTAAAAAAGTAAAACTTTATAATAAAAATAATGATAGTATTAATATTGAAAAAGAACAAGAATTTCTTAGAAAAAGTAGAGAAAAACTATATAAATCAACTGATTTTAAAAATAATTAATATAAATTTATTCAATAAAGAATAATAAAATTTATATAAATAAGTGAAATATTTTTTTATATTATACTTTTTGGGAAAAAATTTTATATATATCTATATTATTTGTTGTTAATGAATTTTTTTATAAGATTTATTAATTTACAAAAATTTTCTTTATAATAAATAAAAATTATAAATTTTTATTAATTATATTTAAAAAAATATTTTTTAATTTTTATTTAAAATTTGAAGGTTGAATTTTTAATAAATTATTTAATCCTTGTTTTAATTGTTGCATTTTATAAAATCTATCAGCCAACTTATCTAGACTCCTTAATTTATTATTAACCAAAGGAAGTAATTTATATTTATATTTACTATCAATATACCTATTTTCAATAGACTTAATATCTTTATAAATATCATAAATGGGAATCATATCCATATATTGTTTTAATAAA
>JAEEGL015370640.1_pt1 | contig 11254 bp, 5 predicted proteins | sample 9134231 | NCBI WGS metagenome assembly JAEEGL01 (sample SAMN16246548, study PRJNA631951) | gut metagenome | biome: gut microbiome; feature: rumen; material: fiber-attached | host: Bos | place: Iran: Karaj | collected 2018-10
AACGCCTTCTTCCACTTCTCCGACACCTACGGCGGCCAGAAGCGCCCCGCCCAGCTCGACGACGCCTGGCACACCGCCTTCTGCCGCCTCACCGCCCTCGACTACGAGGAGCGCCCCTACCAGTTCTTCGGGCGCCAGCCGCAAAGGCTCACCTTCGCCTCCAACCACATCTCCGTGCCGGGCATCCCCAACTACCACATCAACCAGACGGGCCTCTTCAGCTACTTCGACGTCGACGACGTCGCCCTCGGTCCCGTCCTCGGCCCCGCCAACGCCGCCGCCTTCCGCTTCCGCGCCCTCTTCGACGCGCCCGACGGCCTCGCCTCCGCCGAATACGCCCTCCTTCCCGGCTTCGCCCCCTACTCCGACCGCCCCGCCGACGAAACCGAAAAGCTCGTCTGGCGCCCCTTCGACTCCGCCGCCACAAACGACGTGGCCCCCTCCCTCGACCGCATCGCCGAAGGCCCCCACCACCTCCTCGTCCGCGCCTCCTCTCCGGGCGGCGCCCGCTCCGCCGTTGCGGACATCCCCTTCCTCTACGACGCCACGCCGCCCGAACTCACCTTCACCCTCGCCACGAACTCGCCGACCGGCCCCAATGACGCCCTCCTCACGACCACCGTCCGCGGCGGCGTCTACGGGGCGCCACCCGTCCTCTCCAACGCGTTCATCACCGTCAACGGATCGCGCCTCAACAGCGCCGCCGGGAACGGAACCATCAACGCCCGATCCGACAACAGCCTATCCTGGGCGGTCAAATGGCCCCTCGCCGCGCGCAACGCCATCCAGGCGTCGACCAACGGCGCAACCATCCGCTTCCACATCGAGAACATCGCGGACGGCGCCGGCAACGCCGCGCCCGCCGCCGAGGCCTCCTACCGGATCGACTACGCCTCCGACAAGGCCCCGCCGCTCTGTGCGCCGTCGCTCGCCAATGTCGGCGTCACCCACGGCAAGGGCGGATTCCCGTCGCGCGAGGCCTTCTTCACGCATTTTGTCCCAGGGATCGAGGCCGGGCGCAACATCGCCATCGATGTCGACGGCCGGCAAAGCCAGTCTCTCGTGCTCAAGGTCGCTGCAGACCCCAACCGGTACGATGCGCCGAAACGCGCCAGCGCCTCCTTCAAAAACTGGATTGCGCCGACGAACCGCTGGCTCATGCTTCGCGCCCGCGTCCCGGAAAAGGCAACGGCGCCGACCGGTACCGCCTTCCGGCTCGCCTTTACATTGAAGGCCGCGCCCATGGGGGCCCGAACCCCGGCGGAGGACAATCGGTACGTGCTGGCAGTGCCGGCGTCCAACCCGACGAACGAAGCGACACGCCCTGCCGGACTTCACGGAAACACCGACTTCACCCCCGGCAAATGGGTCGAACTCGCCATCGATGTCGGCGCATTCCTGAACGACAAGGCGGGGATTGAAGACGGTCGATTCAGGATCGAGAGCCTCGCGCTGATTCTGCCCCCCGTCAAAGGCGGCGCACTGGAACTTGACGCGGCGGCCGTTGTGAAGAACGTCCCCGCCGAGAAGAGCTGCCTTGATTTCCACGCCTACGATGCCAGCGGCATCGACGGCCTCTACCTCGGCGATGCCCGAATCGCCGAAGGCGACCGCATCATGCTCGACAAGCTCTACAAGGCTTGCGGCTCGTCTTTCTTCGCGGACATCCGAATCCGCGACCGCGCGGGGAACTTCTCGCCAATGGCAACCATCGTTCCCCTGCCGCCGCGGGAGTAATGCCAGACAGACACGCCCCATGAACTGGCAACTTCCAGGACTCCCCTTTTTACGACGCCGCTCACATCCGGCCTTCACGGCCTTTTGCGATGGCGTCCTCCTGCTTGCCATCCTCCTTCTCATACTCCCGTCCTGCCCCTGGGCCGGCATGCTGGCGGCAATCGCCGCGACACTCCCGCGCTGGCTGAACCTCGCCCGATCCCGTCGCGCCACGCGGCTGGTCTTCGTACCTGACCCACTTGCGCCCGACTTCGCCCTTCTCGCTTCGGCCCTTGTCGATTCCGCCGCCATCGCGGCCCTTGGAAACGTTTCCCGCCAGGAATGGACGCTCTGCCCGTTCCGCGGTGCCGACGGCGCCTTCATCCCCTATTCCATCGACCTTCGCCCCGCGAGCGGCGACATCGCGGTCGGCACTGCCGATATCAGGAAAACGGCCAGAAGCAAAGTCCTCCTCCGTCCGCGACTGCCCGTCCCCATCACCGTTCATGACGCACCGGTCTCCTTCTCGCTTTCACCATCGAAGACACACCATCAGGCCTTCATCGACGCCCCGCAGTCCTTCCGTCTCCCCTGGGACCACGCCTATGGCAACCGGCTTTGCGATGACATCGCCAAACTTTGGCCCGCGATTGCAATCGCGCTTCCGGCCGCCTTCCCCGATTGTCCGCATGTTCATCCCGAAAGAATCTCCGCCCTCGCCCTTCTGGCCATTCTCGCCACTCTGCACTTTGCACGAAGCGACAATCCCCGTGCCGAGAAGAGACGACAACGCCCTTTTTCGAGTAAGTAAGCGCACTTCAGTGCAGAGCGTTCCTTTTCAATTCCGTGACTTGCCCAGCGCCAACAGGGTGTGCCGGAATTTGTCCGCCTCACATTGAATGCGGAAGATGAAGCGCGTATCGTTGCTTTCGCCACGGGGAGCAAGGGAGACGGGAAGATTGGGCAGGGGCCCCGCATCGTCGGGTCGTGTGCGCGAGGCGGCCGCGGCAAAGCGCGTCACCCCCGGAGACCTTCGGACTCGTTTTGACTTCCCGCGCGCCTGGGAGGGCCGCGCATCGGCGCGGCCGTTCATTGCGTTTTGCCGGCCAAAATTCCCAGCCGATGAAATTCGTGACGGAAAATGACGTCTGCCTCGCGGAAAACCCTTGTTTCTCGCGCAAAGCACGGTTCTGCACTCCCGCGCGCACCCTTCTTGCCAAAATCGAGGCTGACAAATTCTGGCCACTTTCCCAGCAGCGACAAATTGACTTGTCCTCATGCGCGCCCATTTGCTATTCTGTCCACAAATTCATAACCATCAACCTGCAGGAGAGTCGAACCATGTCCATGCCCATCCTCGTCGTCCTCGGCGTTCTCATTGTCATCGTCATCGCCATCGCCGGACAATACAACGCGCTTGTCACGCTCAGGCAGCGTTTCCAAAACGCCTTTTCCCAGATTGATGTCCAGCTCAAGCGCCGCTACGACCTCATTCCGAACCTTGTAGAGACAGCCAAGGGGTACATGAAGCATGAGCGCGAAACGCTGGAGGCCGTCATCGCCGCGCGCAACCAGGCCGTTACCGCCTCTCGCGCGGCCGGCGACGATCCGGGCGACTCCGCGGCCATGCGTTCCTTCAGCCAGGCCGAGGGCAACCTCGGCGGAGCCTTGCGCCGCATGATGCTTCTCGTCGAGAACTACCCCGACCTAAAGGCCAGCCAGAACATGATGGCCCTTCAGGAGGAACTCACCTCCACTGAGAACAAGGTCTCTTTCGCGCGCCAGGCCTACAACGACGCCGTGACGGCCTACAACACGAAGCGCGAGGTGTTCCCGACGAACATTGTGGCCGGCTTCTTCAATTTCCGCCCCGCCGCGCTCTTCGAGGTCACGGACGCCGCAGAGCGCGAGGCGCCCCAGGTCAAGTTCTAGCCTTGGACTTCTTCGCACAGCAAGAGGCCGCACGGAAAAGGACGACGCGCCTGACGCTTCTCGTTGCGCTCGCCGTCCTGGCCACGGCGCTGACAACTTCCCTCGCCATTTGCTTCGCCTTGTCTCTCCGGCGCTTTCTCTCCGACCTGGACGGAGACTGCGATTTCCGGGAGATCTTTCGCGAAATGACGGCGATGCCCATCCTCGGCTCCTTGACATTCCTTGCGTTCGCCGTCATCGCCCTGGCCTTCTTCCGGCGCAACCACTCGCTGCGCAACGGAGGCCCGGCCATCGCGGCGGCGATGGGCGGAATCCCGATCAACCCGCAGACAACCGACCTCAATGAACGCCGGCTGCTAAACGTCGTCGAGGAAATGGCCATAGCGGCCGGCGTACGCATCCCCCATGTCTACGTCCTCAGGCAAGCCCAAGGCATAAACGCCTTTGCGGCGGGCTACACGTCGGCTGACGCGACCATTGCCGTTACGGCCGGCTTCCTCGAGGCCTTTACGCGCGACGAAATGCAGGCGGTGATCGGGCACGAGTTCAGCCACATTCTCAACGGCGACATGCGCCTGAACATCCGCCTCGTCAGCATTCTCTACGGCATTCTTTTCATCAGCATCGCCGGCAAGACAATCCTGCGCCTCCTCTTCAACGTCGAGAGCGGCAACGCCACGGGCCGCATCCGTTTCTTCGGCACCTCCGGATCCTCGTCGTCGCGCAAGGGCAAAGGCAGCGCGGGATCCGCCCTGTTTCTCATGCTCGTCGTCCTTGGCGGCCTCCTTTGGCTCGTCGGCCTCGTCGGCCATTTCTTCGCCGAAATCATCCAATGCGCCATTTCCCGCGAACGGGAATACCTGGCCGACGCCTCGGCCGTTCAGTTCACGCGCAATCCAAGCGCCTTGACCAGCGCCCTCAAGTGCATCGGCGCAGACCCGGCCTCAGGGCTCATCGCCGCCTCCGGATCGGCAGAAGTCGCCCACATGCTCTTCGCCCAGGAGCATCCCGCGCTCTTCGACACGCACCCGCCCCTCGCCGAACGCATCCGGCGCTTCGACCCTTCCTTTGACGGCAACTACGGCAAGCCGCGCCGGAAGAAGAAGAAAGCCCCGCCGACCCCGGCGGGAGCCGCCCGTCTCAACACGGGCCTTCTCCGCGCCGCCTGCCTCGCCGACATCGTCGCGAGCCATGCCGACCTCCCGCCCCTGGAGCCGGCCGACAACCGCGCCCTCCATACCGTCCCTGCCGCAACCGCCTGCCTTCTCGCCCTCGCAATAAACTGGGCGGACGCGGACAACTACGCCAGACAGCGCCGCATGGCGCTGGAGGGCTTCCTTTCCGCCGCCGCAACCGCCGCCAAACTTGATCCGAATGCACTTCTCTCCCTCTGGATCAGAAAGACCAGCCAGTGGAATTCCGCCACGCGGCGCGCGGCCTGTGAAATCGCCGCCGCAACCCTACGCCCGCTCGCCCCAGGGGATCGGAGCGCGCTCGTGGCGGACATAGCCCGCATCGCCGACGCGGACAGCCTCCGCACCCCCTTCGAGTTCGCCCTCCTCGCCCTCCTCCGCCGCCGCCTTACGGAATCCGATCTCGGGCTTGCCTATACGCCCGTTCATCCATCCCGGCTCGCGGACAAGGCTGCCATCGCGCTCTACGCCGTCGCCTACCACGCGGGCAGTGCCGACGCGGTTCGCAAATCATGGGCTGAAGCGGCGAAGAACTACCCGCTCGTCGCAAAGCTCACCCCGCGGCCGGACTGGATCGACCGCGTAGAAAAGATTGAGGACGCATTTGTCGCCCTTCGTCGCCTTCCGCCAATGTGGAAAGGCGAATTTCTCAAGGCATGCCGTGCCGCCATTGCCGCCGACGGCCTCATCACGGGCGATGAAGCGGAATTCCTCTTCGCCGTAGCCGACGGCATTCACGCCCCGGCCTAGTGTCCCGTGCGATTAGTCTTGAGCAATATGCGAAGCCGGCCGTTGAGAGACGATGAGGAAGCCTTGAGCGTTGTGGACCAACGTGATAGGCTGACGACGAAGGATGTCGGCGGCTGGCAAGGCTTATTGCCAAGGATTTGATGCACGGGACACGAGTGTCTCGTCCGATCAATTCGTCGTTGCGCAGGCCTGCTTTCGTCAGACGAGGAGGAGCCGCGAAGCGCACTCTTCCGCGTTGGACGACGAAGTCGGGGCATGGCGGAAGCAGAGCAGGCAAATGGATCCGGACTTTTCGGACGGGACACTAGGCGGGCGCCGCCACATCCGGGAACTCCTCAGCCCTATAGAAGCCTGGCGAGTCTGGTCGGTGTGTCTCGGTAGTCGTCGATGGGCAGGAAGGGGAAGTCCGACAGATAGACGGATTCGTCGTTTCCGCCGGGACCGTAGTCGTCGCCCACGTAGAGAACCTCGTCGTGGGCCAGTCCACGCTCGGCGCAGAGGACGGAAAGGGCGTAGGCCTTGTCGTAGGGGGCGGGCGCCATGTCGAAGGAGGAGGAGCCGCCGACAAAGACCTTGTAGTCGGGGAAAAGGGCCTTGACCTCCTCGTAGACGGCGCGGCGGCGGGAGCGGTCAGGGTCGAAGGCGAGCTTGTCGGCAAGCGCGGCCTTCGTGCCGAGAAGCGCAATCGTCACGACGCCCGAGTCGTGGAACTCGACGCTCTCGCCGGCGAATTGCGTGAAGCCATGCTTCTCGCGGAAGGTGCTTGCACGGCTGAGGACGCTCGCGCGGTCGCAGGGGAGGCGCTTGTCAAAGACGAAGCGGATGTCCCGGGCGGCACTGTCGTATTCCGCGTATTGAAGGCCGTAGTTGCCGAGGATGTCAATCGGGTACTCGCCCATCTGGGCGAAGATGCGACGGCAGTTCCCGGCACCGACCATGAGAAGGCGGCGTGTGCGGCCGAGGGCGTCGAGGACCCCGCGCATCTCATCGGAAAGCGGGGACTTGTGCTGAGTCAATGTGCCGTCGAGATCGAAGGCGATAAGTTTGATGCGGGAATTGTCCATGGTTTTTACTTCGCGAACTTCCGCCAGTATCCGGCGGCTGAAATGCCGGCGAACAGAACCGGCAGCATCCAGATAGAAGCTCCCTTGTTCAAGATCATATCACAATATTGCATTTTCTTGACAGTCGAACGAAAAGCCACATACAATATTACGATAATATTTCCACAATTCCACGATTGGGAAAGGTTTCGCCATGAAAATGAAACGTAATGCGCTTGGATTGCCGGTTCTTCTTCTTGCGCTTGGCTTGGGCCGCATTGCCACTGCGGCCGTCAGCATTTCGGATTCCTGGCGCACTCTCTATGTTGCGACCGGGGGTGACGACGCAAATGACGGCTCGTCATGGGAGAACGCAAAGGCGACGGTTGCCAGCGCCATCGCAGCCGCCGTTGCGGGCAATGCCGTAGTCGAAGTTGGCGAAGGAATGTTTCGCGAATCTGCAACCGTCCAGCTGACAAACGCGGTCTGGGTCGTCGGCCAGGGTGCGAACAAGACCGTCCTCAACTTCGGCGCATCCGTCCGCGGCGTCCGCATGACGAACTCCTCCGCCCGTCTCGACTCGCTCTGCATCTCCAACGCCGTGGCTTCCGGAGACGGTGGCGGAATCAACATCTCCAGCGGCGAGGTGCGGGACTGCCGCATCACCAGTTGCAAGGCAACGGGCTCGTATGGTAGCGGAGGGGGGATCTATATTTCGGGTGGACTCGTCTCGGGATGCGAAATCGACCACTGCCAGTTCACGGCTATCTACAGCTTTGGGAACGGCGTCGCCATTTCCGGCGGCGTGGTCACGAACTGCGACATGCATGCAAACAACGGCGGCTATAGCCATGCCGATCCCGCAATAGCCTCCGGGGGCGGCGCCTACATACAGGGGGGCACCCTTGTGGCATCCAGAATACACCACAATGTAAAGGCTTCCGTCGCCGGCATCTACCAAAATGGCGGGACGATTGCCAATTGCATCGTGTACGCGAACTCGGGCACGACCGCAGGGGCCGCCGGCCTTTACAAGAAAAAGGGCGACACCTACCACTCCACCTTCTTCGGCAACAAGCGTTCGTCGGACACCGAAGGCGACTCCGGCCTTAAACAACTCGGCGGCACTACCATCAACTGCATTTTTAGCGGGAACTATCCAGCTGGGAACACCCTCGGCGGCGTCAAGGTCACGGGTGGAACATTCAGGACAAACATGATCGACGTTGCCATTTCCTATGGCACGGGCATCATCGCCTCCGACGCCCTGCTGGCCGATCCCGAAAATGGCGACTTCCACCTTCGCCTCGGATCTCCCGCCATCAATGCCGGCGCGCCGCTCGCTGCCTGGCCGACCGACTGCGACGGGGTGGTCCGTGGCTCCTCCTGCGACATCGGCGCCTTTGAATACGTCCCTGCCGGCGGTCCGCTGTCAGCCGCGATTGTGGCTGCGGCCTCCGTCATTCCCGTCGGCGGAAGCGCAACCTGGACCGCCGCCGTAGACGGCGACGACCAGGAGAACCTTTCCTATGCCTGGTACATGGACGGCAACCCCGAAGCCTGTGGCACCGGAAGCTCCTACACCTACACCGACGCGGAGGTCGGACGCCATACGCTTTCGCTTGCCGTTTTCAACGGGGCTGGCGAAGTGGCCCGGGCTTCGCTTGCGCACCCGCTCGCCGTCCTTCCCCTGATTGTGTACGTCTCTCACGACGGCGCAGGCGTCTGGCCGTACGACACGGTCGAAAAAGCCACGAACAGCCTGAAAGAAGCCCATGCAGCGCTTTGGATTTCCAACACCACGACTGCCGATGTCCGCATTGCCTCGGGCACTTACAGGGCCACCGATCAAATATTGATGCAGGCACCGATGCGGATTGTCGGCGAAGGGCCATCAGAGACCATCCTTGATTTCCGGGGACTGTCCCGTGGCTTCCAGCTGGCGACACGCCATGCCCTCGTCGAATCCCTATGCGTTTCCAATGCCGCGTTTGCAGACAAGGGCGGCGGCATCTACCTTCAGGCCGGAACGGTCCGGAACTGCCGGGTGACCCATTGCCGTACCACCGGACAGGGCGGTAACGGTGGCGGCGTACGCCTGGAGGGTGGAACGCTTTCCGGCTGCGAAATCGACCATTGCTACTTCGCCAACCTCTACTCTTACGGAAATGGACTGTCGATTTCGGGTGGCGTCGCGACGAATTGCGACATCCACGCCAACAACGGCGGCTATTCTCATTCTAGCTACGCCTCCGCCGGCGGCGTGCACATGACTGGCGGAAGGCTTGTGGACTCCCGCATTCACAACAATTTCAAGCTCTCCATCGCGGGCCTGAAGATGGAGGGGGGGACGGTTGAAAACTGCCAGATCTGCAATAACGGAGGCACGGCATACGGCTGCGCCGGCGTTCATATGTCCGGCGGAATTCTCCGAAATTCGCTCATTGCGGGCAACTTCAGCTCGAACACGCTCGCGGGCGTCTTCATATCCCAGACGGACACGACGAAAGCGGCAAATGAATTCTGCACGATTACGCGCAATGTCGCGCTTGCCGACACGAAAGGGACTTCCGGATTCTCAATGGCGAATGGCACGGCCGTCGGCAATATCATCTGGGGCAATGGTTCCGGCGACACCCCTGCAGGCGGATGCCTGGTGCAGGGCGGCACGTTCAACACGAACCTGACGGACGTGGCCGTGTCGATTGGCACGGGCAACATCGTCGGCGAACCCGGCTTCCGCAACTTCGCGGAAGGCAACTACCGCCTCCGCCGTGGCTCGCCCTGCACTGATGCGGGCCCCGCCCTCCCGTGGATGGCAACCGCTCGCGATCTCGACGGCGAACCGCGCCTCTACCACGGCCATGCCCCCGACCTCGGCTGCTACGAGTGCGCCATCCCCGCCTCGACCCTCCTGATCATGCGATGAGACGCACGCGGCCTGATGAGGAGCGGAAGCAACGCGCCGACAAGGCTCGGTCGACATCGGCCATCGAAACGACACAGGCACGGAGTCGGCGGCGCGTTGCATGGAGGCGAGGATTTTACCGGGCACACGGAATGCGGAACCTGCGGACATGACCGGTGTTGACCGGAACGAAGTTGCAAAAGGTCTTCATGCCGCCTCCTGCCGGTGGCGTTGCCGCCACGCAAAGCGCACGGCCAATCCAAATGCCGCAATCATGACGGCAAGCGCATAGAACGCAAGAGCCGGAGACAGGGGCTTCCCGATTTTCACCACGTGCCTGCCAGGTGGAAGGCGAACCCCCATGTAGGGCGCGTAGCCGGCGGGAATTGCCTCTGCGGGAACTCCGTCGATCCAGACCGACAAGTTTTCCGATTGCCGCTCAAGGACGAGCAGCATGCATTCGACAGGGGAGTCGGCCTCGACAATTGTGAAGAAACGTCCTTCCCACAGGCGGCGGGCAACGACACGCACGCTTCCGGCCAAGCTGCCGCCGGCGGGATTCGGACACGCCGCGTCGCCACCGACAACGAGAGGTCCGCCTGCCGCCACCCGGGCCATCCACTCCTCTTCCCGCGCATTCGTCCAGATGGCGTGGAGACTGCAGTACGGCAGAAAGACCCTGGTGCGCAGAAGCTCCAGGCTGTTTTGCGTCGGGGCCTTTGTCTTCGTCGCGCCCGATGCGCCGAGGTTGAAGAAGAAGATGTGTTCGAACGCCGCGCGGTCGATGGTGCGCGAAAGCGAAACGGGAATGATCAGGTAACGCGATCCATTCTCACGGCAGAGCGCCGCGACATCTCCGCGGGAATGGGAGAGGAATGCGGCGTTGTCAACATCGTCAAAGGGCAGCCGCCGGATGCCGTGGAGCGCCAAGGACTCGTTAAACCATTCCGCGCCTCCCTGCACCCCAAGTGTCGTGACGATCGGCACCTCCGTCACGGGGTGCGTGTCGGTCACGGCCTCCGTCACGACATTGGATCCATAGGAAAGGGACTTGTCCGCCGTGAATAAAAAGGGGCGTGTCGTGACGAAGATGTCTCCGGCGACTGCAAGAAGCAGCACCGCCGCCGCAGTTCGACCGCGCAACAGGCCTTTCGCGAGCGCGAAGGCGAGGACTGAGACAAGGCCGAAGCCGAGGATGGCGTGCCAGAGGGCATGGACGGCGTGGAGCGCCATCGGCCGCATAAGCTGCGAGGCGCCAAGGCGTGAAAGAATCGCCGAGAAGGTCGCCCACGAAGCGTTCACATGAAGCGCGTAGAGCGCGCTAGCGACCGCAGCCGCAAGGGACGCCCATGCCAGCCCCCGGCGAAGTCGGCGATCTCCATTTTCCGCCATGAGTGCGGCAAGTCCCGAACCCGAAAGAATCGCGACGGCGAACTCGACGAGCCGCATGAACTTGACCGGCGCGCGCAGATACGACATGTACGGAATCGCGTAGAAAAGGCGGTAGAAGGGGGCGTAGCGACCGAAGGCAAGAAGGAGCGCGACGACGCCGACGGCAGACCAGAAAGGTATGTCCAGAAGGTAGTCAGGAATATCGTTTCCGGCAGCCACCGCGGAGCGACGACGCGCCACGATGCAGGAGGCAAGCGCAAAGAAGGCCAGTGCGAGCGGAATGGCGCCCAGATAGACGATGTGCTGGCGGAAGTTGAAGA
>JAEEGL015946993.1_pt1 | contig 11254 bp, 10 predicted proteins | sample 9134231 | NCBI WGS metagenome assembly JAEEGL01 (sample SAMN16246548, study PRJNA631951) | gut metagenome | biome: gut microbiome; feature: rumen; material: fiber-attached | host: Bos | place: Iran: Karaj | collected 2018-10
GTCGCGCATCGAGAACGGCCGCCCGCAGCTACAGGAGTTCCCCGAGAACGCCACGTGGAAGGACACCTTCAAGGACGGCGTGAACGTCGATGCAGGTCAGTACATGCTGCTCAGCGGCACGCGTCTGGCCAACGGAGGCGTGTGGGCGAATATGGTAATTGGAAGCCTCACCCCATCCCTCTCCAAAGGAGATGGGGAAAAGAGCGCCGTTCGCCCCTCCTCTGGAGGGGACGGGGGAGGCCTCGGGGTTTGGTCTCTGCCCCTCCATCTGCGTGCCGACGACGAGCACCTGCATGTCATCGGCAACTTCGACTGCGAGCAGTACTTCACGAACGTGAAGGGCGTGCACAAGAAAATACTTGAAACGACCGGCCGCGGCTTTTACATGGTGGCCCTCATCCGCAGCAACCACGAGCCCAGCACGCATTTGCTGCACGACATGGAGGCAGCCAACATCCACATCTCGCAGTGGTCGCAGTGCTACCTTATGCTTTTCCCGAGCCAGGAAGAGTATGACAAGTTCGACCGCAAGGAGTTCGACGACCTGCCCAGCAACGTGCTCTTCGGCATCGCCGACCCGGAGACAGCCGCCTCCATGCACATCCCTGAGCTCACCCACGGCAGCGAGGAGCTGCCCATCCTCATGCTCTGCGACACCTTCAACCGCGTCGTCTGGTTCCGCCAGGGCTACAACATCGGCCTGGCCGACCAGCTGATGGACGCCCTGCGAAAGGTCATCCTGGGCGAGTAAACGTGTCGAAACGCTCAGCCTGACGTGTTGTCTCAGTCAACGTGACACGTCAGGTGGTTTGCAAGTTCATGTACATGCAATTGAATGTACATGAACTTGCAATTGCATATTCATGTACTTTCAAACAATCCTACGTGTCAGGTGGAGCAACCCGACGTGTCAAGTGGGGCGTCTTGGCCTGTTGGGTCAGCTCTTCCTTAGTTCCCTCTTGTAGATGATGACGGCATAAATGAGGATGAGCAGCGTGCTGAGGGCGACGTAGAGCCAAGTCGGCCAAGCCTCGGGCATGAGCGTCATCAGCCAATAGAACAGGGCAGCGAGGACGGTGTATGCTGCCAGCGAGCGGATCGGGTAGGGGATGGGGTAGTACTTCTGCCCGACGAAATAGCTCAGCAGCATCGGCACGCAGTAGCCCGCCACGCCGCCCCACGCGCAAGCCATGTAGCTGTAGCGCGGGATGCCCCATAAGTTGATGGCAAAGAGCACGATACAGCCGGCCATGGAGAACAGGGCGCCGAAGTAGGTCTTATCCGTCAGCTTGTACCAGAAAGACAGATTGAAGTAGATGCCCATCATGATTTCCGCAGCCATCACTATGGGCACGACGCGCAGGCCCTCCCAATAGTCGGCCCCGATCATGTAGCGGAGGACGGGCAGCCAACCCATCACGCAGAGGAACGCCAGCAGCGTGAAGATGACGAAGTACTTCATGCCCAGGGCGTAGTATTCGGTCTTGTCGGCATCCTTCGCCTTTGAGAAGACGATGGGCTCGTAGGCGTAGCGGAAGGCTTGAGTAATCAGAGCCATGATCATCGCTATTTTCACGCAGCTGCCATACACGCCGAGCTCGACGTTGGCCTGTGCCGCGTCGGGATACACCTGCGGGAAGAGTATCTTGTCCGCCACCTGATTCAGGACGCCCACAATGCCCAGCAGCAGTATGGGCCACGAGTAGGAGAGCATCCGCCGAAGCAGTGCGGAGTCGAACTTCCAACGGATCTTCACCAGGTCCGGAATGAAGAAGAAGGTGACGAGACCCGTCGAGATGAGGTTGATGAAGAATACGTAGAAGACGCTCGTCTTGCCGAGAACGACGAAGTAAAACAGGTTGAGGCTGATGTTGAGGAAGATGAAGAGCATCTTCAACGACATGAAGCGTATGGGGCGATGCTGGAAGCGGAGGAAGCTGAAGGGTAGCGCCTGCAACGCGTCGAGAGCCACCACCGTGGCCATCATCAGCAAGTATTCCGGGTGAGCTGTGTAGCCGAGGCTGTCGGCGATAGGCGTGATGAATCCGAAGACAAGCACGAGGAAGAGCAACGCGAGGCTTCCCACCATCGTAAAGCCCGTGGAGAAGACCGTGTCGGGCGTCTCGCGCTCATCGTTGGCAAAGCGGAACAGCGTCGTTTCCATGCCAAACGTCAATATCGTGAAAAACAAAGCCGTGTACGCGTACATGTTCGTGCTCACGCCATAGTCGCCCGAGGCCTTCGGCATGTAGTGGGTGTAGAGCGGCACGAGCAGGTAGTTGAGGAACCGACCTACGATGCTCGACATTCCGTATATAGCCGTGTCTTTTGCTAAGGATTTGAGGTTTGCCATCTTTGGTTAACAGTTATGGAGTCATTAGTTGCGTGCAAAGTTACGAAATATTCCGCAATCCTTTGTCCTTAATCAAAAATAATTTTGTATTTTTGCACGCGTAACCATTTATCATGTATTATGAACGATGAACTAAAGGCAGTAATTGCCCAGGTTGCCGAGGTGGCAGGCTATCTCTGGCAGAACGGATGGGCCGAGCGAAACGGCGGCAACATCACCGTCAACATTACGGAGCTGGCCGACGATGCTTTGCGCCGCCTGCCCGCCCTTGCACCCAGCGAGCCCATCGGCAAGAAGCTGCCGCACCTCAAAGGCAAGTACTTCTATGCCAAAGGCACAGGCAAACGGATGCGCGACCTGGCGCGGAAACCGATGGAAAACGGCGCCATCATCCGCATCTGCGATGACTGCGAGCGCTACGAAATCATTGCCGACGCCCCCATTAAGCCTACGAGCGAGCTGCCCAGCCATCTCGCCCTGCAGGACTACCTCATCGGGTCGGGCTCCTCATACAAGGCAACGCTCCATACCCACCCAATCGAGCTCGTCGCCCTGAGTCATATACGGCGGTTCCTCAAACCAGGCGAACTGACGCGCGTGCTGTGGTCGATGATTCCGGAAACGCTGGCGTTCGCCCCGCTCGGCATAGGCATCGTGCCCTACACGCTGCCGGGCTCCGTAGAGCTTGCCGACGCCACGCTCGAGCAGATACGCAGCCACGACGTCGTCCTCTGGGAGAAACACGGCACGGTGGCCGTCGGGACCGACATCATGGACGCATTCGACCAGACCGACGTGCTGTGCAAGGCGGCGAAGATATACCTCGCAGCGCGGACTGCCGGCTGTGAGCCCGAGGGAATGACCGACAAGGCGATGAAGGAGGTACAGGACGTCTTCCACCTCCCCAAGCAACGCCCCTGCTGACTACTCCAGTATCAGGGAGACGGGGCAGTGGTCGCTGCCCATGATGCCATCGCAGATGTCGGCTGACTTCAGGCGAGGCGTCAGGCGCTCCGACACAAGGAAATAGTCGATGCGCCAGCCCACGTTCTTCTCTCTCGCACGAAAGCGATAGCTCCACCAGCTGTAGCGGTCCGTCGCCTCAGGGTAGAAGAAGCGGAACGTATCCACGAAGCCCGAGCCCAGCAATGCTGTCATCTTGGCTCGCTCCTCGTCGGTGAAACCCGCATTCATGCGGTTCGTTTTCGGATTCTTCAGGTCGATTTCCTCGTGGGCTACGTTCATGTCGCCGCACGCCACGACAGGCTTCTTCCTGTCGAGCGCAAGCAAGTACTCGCGGAACGCGTCCTCCCACTCCATCCGATAGCCGAGGCGCTTCAATCCGTCCTGACTGTTGGGCGTATAGACGCAGACGAGGAAGTGGTCCTCAAGCTCGAGCGTGATGACTCTCCCCTCATGGTCGTGCTCCTCGATGCCTATGCCGTAGGTCACCCCAAGGGGCGCCTTCCTCGTGAAGACAGCAGTGCCCGAGTATCCCTTCTTCTCGGCATAGTTCCAGTATGACGTGTAGCCCGGGAAGGTAAGGTCAAGCTGTCCGGCTTGCATCTTGGTTTCCTGAAGGCACACAAAGTCAGCGTCGAGCTGAGCAAACACGTCGCTAAAGTTTTTTCCTACAATGGCACGAAGGCCGTTGACGTTCCAACTGATGTATTTCATAGTGATGAATGACTAATTGTGTACAAAGATAAGAAATAATTTTTGATTTTTAGTCCTCATTTTTCAATTTATTCGTATCTTTGCGTGAAGTATTGAAGAATTATGCGTAAAACGTGGGGAATGACAGAGGGTTGCCTTGTCTCAGGCGGCTTGATAGCAGCGGGCATGGCATTGCAGCTGACGGTGGGTCCCGTGCGATGGGAAGCGATGGCCTGGCCCATCAATGGCATCGTCCTGGCCTTGCTGTTGCTCGGCATCATCGCAATGCATCTGCTCAGGCATCGCATCGCTTTCTTCCGATGGCTTGCCACGTTGCAGGCGGGCATTCCTGCGCTGTTGGCCTGTGCCATGTTGACTGTGCTGATGGGCGTCACGAGGCAAGTGCCGGCGGGCCATGTGCCGACGGAACCCATCGGCATTACCGACATGCTGTCCTTCTGGCCCTTTGTCCTCTCGTATCTTTGGCTGATGGTGCTGGTCGGCTCAGTGTGCATGACGCGGCTCCGCCCGTCTTGGAGGAACGTTTCCTTCCTGTTGAATCACCTCGGCCTATTCATTGCGTTGGTGGCCGGCACGCTTGGGAGCGCCGACATGCAGCAGTTGCTGATGACGACGCAAGAGGGCAAAACCGAATGGCGGGCAGTGGACGAGAGGCACCGCATACATCAGCTGCCCGTCGCCATCGAGTTGCACGACTTCTTCATCGAGCAGGAGCCGAAGCTCAGCTATGCTTCCGACGTGACGGTCTATACGAAGAGCGGCCTTGCCCTTCGCGACACGATTCGCGTCAACAAGCCTTTGGCGGTGCGAGGCTGGAAGATATATCAGTACAGCTACGACGAGGCGCGCGGCAACGAGAGCAGTATCAGCGTCTTCGAGCTCGTGAGGGACCCCTGGCTGCCTTACGTCTATGCCGGCATCTTCATGATGTTGGCGGGCGCAGTGAGTCTGTTCGTAAGTGGTAATTGGTCAAATAGAAAAAGCTAATAGATTAAATAGAAAGCGCCGATCTGTCAAATGGTAAATGGTAAATGATTAAATGGTAAATTGGAATGACTTATGGCTCTTTGCCCTGCTCGCCCTGATATGTTGGGCGGCCGGTGCAGTTCTCTCGCTTCGAGGCAGACGTCAGAGGCTCGTCTTCCTGCTGACGGGTTGCGGCCTGCTTGTCTTTGGGGCATACATAGCCCTGATGTGGCATTCGCTGGAGCGACCGCCTCTGCGCACCATGGGCGAGACGAGGCTTTGGTACTCCTTTTTCCTTCCGTTGGTCGGCCTGATAACATACAGCCGCTGGCGCTACCGCTGGATACTGCTGTTCAGCACGCTTCTCAGCGCCGTTTTCATCTGCATCAATCTGCTGAAGCCTGAGATTCACGACAAGGAGCTGATGCCTGCCCTGCAGAGTCCCTGGTTCGCGCCTCACGTCATTATATATATGTTCGCGTACGCCACGACGGGTGTCGCCGCCTTGATGTCCGTGTGGCAACTCTTCCGCAAGGAGAGGGACCTCTCGGCCATCGACAACCTGACGCGCGTCGGCCTGTCGTTCATCACCATCGGCATGCTGTTCGGCGCGCTGTGGGCAAAGGAGGCATGGGGCACGTATTGGTCGTGGGACCCGAAGGAGACGTGGGCGGCTGCCACGTGGCTCTGCTACCTCATCTTCCTGCATCTGCGCAGGGGACGTCCCGCGAGCGTACGTCCGGCGCTGCTCTGGCAGATACTGTGCTTCCTCTGTCTGCAGATGTGCTGGTGGGGCATCAATTACCTGCCGTCGGCCCAGGGCGTGAGCGTGCATACTTATTGAAATTAAGAATTAAGGATTAAGCGTTAAGAATTAAGAGGAAACCTAAGATATGAGAAAGTTTTTGACGATATGGGTTGCCGCCATTGCGGTGGCCGCCTCGGCTCAGGAAGCAGGGGCTCCCGACTACGGCGACTTCAGCGTCGATGCGCAAGTCAGTTCGCTCGGCGAGTTCCGCACAGGCTTGGGCACGCTCCCCGACGGGAGCAAGGCATACAAACTCTCGGTGAACGACCGCGTGCGCCTTGGCTTCGGCTGGGAGCGCAGGAATATCAGCATGCGGATTGCTGCCCAGCATTCGGGTGTCTGGTATGGGGGCGGACAGAAGAGCTCGTCGAGCAAGATAGCCCTTCACGAGGCTTGGGCAAAGATAATGCTTGGCAAGGGCTTCTTCGCACAGCTGGGCCGGCAGGAGCTTGCCTATGACGACGAGCGCCTCTTCGGCAGGCACGACTGGGACGTGGCCGGTCGCGCCCACGACGCTCTCCGCCTGGGGTGGCGCAACGAACAGCACCAGCTGCATGCCATCGCCAGTTTCAACCAGACGGGCGACATGGTGGACGACGGCCTCTACGGCACGAACACGCGGGGCAAGAAGCTTTACAAGAACATGCAGGCGCTGTGGTATCGCTTCGGAGCAGACGAGGCGCCCTTCCACATCAGCGGTCTCTTCTCCAGCCAGGGCGTGAACGATGCGAAGGGCAATGGCATCAACTTCATGCAGACGTTCGGTACGTACATGAATTACGAGCGGAACCGCTTCTTCTTCGATGCGTCGCTCTACTACCAGATAGGCCGTGACCGTTGGGACAGCGACGTGCGGGCGTTCATGATGAGCGGCAACGTGGGCATGCAGTTCACGCCGAAGTGGCGCGCCTCCATCGGCGACGACTACCTCAGCGGTGGCGACGGCATGCCCGGCACGAACCGCACCTTCAACCTCCTCTACGGCTCCTACCACGAGTTCCTCGGCTCGATGGACTACTTCGGCAACGGCGTGCTGCCACTCTACGGCATCAACGACCTCAACATGAAGGCGCTGTTCACGCCCTGTCCGAAGTTCGACCTGAAGATGGCCTTCCACTGGCTTGCCACGGGCCGACCCATCAACAACTTCCTCAAAGACCCAATCGAGGAGCTTACCGACCCGTCGAAGATAGCCATCATGCGCCGGTACAACGGCAAGTATCGCTTTGCCAGGAACCTGGGCAGCGAGATTGACGTGGAGGCGAGTTACCGTCCGTGGCAGTACGTCACGCTGCGCGGCGGCCTCAGCATGATGATAGCCTCGGAGACGCTACAGCTCTTCAAGGGCGAGGACGCCAGCACGTTCCAGAGCTGGGGATGGGTGAGCTTCGACATCAACCCCACTATCTTCTCCACCCGCCACCGCAGGTAGAGACTGACTACAAAGAGAGGGACCCCCTAACCCCCATAGAGAGACCCCCTAACCCCCTTTAGGGGGAATTCTACGCCACAGCAAGGAAGTCGAGTTCCCACAGCAAGGGAGTCGGGTTCCCACAGCAAGGAAAAGCCAACGCCACAGCAAGCGTCAGCCGACGCCTCACGAAGGAGGTTCCCGACCCTCTCGACAGAAACAGGAAAGCGAAGAGTGAAACCCCGATTCCTCAATCTTCAATTTTCAATTTTCAATATAAAGCAGTATCATTGCTCTCAACTATACATTATATATATATTATATGGTCAAGCACATCATATTGTGGCGGCTGAGGGACGACCTCGCGCCGGAAGAGAAACAACACGTGAAGCAGGACATCAAGGCAGGGCTGGAAGGACTGGCCGGCCGCATACCCGGACTGCTCAGCATCAGTGTGAATGTCGATGGGCGCCTCGACTCGTCGAATGCCGACATCATGCTCGACAGCACCTTCACTGACGAGGCATCGCTCAAGGCCTATGCCGTGCACCCCGAGCACGTCGCCGTGGCCGACGGCAAGGTACGCCCTTACACCAGCCTCCGCACCTGTCTGGACTTCGAGGTCAACGAATAGCCTCCGCGACGCCATGACGCCACGACGCCAGGGCGGGGGAATGAAAACTAAGGTTTCTGAAGTAGTTATGTAGTCAGTAGTTAAGTAGTTAAGCCGAATGCATTGGTAGCCGAAAGCAGACAAGAAAGTATTGGCTTAACTACTGTCCGTAGGACGAGCGAAGCGATAACTACTTAACTACTTAACTACAAGATAAATAGAACACTCGTCTCATCAATTAAAACAACAATAATCATGAAAGGAATTGTACTGGCCGGCGGCTCAGGCACCCGGCTCTATCCCATCACGAAAGGCATCAGCAAGCAACTCATGCCCATCTACGACAAACCGATGATCTATTACCCTATCAGCGTGTTGATGCAGGCTGGCATACGCGATATCCTCATCATCTCCACGCCCTACGACCTGCCCGGCTTTAAGCGCCTGCTGGGCGACGGCAGCGACTACGGCGTGCGTTTCGTTTACGCCGAGCAGCCCTCACCCGACGGACTGGCACAGGCCTTCACGATAGGGGCCGACTTCATAGGCGACGACTGCGCCTGCCTCGTGCTGGGCGACAACATCTTCCAGGGCAACGGCTTCAGTGCCATGCTGAAGGAAGCGGTGCGCACTGCCGAGGAAGAGCAGAAGGCCACCGTTTTCGGCTACTGGGTCAACGACCCGGAGCGGTACGGCGTTGCTGAGTTCGACAGGCAGGGCAACTGTCTCTCCATCGAGGAAAAGCCGGAGCATCCGAAGAGCAATTACGCCGTCGTGGGCCTCTACTTCTATCCCAACAAGGTGGTCGAGGTGGCGAAGAACATCAAGCCAAGCGCCCGCGGAGAGTATGAAATAACAACCGTCAACCAGTGCTTCCTGGCTGACGGCGAACTGAAAGTGCAAACCCTCGGCAGAGGCTTCGCGTGGCTCGATACGGGCACATTCGATTCCCTCTCCGAAGCCTCCACATACATCGAGGTGCTCGAGAAGAGGCAGGGCCTCAAGGTAGGTTGCCTGGAAGGCATCGCCTACCGTAAAGGCTGGATCGGCGAGGAGAGGATGCGGCAATTGGCACAGCCCATGCTCAAGAACCAGTACGGACAGTACCTGCTCAAGGTCATCGAGGACGTGAAGCGCTTTGGCGCAGCCGGCGACGACCTGTAGGCCGTCACTTGCTGCTGTATGATATGCTGCCCTGCACGGCGGCCTCCGGGCCCTTCGTCAGGGTGCCGCCAATCCTGATGCCGCGAGTGCCGTTGCCTTTGTTCGACACACGGACGGTGCCGGCATTGACGATGAGGTTGCGCTTTATCTTTATGCCCGTACAGTACGAGTCATTCTCTTCCTCATCCTCATAGATGCCGCCAGTGGCACGGACGGTAATCAGGGTGGTGCCGGACTCCTGGCCCACGATCATGTCGCGGTCCACGGAGATGCCCTTGCTTCCTGCACCCGGAACGGCAATCTCGAACGTACCGCCCGTGACAATCAGGTCGATGGGAGCCTTGATGCCTTTCGTGCTGGGAGCGCTTGCCGTGATATTGAGCGTGCCTCCGTTGATGAAGGTCATGCCGTTGTCCTCCTTGTCGGGGTCGGGCGTCACGTCATCGTCGAGCGTCTTTATCTCGACCTGAATGCCTTCCCCGCCTTGTCCGCTGACGTTCAGCACTCCACCGTTCATCTTGAAGTACTGCCCGATGTGCAAGGCGTCAGACACGGCCTTGCTGACCGTGATGCTACCCGTGCTCCTCTTCACCTCCAGGTACTCCTTTGTGGCAATGCCATGCTTGGTGTTGCCCATCACGGTGAGAGAGCCGCTGCCAGACACTTCGAGGTGTCCCTTGCAATAAAGGGCAGCCTTCTGCTCGCCGCCGGCAGCGTCCTCCAGTACGTTCTCGGTGCCGGGGTTCAGGATAAGGTCGACGCGCTTGCCGCACTGGATGTCGATGGCGGCACCTTTGTTGCTCTTCAGGTTCAGCCCATTCAGGTAGAACTTGCACTTGAGCGGACCCTCGTACGTCAGCGAGCCTTGCGTGCTCTGACCTTGCAGGACCAGCTCCAGCTCGCTTTTCGTGTTCGTGCTCACGATGTTGACGTGGGCGCCGTCAGTCGTATAGGTGACGTTCCTGGCGTGACCCAGGTCCACGGCCGCCGTGTTGCCGTCGAAGGTGACACTGATGGTATGCACCACCGTGATGCTGTCAACCTGGCCGACGGAATATGTCGAGTCGGCCACCGTGAACGTTGACGCGTCCTCCGAGAACAGCATCTCGGGGTTCACGAAACGCGTGCCCGTGCCCTGTTTCCAGACACGAATCTGTTCCTGCGCCAAGAGCGAAGAGCCGGTGACAAGCAGCAGGAAAAGGGTGATATACAGTTTCTTCATATTCTCTTACTTCCTGACTTTGATAGTCTTATCGCCCATGCGAACGATGTAAACGCCTGCGGGGAAATTGCCCAGGTTGATGTTGGCACCCTCCTTCACGTTGGCAATGCTGACGAGAGCGCCGTTGGCGCCGTAGATGCGCAGAAGGCCGTTGCCCTTGACAGCAAGCGTGCCGTCCTTGAAGGTGAGGTCCTTGGCCTGCTCAGGCAAATCCTTGATGGCCGTGGCGTTTTCCGTGAAGGTAATCTTGTCTAAAAGAGAGATGGGGTACTTGTGTACGCCTTCCGTAGTCGTCACTACGACATAGTCGTCGGCAAAGGAGATCTTCTGAATGATAGGCAGAGAGATGCTCCGCTCCGTGTCGCTGTAAGTAATGGTGAGATACTGATACTCGTCGGCCATCACGTTTGCGCCGACCATAAGCAGCATAGCTGCCAAGAAGAGTTTTGCTTTCATGTCTTATTAAATATTATAATGTAATCTGTCCTGTGTGATGTCAGAAGCTGTATTTGTAGCCAAGGCTGATGGCGTGGAGTCTGTCGTGGAGTCGCACCGTCTGGCGTACGACCTCGTCCTCCTCGATTTCGTACATGTCGAAGGTAATCAAATAGGAGAGCGACACCTCGTTGCGCTTGCGGAACTTGTACGAGCAGCCCGCCGCCGTGCGTATCTTCTGGAGGAGCATGTGGTCACCTTTGCTCACGCTATTGTGGAACTCGGCCGACACGTAGGGTGAGAAGGGGCAGCGCTTCTTGTCGTATTCAAGCTTGAGGCGCGAGCGCAGCACCTGGTCGGTGTATGTTGGATACTCCTTCAGCTCCGTGTTGTCGGATACGTATGTCTCATACCATGAGATTTCGTTCCAGTCCTCATCGAAGTCCACCTGCTTGATGTGATCCTCGCGATGCATCAGCTTGGTTGCGCTCCAGGCTCTGCGGTGCGTCAGCTGGTAACGCTCACGGAGCGACACCTTCAACCAGTTCCATAGCTTGACGCTGCCCGTGGCCTCCGCATTGAAGCGGTGACGCGGGTACCATTCA
>JAEEGL016335649.1_pt1 | contig 11254 bp, 8 predicted proteins | sample 9134231 | NCBI WGS metagenome assembly JAEEGL01 (sample SAMN16246548, study PRJNA631951) | gut metagenome | biome: gut microbiome; feature: rumen; material: fiber-attached | host: Bos | place: Iran: Karaj | collected 2018-10
AAGAACTTATCAAATGCCAAGTCATTTGAGATTATGAACATCGTGGGTGATTATGCTGAGATGTCAACGCTTCTTAGCAAGGCATTGAATGTAGAAGGCAATACTAGCAGCATCCTAGATAGTCTGAAGAACTACTATACCCAATGCCAAAAGAAAGGTAAGTTCCTGTTGATAGTTGTTGATGAATTTGGCAAGGTGCTGGAACACGCAGCCAAGAATAACCCAGAGAAAGAACTGTATTTTTTGCAGAAGTTGTCAGAATTAGTGAATGTTCCTACTCGCCAAATGATGTTCCTTACGACACTTCATCAGAACTTTGGAGCCTATGCTAAAGGGTTGACGGAGGCACAAGTAAACGAGTGGACCAAGGTGAAAGGTCGCTTTAAGGAGATTGCTTTTGTTGAGCCAATAGAACAACTGCTATATTTGGCATCAACTCAGTTGAAGATAGACAAGGGGTTCAAGCCCGTTAACAACATCACAAGACTTTACGAGCTTGCTAAAGAAACACGCTACGTCTCAAAGGACTTCCCTCTTGATACTGCTATACAATTGTATCCTTTGGATTTATTCTCAGCATATACTATAACCAAAGCCATTCAGCGATATGGCCAGAATGAGCGCTCTCTTTTCACTTTCCTTGCAGCAAAAGGAACCAATTCCATTTTGGAATTTGAACCCGCTGACTACATTACATATAATCTACCAAAAGTATACGACTATGTGCTCAACAATTTCTACTCCTATCTGAAAGATGCAAATGCTGACTCGATGAGTTGGAGCACTATTCAGGTGTCAATAGAAAGAGTGGAAGCACAGGATTGGAGCGATAATGAAGAGATGCTACAAGCGGTAATGCTTGTGAAGGCCATTGGATTGCTGAATCTGTTTGGAACAGCAGGTTTCAAACTCACAGAAAGGCACTTGACGGATTATGCTCGTGAGGCAATGGCTATAAATAATGCCCAACAGATTATCCAAAAGCTTTCTGCCAAGAAAATCATTCGCTTTGCAGCCTATAAAGAGCGTTTGATGCTATTTGAAGGAACAGATGTAGACCTTGAAGCAGTGATACGCGAAGCAGATCTGATGGTTTCTCGTCCTGTAACCTTTGTAGATGAGCTGAATGTGTTCTTCAATCGCAGGATCTCCCCCGCCAAAGCACACTTCTATCAGAAAGGTACACCTCGATTCTTTGATTACATGATCCGAGAGGAGCCTTTGGATGTTGTTCCTACTGGTGATACAGATGGCTTCATCGAGCTGATATTCTCTACTCACAAGAATGCCTTAGCAGAGATTAAGGCGTTCAGTTCTGGAACTAACAATGCACTCATTTTCGCATATTTCACAAATACAGAGGATATCATCAACCACCTTTACAATATCAAGAAATACATATACCTCTTAGAGCGCGTATTAGACAAGAACGACAGGGTGGCCGTGAATGAAATACAGAAACTGAAGGAGTATGAGGAAACATTGCTCAATAAGGCTATTAGCGACAATCTCTTCTCCTACAAGAATCGCGTCGTTTGGGTATTTGGAGGCAAGGTGGTGAAGGTTGAGTCGCATCGCGACTTTAATCAGTTGCTGTCGATGGTCTGCAATGAAATATATCGCAAAACGCCTGTGATGGTCAACGAACTGATCAACAGGCACAAACTCAGTGGAACGATAACCCAGGCAAGAAAGAGTTATCTGACCTATCTGACTGAGCACTATTCTGAGAATGGTATGGGCTTCCCTGAAGATAAGTTTCCCCCTGAAAAGACCATTTACTATTCGCTGCTTTTGAATACCGGGTTACACCATAATGGCGATTTCGCAGATGCCCCCACTAATACTGGCTTTTTACCATTATGGGAAGCTTGCGAAGATTTCCTAAAAAGTACAGAAAACAAAGCAAGGAAGGTGTCTGAATTAATCAAGATACTTTCTGCTCAGCCATATAAGCTGAAGCAGGGGTTCCTCGAATTCTGGATTCCCACATATTTGTTTATCAAGCGTCAGGACTTTGCACTTTATGATGCATCAAAAGGGGCATTCATGCCAAACGTGAACATAGAGTTCTTCGATTTGTTACAGAAGCATCCTGGCGACTTCGAAGTGAAGAAGTTTGCCATTGATGGCGTGAAATTAGGATTCTTCAACCAGTATCGCCGTTTTATCAATCTTGGCGAGGAGTTCTCAATCACCAACTCAAGTTTCATTGAGACCATCAAGCCATTCCTTAGTTTCTATGTTCGACTGGATGACTATACCAAGCACACTCACAAGTTTGATCACGAGTCAACTATGAAGTTCCGTGATGTGCTTGCAAAGGCCAAAGACCCTGAGAAAGCTTTCTTTGAGGACCTTCCAGAAGCGTTGGGCTTTGACCAAACCAAATTGAAGCAAGAAGAGTTTATTCTTGAGTATGGCAACATAATCCAACGAGCCATCAGGGAGTTACGTTCTTGCTACGCCCAGTTAATAGATCGTATCGAGGATAGATTGGTCGATGAGTTTGGCTTGCAAAGCTACGAATATAGCGAGTACATATTGGAAGTCCGTGAGAGGTTGGCCAATGTCAAAGTCTATCTGCTGACAGACAAACAGCGTGAGTTTTATCATCATGTGATGACTGAATACGACAATCGTACCCAATGGTACCAGTCTATCTGTTTCACCATATTGGAACAGCGACTTGATGCCTTAAGGGATGAGCAGGAAGATAAGCTCGTAGATGACCTTGTATATCTTTTCCGCGAGTGTGAGAAGTATGCTGATATTTCCAAGAAAACTGGCGATGCAGAGAAGAACAAGGCATACTCTTTCGATTTGGTAACCAACGAGGGGACCAACATCAGGACACAAACCTATGTGCTTCCAGAGAAAGACAAGTTGAAAGCAGATGAGCTGGAGAAGAAAATCAGCAAGCTTTTATCTGGTGACAACAATGTTGATGTCTGCACCTTGCTGTCAATACTTAATAAGAAAATGAACAAATGAAGGTAAGACATATATTAGGCATATCAGGAGGCAAGGATAGTGCAGCGCTTGCTATCTATCTTAAACAAAAGTACCCATCGTTGAAGATTGAGTACTATAATTCTGATACTGGTTGCGAGTTGGCCGAAACAGAAACGCTGATAAACCGTTTGGAAGCCTATTTGGGAAAAATTGAGCGACTGAGGGCAGCTGAGGGGAGTCCTGAACCCACACCATTCCATCATTTCCTAAAAGCAATGGGTGGTTTTCTCCCTTCACCGCAAGCTCGATGGTGTACAAAAAAGATGAAATTGGAAAAGTTTGAGGAATACGTAGGCGACGACTATGCTGTATCTTATGTCGGAATACGCGGTGACGAAGACCGTGATGGGTATATCTCTAGTAAGCCGAACATTCAAGCCATATTTCCCTTCCGTCGTAATATTTGGAGTATTGATGTCATCAACAAGTTCCTGCATCAAGATAACCTTGATCAAATTGTCGCTATCTATGAGTGGCTATGTCCAGATGGTTACATGCGTGACGAAATTATTGAAACCGTGAAGAAGCCTATTGCAAAACAATTCTTTTATTCGAAGAAAATGAATGCACTGCTTGATTATGACATCCGACTGTTCAATCACGCAGTTTTTGAGTTTCTTAAAACTACTGACTATCCCGTTGGAAAGCTTGACTCATTTCCCCTGCTAGACAATACTGACGTTCTTGTCAAAGATGATATTTTCCGTCTACTGCGCGAGAGCGGTGTAGGTGTACCTGCCTATTATGAGGAGATACCATTCGAAGTAGATGGTGAAACCGGCACATATTGCAGAAGTCGCTCTGGATGTTATTTCTGCTTCTTCCAGCAAAAGATTGAATGGATTTGGCTCTATGAACAGCATCCAGACCTCTACAAGAAAGCAATGGAATTTGAGAAAGACGGATATACTTGGAATCAAAACGAGAGTCTTGCTGACTTGATTAAGCCAGAACGTATCCGCCAAATAAAACTCGACATTATCAAGCGACAAAAAGAGAATAGAGCTAATAATAGGGGCACTACTCTTGTTGATATTCTTGGAGATGATATCATGTGTACTAACTGCTTCATATAATTTTCAAAATGGAAAACGATCAAATTTACAAATCAACAGCGGAACGTATCATTAACAGTGGCTATGAAAAAGCTGAAGATATGTATTCCAACTGGGCGGAATACGTTTCTGACATAGAGAATGGTACAGATTTCCAAAAGTCAGTTTATTTCAACGATGACGGGACTCCAGTATATGACACAATACTAGAGCATTTAGTATGTGACCTCGGTATGACGAAAATGCATTTGTATCCTGAAGACGTAATAGGAGAAGACGCATCAGATGAAGAATATGAATGCTACAATTGGATGGATGACTTAGAAGTCGCAGATCTTATGGAAGAAGGAATAAAGAAATACTTGGACACCAAATATTAATAAGCATGGAAAGTATCTATAATAAAATACACTCTGTTGTACGTAAAGCGGGTTATGAATACGCCAAATGGTGGTATGAGAACTGGCTTGATCAATTTGCAGATGATATCGATGATGAAGAATCTTTGTATTTTAAGTCAGTTGATGAAAATGGGCATCCGTTTGAAAAACAATATCAGGAACATATGCCTGATCAAGTATCTCATACATACTATTCTGGTTCAAATGATGATTTTTTTACGAACTTCAACATCTTAGGCTTTTCCAAAGAAGAGAGAGACTTAGTTAAGGACGAAGACTTGTTCGATGTGTTGTGGAATGGTGTGAATGATTTTATGGAGGAAATATATCATCATGCTAAAGAATAACGTACTATGGCCAATAAGTCGACGATTTAAGTCGAGGACTGAGTGGGAGCCAATTGGTTTCTTCTCAGAGTCACTATGCAATTCTACACAGTTTGATATAAAGCTTGGTTTTTTTTCGTCTTCGGCAATTAATGTTTTGTCCGATGGATTTGCTGCATTCCTCTATAATGGTGGACGTATGCGAATGGTTATCAATGATATCCTTTCTCTTGAAGACCAACAGGCAATGATAGTAAGCGAGGCTGACGATTTTGTGCCATATTTTGATTTACAGAATTTGCAAGAAGTGTCGAAAACGTTGTCGGAGCGTGATAAACATTTCTTCGAGTGTCTAGCTTGGCTAATTAGGAATGAACGGATAGAAATAAAGATTGTCGTACCCAAAGTAGGTGAAGGCATTGCACATTCAAAGTGTGGCGTGTTTTCTGATGGCGTGAACAGGGTGGCATTTGATGGCTCGTGCAACTTTTCGCGAACAGCGTTAATTGAGAATTTAGAGAGTCTTACCGCTTTCTGCGATTGGGACGGACAAGGTGATGTGCACAAGATCAATGACATTGCAGAAGACTTTGAAAAGACTTTCTCAGGCAAAGATGATTCTGTTAATTATTTGAAAGCAGATGAAATAAAAGCGGGTATATGTGCTAATTTCAAGCATAAAGATATTGAAGAACTTATGCGTGACGAGCATAATCTCATTTCAAGACGGCTCAACGGCACTCTTCCTATAAACATTCAGGCAGTATTAAGCAAAGCAAAGAATAAAGTGGAAGGCATCATCGAGAAGTTGGAAGGACAAAGTATTAGTGTTTCTGACGAGAATGAACCCAAATTCCCTTTTGATGAGCCACGCGACTATCAGAAGCAAGCATATAATAACTGGAAGGTGAAACAGAAAGGTCTGTTTGCCATGGCAACAGGAACGGGTAAAACGCTTACTTCACTAAACTGCCTACTTAACATCTGGAAAAAATTCCATTTTTACAAAGCCATAATACTTGTTCCGACAATTACGCTTGTCGATCAATGGGAAGATGAGTGTAGAAAATTTCTTTTTAATCATATAATCAAGGTCAGCTCCAAGAATCCAAAATGGAAGACGGAACTAGACAGTATAAAGACTAAAGAGAGCATCAAGATAGACGGGGAAGAATCATCGTTTATTATTATAGCGACATATGCATCTTTTGCAAGAGAAAACATCTTTCGTGAGTTAGTTGATTTTAGCCGGAACACCACGCGACAGATGTTACTTATTGCCGATGAAGCTCACAATATGGGTGCCGGAAGGATACTGGATAGGCTTGGAGGGGTGAGATTTGCCCGTCGCATCGGCCTGTCAGCAACGCCAGAACGTCAGTTCGATGACATCGGGAATAAGGCCATTATGGACTTCTTTGGTTGTGAGAATGGTTATACTTTTGAGTTTGGTATGCAAGAGGCTATTGCCAAAGGATATCTTTGTCGATACAAATATTTTCCACATATAGTACATCTAAATGATGTTGAAATGGCTGAATATATGCGTATTTCATTACAACTAGCAAAGTTCTATAACCAGGAAAAGGAATCATTTCCAAAGGGGGATGATATTCTGATGCGACTGTTGTTAAAACGAAAACGCATAGTTCATAAGGCCCAGGAAAAAGAACAAATATTCAAGCAAATCATTCAAGAAAGGTATGCTGAAAAAGGGAACTTAAAATATACGTTAGTTTATGTTCCAGAAGGTGCAAGACCTGATGACGATGCAGCCGACGTTTTTGATAGTACAGAAATCATAACAGATGATGACTATTCTGACAACCTGATAGACACTTACACTAGAATAGTGCAAGAAGTCAGCAAAACCACAACCGTGAAGAAGTTCGTATCCGGAATCAGGGAGCGAAACGAGATACTTGACAAATATGCTTCAGGCGAAATAGAGGTTCTCACCTCAATGAAATGCCTCGATGAGGGTGTAGACGTACCTCGCAGTGAGATGGCAATATTCTGCGCAAGTACAGGAAATCCCAGGCAGTTCATTCAACGAAGAGGTCGTATTCTTCGAAAGCATCCAGATAAGCATATAGCCATTATACACGATCTTGTTGTGGCACCAGAGATCAATTCCTCTCAGGAGAATTTCAACATGGAGCGTAGTCTTATTAAAGGCGAATTAAAACGGGTTCACGATTTTGCTGTGTTATCCGAAAATGCGGATTTCGCATATAATGAATTAGATGAAATTTTATCGTATTATAACATATCTTTATTCTGATTATGGCAAGAATTAATGACAATAAAATGCTGCAAGCAGTCTTGCTTGATGAGAATCTGATGAAGTTTGGGAACTATACACCAGCAGACATCAGTACAATTGAACAGGCGCTCGACTCTGACAATTATGTAATCAATGCAGTAGCACAGATTATTAAGAGAACTAGTGAAGGCGCTTCAGAGAAGGAACTTTGGAAAGAAATCGACAAATACTTAATTGATAACGTATGATAATCAAAGAAATCCGAATCAAGAATTTCCGTAGTTACTACGGAGACAAAAACATATTTCAGTTCTCAAATGGGCTGACCTTAATTCTTGGTGATAATGGCGATGGAAAGACAACATTCTTTGATGCTTTGCAGTGGTTACTGAATACAACTATTGATAAAGGCAACATTGATCATATGTCTGAAATGCGTAAATCTAAAATGGAGATTGGAGATCAAGATGAAGTCTCTGTTTCTATGTTATTCGAACATAATGGGGAAAAATCAGTAGAGAAATCCTTTACTGTTGAACGCATTAGTGAAGAATCTTTTAAGGTTGGTCCATTAGTCTATAGGGGTTATGAAACCAGCGGTCCTGAACGTGTTCAAGTAAGCGGGAAACGCCTTATTGATAATTGCTACGATGCTTTTATACAGAGATTCAGCATGTTTAAGGGTGAATCTGAGCTTAACGTGTTTGAGAATGCTACGGCTCTAAAGGATTTGGTCGACAAATTTTCTGATATCAAAAAGTTTGACGATCTTGTTGAATATACCACATCCTTTGAAGGGAAAGCGAATGCAGCCTATTTGAAAGAAATGAGATCAGACAAAAAGGTGGCAAATGAAGCAAAAGCCCTTGAATTGCAGATATCACGTCTTGCCGGTGAGATAGATTCAAAAAAGGGGGACATTAAAGATAAGAACACTTCACTGGAGGTGTATTCAAAAAGATTGGATGAGCTAGAAGAGAATCAAGAAACATCTGAAAGATACAAGAATCTTCAAAGCAGATTAAAAAGCAAAGAGGAGAAACAAAAAAAGTTAAAGGCTCAAATTAGTAGTGTCGATTATAATCATGCCCTTCTCGATAAGATGTGGATTCTTTGTGCTTTTCCAGATGTATTGCAAGAGTTTAAACAAAAATGCTCAGCACTAAGTAAGGAAAAGAGAAAACTAGAGAAGGATGATGAAAGGCGAAAAGCAATCGAACTAGGCAAATTAGAAGCAGTAAAAGAAATTCAAGGGGCTTTATCAAATGGTACTCCGGAATTACCTTGGTATCTTCCTGACCAAGAAACGATGGAAGAAATGCTTCATGATCATATTTGCAAAATTTGTGGTCGAACAGCTGAAGAGGGTACGGCGGCATATAACTTTATGTTACAAAAACTTGAAGAATATAAAAGGCATATTTCATTAGAGGCAGCCAAGAAGAGTCAAAAAAAGGCTATCGAAGAAAAAGAACTGTTTAAACATAGCAATATTGAGTCACTTCATAATCTGAGTATTTCGCTAAGTGGCAGTAATGAGTCACAAATATCAGGGCTTGTCGGTGAAATACGTGATCGTTTTGAACTAGTAGAGCGTCTTTCTCAAGATTTGAAAGATGTAGAACAAGATATACAGGACACGATAAATGAGAAGTCTAGACTTTTGATTCAGGCTGGAAATGTATCTGAAGCAGTTTTGGAGAAGGACTTTAATGATATAAAAGGACTATTTGAACAGAAAGGCCGGGCTGAGATTAGACTTACAGAACTTAAGGGTGAGTTAGGTGAACTTGAGAAAAGAATGTCTGATTTACAGAAGCAGATGGACGCTCTTAATCCCGACAGTTCTCAGGTTAAGGTCTATCGTGATGTTCATCGTGTCCTTGAAGAAATAGCCAAGGCTTTCACTGTCGCAAAGAAGGAAAACCTTCGTCGTTTCCTTGCTGATATGGAGGAAAAGGCAAACAGTTATCTGGTACAACTCAGCGCAAGTGACTTCCATGGAGAGATTCGTCTTAGACAAACAGCAGATGATTCAACGGAAATCCGTTTATATAGTTCAAATGGCACAGAGATTAAAAAGCCGTCTGGCTCTCAATTGACTGTGATGTATATTTCAGTTTTGTTTGCGATATCCGACTTTACTCAAGAGAAACGAGATGAGGATTATCCGCTTGTGTTTGATGCTGCAACATCCTCTTTCGGTGATTCAAAGGAAGAGAATTTTTACAATGTAATTGATACACTTCAAAAGCAATGTATCATCGTTACAAAAGATTTTATCACCAAAGGAAAAGTTCGCTTCCCAGAGATAGAAAAACTGACATGTTCAGTTTATCGCATTAAGAAGGCTGAAGGTTTTAATACCAGGAATATGGCCACGATTCGTTCAACAATAGAAAAAATCAAATAATATGGATTCATTATATGAGCTTTGGATCAAGCGGGATCCCGAATGGGAAGAACGTTATCAAGACTCCGTGATAAGTGTATTTTCCGATTATGGAAAAGGTGTAAATAAGTATCAGGAGGTGAGAGGCAAAATATATGGCGCTGGCTATGAGGTGTTTATTTTAGCTTTCTTCATAGGCTTGTATTCTAATAAGACAAGACCATTAGTAAAAGATAAGGCTAAAAGAAAACATTTTGGCTGGGCGATTTCAAACTGGGGAACAGGCGAGTCGCGTCTTGGCCGGACTCAATATCCTCGTTTGCGTGAATATATGTTCGCAGCATTAATAGCTAGAACCGACATCGACTTCATTGCTTTGGATAAAGGTGAAATAACCCAACGAAAGGTTGTGGATGACCTTGTTACTAAAATGGAGGAATACGCCAACTATGGTTTTGACTTCATGCAAGAAAAGATGGAGGAAAATCCCAATTTCTTTTTTAAAGAGACAGCTTTCCTTCGAGTTTTCTTGGGATTCTTGAATAAGGATGACAAAAATGAAGAAATAGATGATTTGCCGGAGTCGTTAGATTAAAGAATAATCAACATTTTAATAGAATTATGAAGTACAGGAGTTTTCAATTATCGATTAAAGATTTACTGTATCTTATAGAGAGTAAATCTATTAATTTGCGTCCACCTTATCAGCGTAATTTCATTTGGACGGCAAAAGATCGAAAGTCTCTTATCGATTCAATTTATAAAGGATATCCGCTTCCCTGCTTTTTTATGCTTATGAACGAAGATGGGAAATATGAAATGATAGATGGACAACAGCGTGCAACAACGATTTATAAATATTATCAAAACGAATTTAAAGATAACAATAGTAAATATTTTAGAGATTATGACCCTAAGCTTTTTCTAGATTACCAACTGAATATTGTGGAGATTAGTGGGTTTGATTTATCAAAAGGTGAATCAAAGGAGGAGTTTTTCTATTTAGTGAACAAAAGAGGTATGCAACTTAATCCTGCGGAAGTCAATCAAGCATACTATCATGATTCTGATTTTCTAAATTTAGTTTATCGAGTGATGGATATTCAGGACTTTATAGAATTGGATATTTTCACAGATAAGACTAGACTACGTATGAATGATCGAGGACTTATAGAAGAAATCGTAGCATATTTGTTCTGCGGCATTACTGAAAAAAGGAAGGCAGTAGAAGATCTTTTTGTGGCGAAAATAAGTGACGACATAGCTGATGAAAAATATGATCTTTTTTCGAAAGTAGTTAATAAGCTACATATATTGAATTCATTTAAACCAATTAATCAGACACGCTATAAGCAAAAGAATGACTTCTACACATTTTTTTGCTTTATCAATGAACATCTTACTGAAGACATTGAAGTACTAAAATATCAGTACAAAATATTGACCTTTATTAGTGACAACGAATTGATCTCTCCGTCGAATGATGCATGTCGACCGTTTATGGATTATGCCATCAATTGTGTCAGCCAGTCAAACTCAAAAAGGGCGCGAGAGATGCGTTTACAATTCTTTGAACGATTGTTGTGTAACAAAACAAAAACAGGGAATAATACATTAAATGAAATAATCGATTTTTTGATTAAGGATTTTGGTGTAGATGATATTGATTTGGTATCGGTTGGTGACTATGAGTTATTGGATTTGTCTAATTTAGAATAGTATGGCGATAATCTCAAATTTTGTTTGTCAAAACGATAAAATTGTTCTTGACAGAATGCCAAATAAGAACCAATTAAGCA
>JAEEGL010423679.1_pt1 | contig 11253 bp, 8 predicted proteins | sample 9134231 | NCBI WGS metagenome assembly JAEEGL01 (sample SAMN16246548, study PRJNA631951) | gut metagenome | biome: gut microbiome; feature: rumen; material: fiber-attached | host: Bos | place: Iran: Karaj | collected 2018-10
CTTTCGCGGCGCACTGTGCAAACGCGTGGGAGGCGGCATCTGGAGAGCGAATGGTCGTGCAGGGAGGGAATCCGGTGTTTTCGCGGCCGCTACCGTCTCACATGGAAAGACGCTGACGGCAAGGAGGTGTCCAAGCTTGTCGAACTGAAGTGACTTTAAAGTAGGCGGGGACAGTCCCCCAAGCCATTATTACCCTAAAAGCGTCAGTTGATTTAGCCTCAAAGAATGAGAGCGGGGGCAGACCCCGGGCGTTTTGCCGAAGGACTTAGGACTTAAGACTTCGGACTGAAGAAGATTCTGGCGTCTGACGTCTGACGTCCGAAGTCTTTAATGAGGGTCGGGGACAGTCCCCCAAGCCATTTACTTCGAATGAGGGTCGGGGACAGGCCCCAGGCGCTTAGTATCGGAGAAGAGGCGTTTAAATGCTGTGACAGTTTGACAAGTGTCGTGTTTTCCGGGAATGCGCCGTACATTGGGAATTGTGCCTTCGAATCGGTTTCCGATGACTGCATTGTGCGTGTTCCGAGAAATTCGACTGGCTGGGGCGTGGAGATTCCCGGCAAATGGAAGGGGATGTGGATCGAATACCAGGATCCTTAACCCGTAGCACCACCAAGCGCGGAGATGGTGGAGTCACGGCGGCACGGAGGAGCTGAGGGGCAAGTTTTAACGCAAAGTGGCAGAGAAGCAGAGTAGCAGAGCCGTTTTCAATTAGGTGTTTCGATGTTTTGACCTAGATGTGACTGAAGTCTTATCGCTTGCCAGCGCAAAGGGACGTAAGGGACACAAGGGACGTAAGGGACGGGACGATTCGGGGTTGTGAACGCTCGTCTTTCCTAACCACGTTTTTCCTTGAAATAATATCGGGCGGTGGATTTGCTGCAAACGATTTGCTCGCAGTTCGCATCTAATATGGCAGAAAAGCGCGGGATGGATATCGAGGAGGAAATCAAGGCGCACCCGGAAGTGGGGGCGAAGAGGCTGGTTGCCGAATATGGCGATCGCCTCTACGACACCGCCGTCCGGCTGTGCGTGGACGAGAGCCTGGCGCGGGACCTCGTAAGCCGGACTCTTCAGCGGGCAATAGAGCGAATTGGCCTATTCCGAGGCGGTTCCAGGTTCTACACGTGGCTTTACACGGTTCTCGTCAACTTCTGGCGGATGGAGCTCAGGAAGAGGAAGTCCGAGCATGTCGTGTTCACCGACGATCTGCCCGACAGGCCGGACGACGGAGCGGATCCGGCTGAGGCGCTGGCCGCCAAGGCGGATGCGGAGGAAATACGCGCAGCGGTCGAGTCCCTGCCGCTTCACTACCGTTCGGTGACGGTGTTCAGGTATTTCGAGGACATGTCCGTGCCCGAGATAGCCGATGTGCTGGGCGTGCCGGAGGGAACCGTCAAGTTCAGGCTGCACAAGGCGAAAAAACTGATGCGCCGTCGATTGGCGCAAACGATTGGAGGAGATGACGCATCTAAAGGGGAGGAGAGGAAAGAGCAATGAACTGCATGGAAGCACGTGCGCTCGTTGAAGATGCGCTGGACAAGACGATTGCGGGCAGCCGCAAGCGCGCTCTTGACCTGCACCTTTCCCGCTGCGATTCCTGCCGGGCGTTCTTTGCCGCGGAGCGGGAGGAGCACCGCCGCTGGTTCATTGCGATGAACGAACCGGAGGCCCGTCGCACCCTGCCCGACGGCTTCGCCGACGAGTTTCTGGCCGATATGGAGCGGCGGAAAGCCCAGCCTCAGCGTCTCTGGTTCCTTGTTTCGAGGTTCGGGCGAATTGCGGCCTGCGTCGCCGCGATGCTCCTGTTCTCGCTCTTCTCGTACGCGGTCGTCAAGGTCGTCGGGCGCTCCGGCGACTCTTCCACCGGCGCGTCGGCTCTTGTGGAGGCGTCCGCGGAGTGCGGCGGAGAGGCGTCCCCGCCTCTCGCCGACGGTGCCGATGTCGTCGCAGAGCCCGAGACGCTCGTTTTGCATGATTCAGCATCGGTTTCGTCTGCCAATTCCCCAAAGCAAATGAAAGGAGATACGATCATGAGCAAGGTTAAAGCTGCGGCGGTCGCGTTGATGGCGGCTGTGGTGTCAACGCCAGCCGTGACTGTGGCCGACTCCAATGGCGACGGCTACATCGAATCCGAAGGCGATGCCTATGTCAGCCTCGGCCATTGCGCCGGCCCGAATACGAAGATGGAGGTCGATTTCCAGCTGACGGAGGTCAAATACGACACAAAGCCGTTCGGAAGCTGGGGCGACCGTCTCTCAATCCCGATGTTCTCGCTGTTCATAAGCTACATCAGTGACTCGACGGATCTGAGGTTCTCTTGGGACAGCACGGATTCCAACGGCAATCGTCAGGCGTTGAATTTTGGCAAGGCCGATCTCAAGCGGCATGTAATTTCCTTCGACGCGCCGAACAGGACTTACGCTTCCACTAACGTCACGGACGGTGGCTCGGCCTATTCGTACACGTTCGAGAGGCCTTTTTCCACTATGACTTCTCCGTATCCGCTTGCCGTGTTCGCCAGAGGCGCCAACACGCCCGCGACGCGAGCCCCCAACGATTTTGGCGGCCCGACGAAGATGAAGGTTTACGGGGTTAAGATATACGAATCGGGCAGTTTGGTCAAGACGTACACGCCGTGTCTCAAGGGCGGCATCCCGGGCCTGAAGGTGACGGGACCGGGCGTTGATACGTTTGTCACGGGCATTGACGTCACGAAGGTCAAGTACGGCGGCAACATACTGGTCGAGAAGGACGATCCGTACATTTCTACGGGGGACTACAACAGCGCGACAAATGGTGAGGTGGCCGGCAAATGCATCTACATGGACATTGGCTACAACGTGAGGCCAACCTCGCGCATCGAACTTGACTTCGCTCCGCTTACGCCGAACATTGCGGCCAGCAGCTATAACCATCCGACTGAATTCATGTTTGCAAGTGGAAGCAGCCCAGATTGCTACGTTGAGTTTTATGGAAGGAATTCGCAAGGATTTCTCGGGTTTCTGGTTGGCCGGTATAATGGCTCTGCCAACAACTATCGCAATACCCCTTGTCCGCTGTCTACGGCATATGGCATACGCCGTACCGTTTCGGTTGACAGTGCTTCGCTGAGCCTGATAACCGCCGGTTACACGAATTTTACAGCATCTGTTCCAACTGGTTATGAAATCAACAATGAAATGACGACGATTCCGCTTCGTCTCTGCGCGGCAAAATCGGACTACGGCGCGATGAAGATATACGGGCTTAAGATTTACGAGTCCGGCAGTCTCATAAGGGATTACAGGCCGATTGTCACTAACGGAGTGGCGGGGCTGATTGACGTTCTCAATCCTTCGGACATCCGCTATGCATCCACGAATGGCAGCGGCTCTGGTTACGCCCTCACATTCACGGCTGGCGGCAACCATGCCTGCGCGGACGGGTCGGACGAGGCGTATCTGGAGTTCGACGGTTCGAGCGAACGCATCAACACGGGCATTGTCGTGACAAAGGACTCTGTAATCGAAGCGGATTTCGCCCTCGCCAACGCGAAGTATCCGAGCGGACAGCAGCAGGTGATGTTTGTGCAGGACGGAAGCGACGGCATCCTTGCGAGGCTCTACATGAACTCCGAATTCAAGTATTCCTATGAGTTTAGGGACTACACGGGCACCGGTAATGCCATCAACTCCGGCGTATTGGCCTCGAACGAGCGCAGGCAGTTCAAGCTCGACGGGCCGAACGCCCGGATGACGATCAAGTGCGGAGACGACGAACTGTACAACCAGGCCATCACGGACGGCGAACGCACGCGCACGGGCGGGTCGACGACGCTGAAGATAGGCAATGCCGCCTCCACAATGCGACTCTACGGCTTCAAGGTGACGACGAACGGCTCCGTGGTGCGCGACTTCGTGCCGTGCGTCACGAACGGCGTCGCCGGACTCTACGACGTCTGCGGCGAAAGGTTCTATCCGCTTCCCGGCGGCAGGGTGCGCGGAAAGGGTTCGAAGGGCAGGCCCGAGTTCCTCGCCACGCCGCATCATGTGCTGCTGACGCGGTACGGGGTGAACAGCACGACGACGCTCAGGTGCGTCGCGCCGGGAGCGCTGCGCTACGAGTGGCGCGAGGACGGAGTCCTCATCCCGGGCGAGACGTCCGATTCGCTGACGCTCTCTTGGGTGCAGAACAAGCCGCACACACGCACCTATTCGGCCACGCCCGTATACCAGGTTCTGGGCGAGACCGTAAAGGGCGAGACCGTCGACACGAGAGTCGACTTCTCGTTGCTGGGAACGTCAATAATAATCCGCTGACGCGGACAAGGAGAGGAACATCGAAATGGCAGTTGAAAGGAAAGGATTGCTCATGGCCGCCGCCGCGCTCGCAGCGTGGACGGCGGCCGCCGACGTCGGATCGTGGAAGGTGCCGAACTGGACGACCATCGTCACGGAGCCCGGGGCCGTGCAGAAGTGGATCGGCAAGACGTGGAGCGGACACTGCCAGGGCATGTGCGTGAGCTCGAACGCGATCTACTTCTCGTTCCACGACCAGATCGTGAAGACCGACTGGTACGGGCGTCTGCTCAAGTGGACGCCTGTTGACGTGCACGGCGGCGACATCTGCTTCTGGAACGGCAAGCTCTACACGGGCGTCGCGCGCAAGCCGCAGGCGAAGGACGAGGAGTGGACGCCGTGCATCTACGTGTACGACGCAGAGACGCTCAAGAAGCTTGACGAGAAAAGGCTCCCGGGAGAAGGCGGGTGCGACGGCATAACCTGCCTTGACGGCGTCATCTACCTCGCGCTCGGCTGCACCGGCAAGTACGATTTCGAGAAGAAGTGCGGCTGCTTCAACAAGTACCAGAGGTTCGACGCCGTGACACTTGAGCCCATCGGCGAGCCTTTCCTCATAGATGACGGCGAGAAGTCCGTATGCGGTTCGCAGAACATGACGACGGACGGCAGGTACATCTACTCCAGCCACTACACGCACGACGAGAAGGAGAAGACGCCGAACATAGTCGTGCACGACCCGAAGACCTTCAAGGTCGTGACAAAGTACAGGTTTGGGTGGAACCAGGGCCTTGACTTCGTTCCGGGCGGCAGGGACGGCGCCGTGCGCTTCGCATGGGCGTTCACGCCGAACTGGACGGCGAAGGACAAGTACGACACCCGCATCAACGTCTTTGGCGTCGTCCAGTTCGTCGAAGTCAAGGACGGCGTGGCATACGACCTGACGGAACATGGCGGCGGCTTCAACAAGTTCATCGAGCGCTGAAGTATGCAATGAAGACTGAGGCTATCTGTCCAACGGTACGCATGGGCGTGTTTGCGGCGGCGGTTGCCGCGGCGGCGACGTGCGCCTTTGCCGATCTCGGCGACTGGCAGGTGCCGGGAAACTGGGAGGTGCGCGTCTCCGAACAGGGAGCGGTCAGGGAATGGACAGGCAAGACGTGGTGCGGACACATCCAGGGCATGTGCGCCACGTCGAACGCGCTCTACTTCGCCTTCCACAACCAGATTGTGAAGACCGACTGGTACGGGCGGCTACTCAAGCGGGCCGAGAATCTCGTGAAGCATCAGGGCGACATCTGCTGGTGGAACGGCCGCCTCTACACGATCGTCTGCCATGTGAAGCCGGTTCCTGGGTTCGGCGGCGCCGCCGGCAGCATCCAGATGTTCGACGAAGACCTGAATCTCGTCAAGGAGCGCACGTTCCTCCGTCCGAAGGGAGCGGGAGGCGACGGCATAGCGTGTCTTGACGGAGTTCTCTACATCGGTCTGAGCACGGTCGCTCTGCCCGGCGAAGAGGACAAGCCGCGCCACTGCGCCCGCTACCGCAAGTTCGACGCGACGACGCTCGAAGACATCGGCGACACGTTCATTGTGGATCACCATTCGCCGCTCTATTCGACGGGGCAGCAGAACATCACGACCGACGGCACGTATCTCTATGTAGCGTCCGACGTTCCGGACGAGGGAGGGTGCAACTTCTTCAAGTTCGACAAGGACTTCAACGTCCTTGGCAAGTGGTCGTTCGGCTGGTTCCAGGGCGTGGATGTCGTTCCGGGCGGCAAGGACGGCGCGACGAGGTTCATCTACTGCTCGACGCCGAACTGGATGAAGCAGAGCGAAAAGCCAGGCCTTTCCGTCCACGCGCTTGTCCTCTTCGCCGACATCAAGGGCGACAAGGTCACGGACATCACGCGCCACTGCGTATTCAAGAACCCGATGCCGCGTTGAACGGTGAAAAGATGATTGCCAAGTCCATATTCGCTGTCTGCGCGATCGAGTCGGCGCTTGTGGCGGCGGCTGGGCCTCGCGAGATGCCGGAGGTGTTCGGCGACGCGGCGAAGTCGCCGGGCGGCGTGATGTCGTTCGTCACGGCGCTTGAGGACGAGGCGTTCCGCACCGGCAATCGTTCGGAGGTCGAAGCGCAGCGCTGGAACGTCCAGGGAATGATCTTCCAGATAGACCGCTTCCGCGACAGGGACCTTCTTCTGACGGACGTTGCGGAGTGGCTTCTGCCGTCCGCGGAGCGCGGCATGGCCGGAGCGGAAAAGGGCGTGAACGCGGCGGCGAGCTACGCATACGCGGATATGCTCGACTCGGCGGCGCGGCTGTACGACAGGCCCGATTTGGCCGCACGGGCCGCATCCATGCGCGAGACGCTTCATGCTAAGGGCTTTGCGCAGCCCGCTGCAGACGCCGGCTCGGAACGGGCTGCGCTTGCGGCGAGAGTGCGGGATGAGCTTGCGCACGAGATACGTCCGGGCGGCGTTGACGGGCAGGAGTTCTGGAACGGCAACGCGCAGATGTTCATGTATCCGCCGTCTTTCCCTTTCCAGAAGGTGAAGGGAGCCGTCCGCTATCGCTTCCAGGTGATGGACGACCAGCAGTATGCCCATGTCTTCGAGGCCGGATCGCCCACTGCCTCGCTTAAGCCTGTGTGGGAGTTCGTTCCGCGCGGACTCATTGCAGTCTTCTGCTTCGGGCTTGGCGACGACGGACAGGTGTGCGGGCTTGCGGGGCAGCGGCGCTTCTGGAAGAAGGCGCCTTTCGAGCCGGGCGTGTATCCGCGCGCGAAGCGTCCATACGCCGAAGCGCAGAAGATGCTCTGCGAATACATTCTGAATCTGCCTGAAGTCGTCGGCCTGGAAAGGGACGGACGCCCCGACCTGTCGCAGAGGTCGAACTTCACGAGCTATCCCTCGAAGATGCAGTCCGCGCTGATCAGGGCCATGCTCTCGCTCGCGAAGGTCGTGCCTGAGAGGCGGGAGCGCGCGCTGAAGATCGCCCGCGTCTCCGCGGACTATCTGATCGGGAAGAGCCAGAAGGCCGGAACGCCGCTTGAATACTTCACGCCGACCTACGAAGGCGACGGACAGCGCTCGGGCGACTATTCGGGAATGCACATGCTTATCTATCCTGCCGATGCCGGCGCGGCGTTCGTGGCCCTGGGCGAGGCCACGGGCGAGGCGAAGTATCTCGCAGCCGCGAAGCGCATCGCCGAGACGTACATCCGGCTGCAGGGCGCGGACGGAACGTGGTACCTGAAGATGTACGAGAAGGACGGAAGGCCCGTCTCGGAAAACCGGCTCGTGCCGACGTCGGTCATCAGCTTTCTGGAGACGCTTTACGCGGCGACGGGCGAGGCGAAGTACCGCGCGGCTGCGGACCGGGCTTTCGCGTTCATAGACGAAGGCCCCCTCAAGACTTGGAACTGGGAAGGGCAGTTCGAGGACATCAGTCCGGCGGAGAGCCGCTACCAGAACCTCACGAAGCACAACGCCTGCGACACTGCTATCTACATGCTGAGGCGTTTCCCCGGCGACAGGAAGCGGCTTGCGCAGGCGCGTGAGATCGTGCGCTATGCCGAGGACCAGTTCGTCGTGTGGCGTCGGCCCTGCCGCGCCGACCGGGCCGGATACAAGCGCGTGCAGACGTATCCCTACGAGACGTGGACAGCGCCAGTCGCGCTTGAGCAGTACAACTGCTACTGTCCGATAGACGGCTCCGTCGCCAAGCTGATTCGCACTTGGCTCGCGCTCTGGGAGGCGGAGGGCAATCCGCTCGACCTCGCCAAGGCGCGTGCGCTGGGCGACGCGACGGTGAACATGCAGGAGCCGAGCGGACGCGTGCGCACGTACTGGGTGCCGGAGCCTGCGGACGGAACGCCCATCGGCAGGGTCGCGCGTCAGCCTGCCGGCGGAGACTGGCTTGGCTGCCTTCAGGCAGACGAATGGGCGCTCGGACTTCTCGCGCATTCCGAGCCGCCAGCCGAAAATGGCCGAATTGAAAGAAGGTGAAATGATGGACAGAGATGAACTGATCTGGGGATTCATGATACAGCTCGGCCACAACATGTGGAGCGAGTCTCCTCTGTTTGGCGAGCCGAAGCCGGAGGACGTCGACAAGTACGCCCAGCCATTCAACAGGACAGACGTCAAGGTCTGGAACGAGATCACGGAATACTACGCCAAGAAGGGCGCGAATCTCGTTCTCATCGATCTTGGCGAGGGACTTCAGTATCCGAGCCATCCCGAGCTCGCCGTGAAGGGCAGCTGGTCGCCCGAGCGGATGAAGGAGGAGATCGTGCGGCTTAAGGGGCTCGGCCTCGAACCGATACCGAAGCTCAACTTCTCCGCCTGCCACGACGCCTGGCTCAAGGAGTACAGCCGCATGCTTTCGACGCCCGAATACTACAAGGTGTGCGCCGACCTGATCCGCGACGTGTGCGAGATATTCGGCAAACCCCGCCTTTTCCACCTTGGCTGGGACGAGGAGCGCATGGGCGCGCAGCGTAAGTCGCGCTATGCCGTGTCGCGTCAGGGCGAGCTGTGGTGGCACGACATGCTCTTCACGGCGAAGGAGGTCGAGAAGCACGGGTCGAGGCCGTGGATATGGAGCGACAAGATATGGCTCGACCGCGACGAGTTCTGCCGCAACATGCCGAAGAGCGTCATGCAGTGCCCGTGGCACTACGACCGCTTCTGGCACTTCGTCCGCGACGACGAAGAGATCCGCAGGCGAGACTGGCCGGAGGGTGTCGCGGGTTCGCTTGCCTTCAAGGAGCTGAACGAAGGCGGCTACGAGATGATTCCGTGCGGCAGCACATGGGCGAAGAAGTGGAACATGGCGGCACTGGTGCGCTTCAGCAAGAAGCACCTGAAGCGCGAGCTGGTCAAGGGCTTTTTGATGGCGTCGTGGGTGTTTACGTACCGGCAAAGGCACGTTGACAAGCACATGGAGGCGGCGGACTGTCTTGCAGAGGCGAAGGCGGCTTGGTACGACGACCGCCACGACGAGGACCTCGTGCTGTACGGACCGGTCCGCAAGTGCGTCGAAGCCAGCGTCCAGGCCCGGCGCAAGGAGGGGCGCGAGCCGGTTGTCGTCACGCCCGACAAGAAGTTCGAGAAGTCGCCCGATGACATGCCGTACTTCGACTTCATGGTGCGCGACACGCTCATAGACATACGCTGGGACGAGACGCTTGCGGAGGATGGCGTCACGACGGAAGGGGACGTCACGACCGTGCGCCTCAAGAGCGGCAAGACGATCCGCTGCGCGACCTTCCGCAGTCTGTAGACGAGATTTTGCCGTTTTTGATGAAATAGGCGAGATGAAAAACAAGATGAAGAAGCTGGCAGTTGCATTGGTTGGCGGAATCGTCGCGGGAACTTCCGCGGGCGCATGGGAGCCGGGCGAACCGGTCACGACCTACTGGTTCGGTCCGGGCTGCCCGGGAACGAACAGCATCAGCCTTGCGATGACCGACGCCTGGGCTAAGCAGCTTAAGGAAGGCGGCTTCAACACCGTCTGGGCACGCACGCCCGAGGAGATGGGCATCGCCGCGAAGCACGGACTGCGCGTCATCTACAGCATCGATCCGACGACCGAGTGGGCGAAGGTCGACCTGGACGACCCCGCTCAGAAGGCCGCGCTCGCCGAACGCGTCAACCGCGTTAAGAACCATCCGGCGCTCTACATCTACGAACACTACGACGAGGCCGCCGCCGACATGTTCCCGGAGCTGGCGCGGGTCAAGGAGTTCGTCCACGAGCTCGACCCCGAGCACCCGTGCTGGCACAACCTCCTGCCGACATACGCGAACCACATGCAGCTCGGCGTCGGCGGGAAGGAAGGCGAGCCGCAGAGGATGGGCTTCGGAAGCGACAGGATCGCCGCGTACTGGGAGCATGTGCGTCTCTTCTGCGACGTGTACCAGCCGGAGTTCATAACCTACGACCACTACCAGCTAAAGAAGGACGGCGACTCGCGCAAATACTTCCTGAACCTCGGGATAGTCCAGCAGAACGCCGCGGCGCGCAGGGTCCCGTTCTGGAACGGACTCCAGGCATGCACGTGGGTTCCCGGAGGCCTCGCGTCGCCGAGGTCGCCGCGCATTCCGAACGTGGACGAGATGCGGTATCTCGCCCACACGACCGCTGCGTACGGCGCGAGCGGACTCTACTGGTACGTGTACGGCAGGGCCGATCACACCGGCACGATCGCCGCGCCGGACGGCACTGTCGGCGAGAAGTACGAGGGCGTCAAGAAGATCAACCGCGAGTTCATCGCCTTTTCGAAGGTGCTGCGCAACTTGAGCCTGAAGGCCGCGTACATCCAGGGCGTCCATGCGCCCGGGACTACGCCATACGGTAGCCAGAAGCTCTTCAGGATCTCGCCCGAGCAGCCGTATTCCGAGGTGAAGGAGCTTGAGCGCCATGTCGACAGCACTCTCGTCACGCGCCTTGAGTCGCCGGACGGGCGCACGTATCTCATGTTCGTGAACTGCGACTACAAGAAGGACCGCACCATCCGCGTGAGTCTCGCGTCTGCCGCGGAGCGCTTTGACCCGGAGAACGAGAGCTGGACATCGGTCGGCGGCGAGTTTGACCTTTCGCTTGTCCGCGGCGGTGGCGTTGTAGTGCGCATGGCGCCTACGCGATGACGCCAGGTTCGCGCCTTAAAGCCGTTGACACATTCCCCGTTACTTGCGCTTCCGCGCGACAACGAAACAAGGCTCGCTACGGGCGCGGTACCGCCCGAGCCGCACTTCGCGGACGCCACCCGACGTGATTTTGACGCTCGTGCTTAGCACTCGCCTGTTACCGAGGTCGTCAAAATCATGTCGGTTCCGCGAACAACCTCTCGTGTGATCCCACCCACTCCGCTCGATGCTCACCGGAAAGAGCACTCGAATCGACTTAAAGGCCACGAGATTGCCAGGGGTACGATTGCCGAGCTCACGTCCTTTCGGTCC
>JAEEGL010798332.1_pt1 | contig 11253 bp, 7 predicted proteins | sample 9134231 | NCBI WGS metagenome assembly JAEEGL01 (sample SAMN16246548, study PRJNA631951) | gut metagenome | biome: gut microbiome; feature: rumen; material: fiber-attached | host: Bos | place: Iran: Karaj | collected 2018-10
AACGGCACGACCATCTCGGAGGGCGATGCCGTCACGTGGAACACCGGCAACAACACCGTGACCGTCACCCTCACGGGTGCCACGGCCACCACGACCTACACCGTGACCGTCACCAAGGAGTAGCGGCCACACAGCTAGACCCCCATGGGTGGGGCGCGTCGAATCCTAAGCGGCGCGCCCCTTTTTCTTAGGAGATGAAAATGGCAGTACCGAGAGACAACGTGCGCGAGCTGCGCATCGGCGAGAAGACGTACAGGCTTGAGGCTTCGCTGGGGACGGCGATCACATACCGCAACGAGTTCTTCGGCAAGCTGGGCGACGGCTACAAGGGCATCCTCGAGGACGACATGCTGCGCGTCTACCACCTCGCGCAGCCGTTCGAGGAGGGCGAGGACGGCAAGCCAGCCGCGAACCCCGACTACGTGGGCTACGACATCGAGGCGCTGCTGCGCATCGCGTGGGCGATGGCACGCGCCGAGGGCGGCATGAAGAGGGGCTTCGACAAGTTCTACGCCGACGTCATCCATCAGCCAGCGGGAGTGTTCGAGGAGGCCAGCCTGTACAACGTCGTCGTCATGGAGCTGGGCGGCGGGGTCATCTTTCGCCGACCCGAGGGACAAGGCGGCGCTTGCGAACCCGACGAGGCGCAGGAGAGACCCGAAGGATAGCGACGAGCCGCGCGCGCCCACCGTCGAGGAGAGTGCGTGGCCCGACGAGGCCCGCGTGCTGTCCGTCATGGCGCACGGCTTCACCTACGACGAGGCATGGCACATGAGCATGCGCGACTACTGGCGCTACTCGGGGCTGGCGGCGGCGTGGTCGATACCGCGAGACCAGCGCGAGGAGCCCGTGAAGCGCGGCGGTGCGAAGGACAGGCACCTGCTGCTGTGATGCATTGGAGGTCAACGAATGGCCGACTACAAGGGACTGAACATCAAGTTCCAGGGCGACACCACCGACGCGGCGAAGGCGCTCCACATCCTCAGCAGCGAGGCGAGGGCCGCGGAGGGCAATCTGCAAGGGATACAGGGCGCGCTCAAGAACACCACGACGAACGGCGAGGAACTGGGCGCGGCGCTCAAGAAGTTCCAGCTAGACCAGTTCGGCAAGCAGGCCGAGGCGGCGCGCAGCAGGGTCAACGTGCTCGGTCAGGCGATGGGCGAGCTGCAGAAGAACCTTGCTGGCGCACAGCAGAAGCTGGCCGACAACAAGGCCGCGCTCGCGTCCATGCCCGAGAAGTACGAGGCCCTCGCGTCGAAGGCGAAGGAGTTCTCGTCGAGCGTGCAGGGTTCGATGGCGGAGGTCGTGGCCGCACAAGAGGCACTTGCCGGCACGCAAGCTGGCACGAAGGAGTACGATGAGGCGTTCCAGCGCCTCGACGCCGCCGTGCTCCAGAACGTGAAGAACCTGTCAGCCGAGGGCGAGGCGCTCAGCGGCCTCTCGGCGAAGTACGGCACCATCGAGGGCGCGATCAACTCAGCCGAGGAGGCCGAGCGCAGCTACACAGCCGCAATCGAGGACACCACGCAGAAGCAGATGGTCGCAAAGTCGGCGGCGCAGGCGTACGAGAACCAGCAGCGGCTCGCGGCTGCGGCGCTTGACGCGAGCACGGCACCTGCGGTCGCAGTCGCCAAGAACGCGGCGGACGCCGCGAGCGGCCTGAGGAGCATGGGCGACACGCTGACTTCGGTGGGCGACAAGATGACCATCGTGAGCGGCATCGCGGCCATGACGTTCGGGCGAAGCATCATCAGCAGCACCGAGGAGTTCGGCAACGCGATAGCGCAGTTGGGCGGCTACCTAGACATCGGCGGCGCACAGCTCAAGGACATGCAGGAAGACGCGCTGAAGTGGGGCAAGGACACGCAGTTCAGCGCAACCGAAGCGGCGAACGCGATGAACGAGCTGGCAAAGGGCGGCATGACGCAGGCCCAGATTCAGGGTGGTGCCATGAAGGCCACCATGGAGCTGGCCGCCGCTGGCTCGCTCGACATGGCTCAGGCCGCGAGCGTCGCCGTGCAGGCCATCAAGACGTTCGGGCTCGACGCAGCCGACGCGAGCAGCGTGGCCGACGCCCTCGCGGGTGCGGCCAACAAGTCCACCGCCGAGGTCACTGAGCTGGCGAACGGCTTCAAGTACGTCGGCGGCTGGGCGTCCATGGCTGGCTGGAACATCAACGACGTGAGCGGCGCGCTGGCGCTGCTGTCCGACCACGGCCTACAGTCGGAGATGGCTGGCACGGCGCTGAGAAACGTCATGCAGCGTCTTGCCGCTCCCACCAACACCGCCGCGAAGCTGATGAACGCGTATGGCTTTTCCGTACGCGACGCAAACGGTCAGATGGTCAGCGCCACGGAAGTCGTACAGCGCCTGAACGACACGTTCGGCAGTCTGCCCGACGAGGAGAAGCAGAACGTCCTGAACGACATCTTCGGCGCGAGGGCGCTTCCCGCCGCGATCGCGCTGATGGACGAGGGCGCTGAGAAGCTGCAAACATACATCGACGCCACCTCTCAGGCGGGCTACGCCACCGAGATGGCGAAGAACCGCATGGGCGACCTCGGGTGGGCGCTTGAGTACCTGCGTGGCGAGGCGGAGACCGCAGCCGTGAACTTCGGTCAGGCGCTCGCACCGACCATCATCGGTCTGGCGAAGAACATCGAGGGTCTGCTTGAGTGGTTCAACTCGCTCGATGACTCGACGAAGCAGTTCATCGCGCAGTCGGCGGTCATGGCCGTGGCGGTAGGCCCCGTCATATCCGTCATCGGGCACCTCAGCAAGGGCGTCGCGGGGATGGTCGGCTCGGTCGGCACGGCGATGACCACCATAGCGGAGTTCGTGGCGCTGTCGGCTGACGGCGGCAACAAGGTGAAGCTGTTCGCCGAGGCGCTCGCGCTCGCGAAGACCCCAGCGGCGGAGACCGCCGAGGGCATTAAGAAGGTGGCCGAGAACGCGGCTACCATGGAGAAGGCCCTACAGACCGCAGGAGCGGCGCTCAAGGGAGCCATCGCCGTCGCGGCTGTGGCGTTCATCGCCGACCAAATCAAGTCCGTGGCCGACGAGGCGCAGCTGGTGGGCGAGGCGACGAAAAGCGTGTCCGACATCGCGCGCGAGGCGAGCGAGTCGGTGGCGAGCATGGGCGACGAGGCAGAGAAGGCTGGCTCGAAGGCATCCACCGTCAGTCATGCCCTCGCGGGTATGAACGCATCCCTCAAGGAGTCCGCCGAGTACAACAAGGGCGTGTCCGAGTCCCTCAAGGAGATGGAGGGCAACGTCTCCAGCGCCGAGCGCTACGCCGCCACCATCAAGGAGCTGTCATCGGTCGGCAGTCTCAGCGCCGCCCAGCAGGAACAGCTCAAGCAGGCGGTGGACGGCTACAACGAGGTCACGGGCGCGGCGATTCGCATCACCGACGAGATGCGCGGCACGCTGAACCTGATGCCGCAGGACATCGACAAGGTGACCGAGGCGTACGTGCGCCAAGAGAAGATGAAGGTCTACACCGAGCTACAGAGCGAAGCCCTCAAGGAGCAGATTCGCGCCCAGAAGGAAGCGAAGAAGGCGACCGAAGAGACGCAGAACGCGTTCTGGAACTGGCAGAACGTGGTCACGACGGCAGCGAACAGCTTCACGGGGCTCGGCCAGATCATGAACATCGTCAACTACGGCAAGGCGGCGATAGGGCTCAAGGGCGTGAGCGACGCGAGCGCGAAGGCGTCCTACGACGTCAACTACTTCAAGGAGGCCGCAGAGGCCGCTGGTGTGTCCACCGAGCAGTACAAGGCGTTCCTGAAGCAACTGTTCCCCGAGCTGAACAACTCGGGCGACGCGGCGCAGCAGGCTGGTGACGCCATACGCCAAGCCGCGCAGGAAGCCGCACAGGCGCAGCGCGAGGCCAACCAGCAGATAATCTCCGCGCAGCAGGCCGCGTACGACGCCGAGTACAAGGCGGCGCAGAAGGCGATGGACGCCGAATACAAGGCCGCGCAGAAAGCCTACGACAACGAGTACAAGGCCGCGCAGAAGGCTTTCGACAACGAGTACAAGATTCAGCAGAAGGCGTTCGACAAGGAATACAAGGCTCTCCAAAAGCAACTGGACAAGGAATACAAGGCCCAGCAAAAGGCGTTCGACGAGGCCTACAAGCAGCGGCAGAAGAAACTAGACAGGCAATATGACGCCTACAAAAAGCAACTGGACTCCGAAGAGGCCGCGCTCAAAAAATCGCTCGATGCCAAGGCGACCGCGTACAAAAAGCAACTTGACTCTGAGCTAGCGACGCTGAAAAAGGCAAACGACCAACGGCTCAAGCAGCAGAAGAAGGCCGACGAGGAAGAGACCAAGGCGTTCAAGGCCGAGACGGACAAGCGTGTGAAGGCTTTGCAAGCTGAGTACAACGCGCGGCTCAAGACGCTCGAGCTGCAATACGGCGGCTCCGACATCGACTCGCAAATCAAGGCACTCAAGAACCAGACCAAGGCCGAGCAGGACGAAATCAAGCGACGCGAGCAGCAGGAGAAGAAGGCCGAGCTCGAGCGCAAGGTCGCACAGGCCAAGACGCGTCGCACGAAGGCCGACGCCGAGAAGGAGCTGAACGACTACCTACAAGAAATCGCGCAAGAGCAGCGCGAGAAGGAGCGCGACGCCCAGATCGAGCAGCTTGAGGAGCAGAAGTCCGCACTCAAGGACGAGTTGGCTGCAAAAAAGGAAGCCCTGAAAGAGGAATACGATGCCCGCATCGAGGCCCTGAAGGAGCAGCGAGCCGCCGAGCTTGAGGTCACGAAGGAAGCCAACGACCAAGAATACGAGGCCCTGAAGGAGCAGCTGGACGGCATCTACAACGCCCGAAAGGAAGCCAACGACGACAAAATCGAGCAGATGAAGGAAGCCAACCAGGTTGAGATTGATAACCTGAAAGAGCATCATTCTCTATTGCTCGAAAATATGAAGGAGCAGCACACCGCCCAGCTTGAGCAGCTGAAAGAGCAGCAATCCGAGCAGCTAGAGACCATCAAAGAGGGTCAACAGGCTCAGCTCGATAACCTAAAAGAATATCAACAAGCTCAGCTAGACGCCATGAAAGAGGGCCAACAGGCCGAGCTTGAGGCGCTGAAAGAGGCACAACAGGCCGAATTGGACGCCCTGAAAGAGGGCCAACAGGCACAGTTGGAGTCCCTGAAGGAATCGCAGCAGGCGCAGCTGGAAGAGCTGCGAGCGAGCCTAGAGGCGCAGGTTCAGGAAATCGTGAACAGCGGCAACGCGATGGCGGGGGCTGCTGCGAACGCGGCCAACCAGACCGCGCAGAGCATGTCAGATGGTCTTAGCCAGATGCCGTGGCAAGTGGGGGCGACGGCTGGGCAGACGCTACAGCAGTACCTAGACAATATCAACGACATGCCGTGGTCTACCAAGGAACTCGCCGACACCACGGGGCACAACCTGCAAGAGCGGCTGAACGCCTACGTGATGCCCACGACCGACGCGTCGAAGTCGCTGCGAAACGCGGCATTGCGCGAGATCGAGGGACTTCCCGACGAGGGCCGCGAAAAGGGCGAGGGCATGGGCTCTGGCCTGTCAGGCGGCATGAGCGGCAAGGAGGGCGATGTCAGGAACAGCTCCGACCAGCTCAAGAACGCAGCTGAAGACCCGCTGAGCGGACTACCAAGGGTCGTCAGCGGATTCGGCCTCAGTTCGTCGTCGGGGTTTGCGAGCGGACTCGGAAGCGGCAAGGAAGACGCCACGCGAACGGCGCAGGAGATATCGCGCAGCGTATCGAACAACTTCAGTCAGCCAGCCAACGACTCTGGCTCGTGGGGCAGCGACATGATGCGCAACTTCAACAACGCCATCGTGGACTACTGGAACAACCATCTCCGCGACAACGTGGAGAGCATCGCGCAGGGCATCAGGAACCTCATAGGCCACTCCAAGCCGAAGGAAGGCCCGCTCAAGGACGATGACGTGTGGTTCTACCACATGATGCAGAACCTCGACAGCGGCATGCAGCGCGGCATCCCCGAGCTGATGGGCACCGTGGGCGACCTTGCGCAAGGCGTCGCGGATGGCATGGACGTGCAGCCTGACATCGACTTCGTGAGCAACCTGATCGCCGACATGCGCTCGGAGGAGACCGCGCTTGCGCGACAGTCCCGCCGCATGGCCGACATCGTGCAGGAGAACTTCGACCCGTACGCGAGGACGAACTATCAGGTGGGCTATGACGCGAAGCCGATGGTGCAGGCGTTCGCGAGCGGCGTGAACGAGGCGCTGCGAAGCGGCGTGCCCCAGCAGGCGGGCGTGACCATCGTCATACAGAACGCGAGGTTCTCAAACGACATGGACGTGGACCGATTCTCCGAGCGCGTCACCGCGCGCGTCGCGGCGAGTCAACGCAGGGGGTGGTAGCAGATGATGGGCCAGACCGTGATTTTCGACGGCCACCGCATCAACGACCGATTCTTCGTCGGAGACGCGGAGGTCGGCATGCCCGAGTTCGCACCTCGCACGGAGGACCGCGAGTTCGCGGACGGCTCAAGGGTGCGCGGCATGCGGCTGGGCTGTCCCGAGATAACCATACGACTGATAGCGAAGCCCGTCCACGGCGAGGACGTGCGCGAGGCCCTGTCCGACCTGATGGCATGGCTGCACGTGGACGGGCCGCGCCGTCTGGTGCTGGGCGACGACCACGGGCTGTGGCGGAAGTGCGTGCCCACGGGAGCGCCGCAAATCGGCGACGTCAAGTGGAACGACGTCATCACCGTGACGTTCCTGCAAACGGAGCCCGCGCTGTACGGCATCAAACGCGAGGTGACCGTCCCGAGCGGCGGCACCTTGCGGTTCGTGGTCGGCGGCGACTACCCGACGAAGCCGACCATCACCAGCAACGCGGCGTATCGAAGCTATTCGACGCAGCTGTGGGGGCTGCGGATGGACGACGGCGACGTGATGCGCGTCAAGATACCCGTCAGCACGGCGTCGCGCGTCGCCATGGACTGCGACGGGCGCACGTGCGCGGTCAACGGGGCCACGACCATACCCACGCTCGACAGCGATTGGTTCGTGCTGCGACCCGGCACGCACACGCTGCGCAACGACCAAGGCTCTGGCTCATGCGTGGTCAGCTGGTACGAGAGGTGGCACCGATGAGAAGGTTCATCGTCTTCGATCGCAACGGCGAGCCGCTGTTCGACCTGGACGAGCGCATCGTAAGCGCCGTCCGCACCGAGAAGCTGAAGGGCGAGCACAAGCTAGACATAGAGACCACGCAGCCGCTCGAAGAGGGCATGCGCATCCTAGTCAGGGACGGCACGCTGAAGTGGCGCGAGTGGGTGGTGGACGAGCCCGACGAGCACCACACCGAGGAGGGCATGGTCGGCACCTACGGCTGCACGTGGTCGATGCAGTACGACCTCGCGACCGTCGCGGGCGGCGAGCTGTGGCCCGGCACCTACACGCCGATCACGGCGGCTGGCGCTCTCCGCATGGTGCTCGACGCCCAGACGCGCTGGGAGTTCGGAAGGGTCACGGTCGGCGGCACGGCTGGCACGACGCTGTATGACGGTCAGGTGTGGGACTACCTCGGCGAGCTGCAAGAGGTGTGGGGCGGCGAGATGGAGCCGCGCGTCGAGGTCGGCATGGACGGCGAGATACATCGCTATGTGGACTGGCACGCGCACTTCGGCCAGACCGAGGCCACGCGGCGCTTCGACTTCGGCGAGGACTGCACGAGCATCCGACGCAAGGTGGCACCGGGTCCGCGCTACTGCTGGATAGAGCCGCGAGGCGGGCGTGACGCCCAAGACTCGGACGGCGTGCGCTACTCCGCCCGCTGCGGCGTCGAGGAGGAGCCGGAACGCGAGGAGGGCGACTTCATCCACTACGACGGCGGCAAGTACGTCCGCGACCAGGTGGCCGAGCTGCTCTTCCGCGTCTCGGACGGCAGGGGCGGGTGGCACTACCCGACGAAGGTCGTGTGCTACGACCTAGACACGGAGGGCGACCAGGAGGAGCTGCTGAACAAGGCGTTTGCCGACGTCGCCAACCACACGCGCCCGAAGACCACCTACGAGGCCGACGTGCTGCAATTCGCGGCGGCGGGGCTGGACCCCCACGGCGTGGCGCTGGGCGACGAGATTCAAATCGTTGACCGCGCGTTCGGCGACGTGCCGCTGAGACTACAGGCGCGAGTCGTGGAGATGACCGTCAACGAGCTGGACGACACCGACGTGAAGCTTGTGATCGGCGAGCCGATGGCGTTGCTGGACTCCGCGTTCAAGTCGCTCGTCAAGTCAATCGACGCCGCCGACGGCAGGGCGCGCGCGATTCAGGCGGGCGGCACCATCGCCTACGTTGAGGGGCTGCTCGACGCCATCAACGCCAAGATAGCGGCTGACGGCGGCTATACGTACATGGTCAACGGACAAGGCACCATCACCTACGACAGGGCCGTGGCAGACCCGCTGGTTGGCACCGAGGCCACGCAGGTCGTGCAGATGAAGGGCGGCTCGCTTCGGTTCGCCAACGAGAAGAACCCAAGTTTCGCGGGCATCGACGACTGGGACTGGAAGACCGTCATAACGCCCGAAGGCTACCTCGGCCTTGCCGCGACCATCGGCGCGATAACGGCAGGCTACATCGGCAACGTGGACGGCGACTTCTACATCGACCTCGACGGGCACACCGTTCGCATGCCCGCGACATCGACCGTGGGCGGGCAGACGGTCGACGCAATCGCCCAGTCAGCCGTGGACGGCCAGACGCAGGCCCAGATATTCAACAAGCTCACGAACGACGGCGCGATGCAGGGCCTGTACATGGAGGGCGGCAGCCTCTACGTGAACGCCAGCTACATCAAGACGGGAACGATGAAGGCGGTTCGCATCGAGTCGGACGACGGCCAGTCGTACTGGGACCTCAGCACGGGGAAGATGCGCCTGTACTCGAAGGACACGAACCTCAAGATAGGAAGGGTCACGCAGACCACGGGCGGGAACCGCATAGACTCGCTCATCGAGCTGGGCGACGGCATGACCTACACCGACAGGTACGGGCAGGTCTTCAGGCTGTACGTCGACTCGTACGAGTCGCAGAGCGGCACGACGAGGTACCGGAACGCCCACATGAAGCTCACGAACACGCAGGGCACCGCCGGATTCTACCTCGACACGCTCAGCCTGCAGGGGTCCGTGAGGCTCAGCTCGGACGGGACGTTCTACATCCTCGGCGGCGAGGACCCCATGAACGACAACAGGACCCGCGTCGTGATAAACAACAACGGCACGAGCCCGATGTGCGACATCTACGGGACCACGAGGGCGAACGTCACGGCATGGTCGGACCGCCGCATGAAGGAGCACGTGGAGTACCTCGACGAGGACGCCTGCGACTTCGTGCGCTCGCTCAGACCAGCGCTCTTCGAGTTCAGGGAGGGCACGCACCAGAGCGGCAGGCACCTCGGCTTCTACGCGCAGGACGTGAGGGACGCCGAGCCTGACGGCTGGGACACCGAGACCGTCACGCAGTCAGCCGACGAGTCGCTGGACTACAGGCCGTACTCGCTGGACTACAGCGCCCTGATAGCGCCGCTCGTGGCCTACACGCAGCAGCTTGAGCGCCGAATCGACCAGCAGCAGGAGCAAATCGACAAGCTCATCGAGCGTATCGAGGCATTGGAGGGCGGCGCATGAACACCCAACGCATCGCGCTCGACCTGAGCAAGCGGATGACCGTGAAGCCGACCGTCTACATCGGGCGCGGCGACCGACGCGGCACGACCGTCGTTGCGACCGTCACCGAGAGCGGCATGCCGCTCGGCATGGGTGGCATGACCGCGACGCTGGCATTGCCGCTGGGGGACGCGCCCTGCACGACGGACGGCGACACGATCACATGCGTTCTGGGCGAGAGCTACGTGCCAGACGGCACCGAGCACGCGTACTTCAACATCATCGACGGCGAGCGTCGGTACTCGACCAGCCGCTTTCGCATCGTGACACTGGAAGGAGCCGAGCAGTGAACGAGCAACTACTACACCTTGACATCAGCAAGCGCCCCGACGCTTCGCAGACCGTCCGCGTGGGTCAGGGCGACCGCAGCGGCACAACCATCGTGGCCGACATCTACGACAACGACGTGGCATACAGCCTGACGGGGAAGACCGTGCGGTTCCTGATGCGGCTACCGGGTGGGCGCTACTACATGCGCGACTCTGACTGCACCGTCAGCGGCAACCGCGTTACCTACGTGGCCGACGAGGAGCACATGTGCGCCATCGCGGGCTACACCGACAGCGCGTACTTCGAGGTGGCGCAGGGTGCAACGACGGTTGCATCGACGCAGCGGTTCCGCATCGAGGTGCTGCGTTCGGCGCTCGACGGCACGGTACCTGGCGAGAGCTACGACACGGCCATCGAGGAGGCCATCGACAACGCGAACGAGGCGGCTGACGAGGCGCGCGCGGCTGCTGGCGGCACGATTCCGCTCATGGCGTCGAACCAGCGCGGCGGCGCGAAGCTGGGCGACGGGCTGGCAATCAGCAGCGAGGTCCTGAGCGTGGCACCGCTGACCACGGCGCAGATTGACACCGTGGCGAACGAGGGCACGCTGACATCGGCCAACGTGCTGAACGGCACGCGGCTCACGTACCTGTGGGGCAAGCTGCGGGCGGCGTTCGCGGCCATCACGCACGACCACGAGGCCGCAGATATCAACAGCGGCACGCTCGACGTTGCGCGCATACCGAACCTGAGCACCGACAAGCTGACGAGCGGGACGCTGCCGATTGCTCGCGGCGGCACGGGGCAGGACGGCACGTCGTATACGGAAGTGGTTGCCAATATCGCGACCGCCGCCTCGGGATGCTCGGTCACGAGGGCCTTCTACGCACAGTGGGGCAAGGTCGCACAGGTGCTTTTGGGCATAGAGTGTACGACGGCGAAGTCCTTCAACAACTCATTGGCGACCATGGTCAGCGGTAAGCGCCCAGTCATGCCCTCGGTGCTTACCACCACGAACGGAACCGTGTCAGTTGGCGTCACCACCGGTGGTCTGGTTCAGGCCAAGAGCGACATCTCAGCCGGAACGACCCTATACGTAATCGGAACGTACCTGCTCCCGTAGCAGGCGAGAGATTGGAAGGCACATGGACAAGTTCACCGTAATCGAGATGCAGGACGGAGTGATCGGCGGCAACTACTGGGCGTATGACAGCCGCGAGGACGCGGAGGTCAAGTTCTACCAGGTCTTGGCCGAGGC
>JAEEGL012124558.1_pt1 | contig 11253 bp, 7 predicted proteins | sample 9134231 | NCBI WGS metagenome assembly JAEEGL01 (sample SAMN16246548, study PRJNA631951) | gut metagenome | biome: gut microbiome; feature: rumen; material: fiber-attached | host: Bos | place: Iran: Karaj | collected 2018-10
ATGTAGCTGATCGAGTCAATCTGGTGATAGATCTCGGCGCGGCGCTTCTCGTCGGTGGTGCGGCGATACACCTCGTAGAGGTTCTCAATCTGCTGCAGATAAACCTTTTCCTTCTCCCAGTCAGTGGTGCCCAGCTGGTGGCTGCCCTTGAAGAGCATATGCTCCAGATAGTGGGCCAGGCCGGTGGTCTCCTTGGGGTCGTTCTTCGAACCGGCGCGCACGGCGATGTAAGTCTGGATGCGCGGGGCGTCCTTGTATACGCTCAGAAACACCTTCAGACCGTTGTCGAGTGTGTACTCACGCACGCCGAAAGGGTCGTTGGGATAGGTCTTGTACTCATACTTTTTTTGAGCGAAAGCCGATGAGCCCAGAACGAGCATCACGGCCATAAAACTGAAAATAATTCTTACTTTTTTCATTTAATTAAATTGTTATTTATCAATATATTAATTAATATTACATATATCACATCCATCTGCAAATATACAAAGAAATAATTAATTGTCAACGGCGCCGTTCCTACCGCGTGGCGACTGGCCGGGCACGCTTTCGGAGATATTGACAAATAATAAATCGTTTCATACAGCCGAAATCTTACAGACATCTGAAAAAAAATCCGCTCGCCAAGATTGTCGGCATGTCGGCGTGAATCAATGTCGGGAGGTAGCCTATGCCGCAGAATAAAGTTTTTCAACCGATGTTGGTAAAAAAACTGGCACTTTTTCTACATATTTGCTTTTTATATTGTATTTTTACAAAATGTTTTTCGATTCGGAAATCAATGTAAGTATATAGCAATCAGGAAGAAAATACAATATATAGTCATGGAAAAAGTAAGCAAAACACTCGAGCCCGCACTTGCGCGAGTGCACGAACTTGTCGAACGTATGGACAAGAACGAAGGTGGAATTCCCGTTATTGAAAGAGACATGCTGTTGGCCGAGTTGCGACAGATGTACGACATGGTGTACAGGATTGGAGAGCCGGTTGTCGGGAACTCCATGTCGGTCGAGTCTGACGCGGAGGAATTGACTCCAGTCGCGGAGACACCGTTGGCTGCCGTGGTGGTCGAGGATGTCAGGAAAGAGGAAGCGGTAAAGGAAGATGAGATTGTGCTGGAAGAACAGGAGGAACAGGACGAGGAACCCGCGCAGGACGAGGAGACGGAGATTCTCATGACTGACACCGACGCAGAGCCGCTGTATGCCGAGGAGCCTGAGACTGAAGAAAGCTCCACTCCGGACGACCAACAGCCTTCAATCGAGGATTTGGAGGGCCGCCAGAACGACGACCTGTTTGAAGAGAGCGAGGAACCATCGGATGTTGAGGAGGCGGAAACGGTGGAAGCGAAAGCTGAGCCTTCTGTGGTTGAGGAACCTGCCAAACCCGCCGGCGAGGAGGCCCCGCAAACTTTATGGGACAAACTTCAGTCGCCGATGGGTGGATCTACCATAGCCGACAAGATTGGAACATCGCGCACTGTGTCCGATTTGTTCAAAGAAAAAAAGGAGGATAACCTTTCTGAACCCGCAGCGCCGGAACCGACTCCGGAACCGGAGGAGGAGAACTTGTCGAATGAGGAGAACGACGCTTCGCAGCCCTCGCTCTTCGACTACTTCCGGACAACGGCCGAAAAGCCCGTGTCGCGCACTATTGCCGACAGTCTTGGTGAGAACCAGAAACAAAACACCGAGACGGGTGGTCTGGCGGCAAACAAGGTGACCGATTTGCGCACAATCATCAATATAAACGACAAGTTCAGCTTTATGAACGAGTTGTTCCACAACAACATGAAAGGATACAATGACTTTATTCTGAAACTGAATGCGCTTAGCGACCGCGAAGAGGCGTTGGCGTATGTCGAGAGTGTGTCGCTGCAGTATGGATGGGACAATGAGTCGTTGGCGGTCAAGACCTTTTATGCGATATTCGACAGAAAATTCTAGACAAATGGAAAACAGGCGTAGAGCAATACTTTTTTCAGCCCCGTCAGGATCGGGCAAGACAACGATTATCAAGCGTCTGATGGAGCATTTCGACTGCTTTGAGTTCTCCATCAGCGCCACGAGCCGCACCCCCCGCGCCGGCGAGCGCGACGGTGTGGACTATTATTTCCTGTCGGCCGGCGAGTTCGCCAAACGTGTGGAACAGGGCGACTTTCTGGAATGGGAGGAGGTCTACGCCGGCACATGTTACGGAACGTTGAAGTCGGAGATAGACCGCATCTGTCAGGACGGTAAGGTTGTCATTTTCGATGTCGACGTCAACGGAGGCATCAATATAAAACGCTTTTTCGGCAGTGACGCCCTCGCCATTTTTGTAATGCCGCCGTCTATAGAGGTTTTGGAACAACGCCTGCGCAGCCGTGGTACCGAGAGTGAGGAGTCTATAACGAAAAGGCTCGGCCGTTCGGCGAAAGAGTTGGGAGAAGCCAACAAATTTGATGTCACCATTATCAACGACGACCTTGACCGCGCTGTCGCGGAGACAAAGGCTGTGATTGAACGATTCTTGATTTAAGGATGCAGAAACTAATTGAATTTATACGGAAATACTCGCATGTGCTGACGTTCATTCTTATTGAGATCGTCGCCATACTGCTTATAGCGCAAAACTCGCTCTATCAGCGCAGCCGCATAGTGCGTTGGGGCAACAGTGTGGCGGGAGTGTGGCATAGCGGTATCTCGTCGGTGACCGGCTATTTCGGACTCAAGGCGGAGAATGAGCATCTGGCGGCGGAGAACGCCGCTCTCCGGGCCGAACTGGCGTCGTCGTATATAAGCTATACCGACAGCGTGTTCCAAGTCAACGACACGGTGTACAAGCAGCGCTATACTTACATAGACGCGCAGGTGATAAAGAATTCGTACAGCCAGGCGAAAAACTATATGATGATCAACAAAGGCTCGTCGCAGGGTGTGAAGGTGGACATGGCTGTCATATCACCGCAGGGTATAGTGGGTGTGGTGGTGAACTGCACAAAGAATTTTTCCACGATTATGCCGGTGCTGCATACCGACAGCAAAAACAGTGTGAAACTGAAACGCACCAACTCGACAGGCTCGCTGATATGGGAGGGTGGCGACTTCAGGTATGCCACCGTGGTGGATATACCCAACACATACCCGTTGCACAAAAACGACACCATCGTCACCAGCGGACTGGCGAACGACTTCCCCGAAGGCATCGCGGTGGGTTATATAGAGGAATTCGCAAGTGTGGAGGGTAGCGGATTCAGAAAGATAAAGGTGCGTCTGGCCACCGATTTCAATACCCTTAATCATGTCTACATAGTCGACAACCGCTTCAAATCGGAGCAGGACTCGCTATTAAAAAGAACGGAGGTGGAAGATGAATAGCAGGCTTGTCTTTAGCAATATCGCCCGGTTCGTGATTCTTGTACTGTTGCAGATAACGGTGCTTGACAACATTTATTTGGGAGGATACCTGAACCCGTTCCTTTTCGTCCTTTTCATCGCCATGCTGCCAACCAACATGGGGCGCATCCCGATGATGCTTGTGGCTTTCTTCACAGGTCTTATTGTCGACCTCACAACCAACATGTTGGGTATTCACGCTTTCACTTGCACCGCCGTTGCTTTTCTGCGTGGTGTCTGGCTTGACCATATCATTATTCACGACAACAACGAGGATGTCGAGACTCCAAGCCTGCGAAGTGTCCCATACCAGCAGTTCGGCATCTATCTGTTCCTGCTGATCCTTATCTACAATGTGATATACTTCACGTTGCTTATATTCAATTTCCACGATATCGGACAGATACTGCTTTCCGCCTTGCTCGGCACTGTTGTCACATGGGTTCTGGCCATACTCTATCAAACATTGCTCCTTAAGAAAAACGATCATTGATGAGACTCTCGAAAATACCGCTATTGTTTCTCTTCGCCGTCATGTTGTGCTTGTGTGGGACAGTCACATCCCAGGTGGCGGTGGGCAAATGGCGCGACCATCTGTCGTACAACGAGACCTTCAAAGTGAGCGACGCGGGCGACCGTGTATACTGCTCGGCGGCCAATGGCCTCTTTTACTATGACAAGGACGACCATACCCTGAACCGTGTCAACAAAACCGGTATTGCCAATGATGTGGGCGTCAGCGCGTATGCATACGATCAAGAGACAAAAAACCTTGTCGTTGCCTATAATAACGCCAACCTCGACATCATCAGAAACGACAAAGCCTTAAATATCGGCGATATTAAACGCAGCAACATCGGTGGAAACAAGCAGATAAACAACATCGCCTTCTACAACCGTTGCGCGTACCTGGCTTGCGGATTCGGTATTGTCGTTGTCGACCTGGCGCGTAACGAGATAAAAGAGACCTACTATATCGGCGACGATGGCTCGTACTGCAATGTCAACGATATCGCCTTTGCCGGAGACATGATTGTGGCGGCCACCGACGACGGTATCATGTATGCCGACAAAAACAGCCAGATACTCAACATATTCTCGACATGGGTTCGTGACACAATGTCTCTTCTCGCCGGCGCGAGGGTTGTGAAGATAGAGGTGGACGGTGATCACAACATAATGGCTTTGGCGACATCCGGCGGCGACACCTCGCTTTATGTGGCCGGCCAGGATCTGGTTTTTGCTCCGTGGCTGCAGGGCGATATACGTAATATAAAGCACACCAAGAACCACACGGTGGTTTGTTACGGCGACAAATTGGAACTGTACGACCAGCAGCGGAGCTTGCAACACTCGCTCAGCGTGCTGGATTGGATGGCTGTCGAGGTGAACGACGCCGAACTAACCGACGACGGCCGTCTATGGATGGCCCACCGGTGGTCGGCACTCGCCGCCGTATGGCCTGACAACCCCGAATCGCTGTATATCTATTCTCCCGGCGGTCCGTCCGACGACAATGTATTCCGCCTCACCTCGTTCGACAACGACCTCATAGTCGCCCCGGGCGGACATGCCACTACTTTCACCAACAACTATATTGTTGCCAACACCTACACTCTCGACAAAAATGGATGGCACACTCTTAGCGACCCCGACCGTTTGCTCGCCAATGTTTATGACATTACCGACGTCGCCGTCAACCCTCGCGACAGCAAGACTCGCATGGCGGCTGCGTGGGGATATGGTATTGTCGAGATCAGGAACAATACGGTCACAAACCTTTATGACGGCTCCAATACCGACGGGGCGCTGACTCCATACACCAATGGAGGGTTCAGCTCTATGCGCACCGGCGCCGTCGCCTACGACAGCGAGGGTAACCTGTGGGCGACCAACTCGCTGGCGCAAAACGCCCTGGTGGTCCGTTACAAGAATGGCAACTGGAAGAGTTTCAATACTCTGAGCATGATCTCGAACGGCGAGATCGACCATATAATCTGCGACAGTATCTACAACATCAAGCTCTTTTGGGGACGCGCCAACAAGATATACATGCATGACGGCTCGGGAAAGATGGCCTACATCGACCCCAACAACGGCGCCAAATTGGAGACCTCGATGGTAAACTGTGTGGCTCAGGACCATAGCGGCAATCTGTGGATAGGAACCAACAAGGGCGTCAAGGTGGTCTACGATCTCGGCAAGGCTTTCAACAACGGCGGGGAAGGGGAGAGGTCTCCCGTTACTTGCGGCAATATCCTGTACAATGAGAACGGAATCACCGAGTATCTGCTCGCCTACGAAAGCGTGACCAGCATAGTGGTGGATGGCGCCAACCGCAAATGGATAGGCACATCGACGGGAGGACTGTATCTGATATCGGCCAACGGACTGGAGCAGATAGAGCATTTCACCTCAAACTCGTCGCCGCTCTTCTCCGACAAGATTCTTTCTCTGTCTATAATGCCCTGGAGCGGCGAGCTCTTCATAGGTACCGATTATGGCTTGCAGTCGTTCCGCGCCACCGCCACATACGCTTTCGACGAGCCTATGGAGGATGTGCACGCTTTCCCCAACCCCGTGCGGCCCGACTATGACGGCTTGATAGCCATCAAAGGTTTCTCGCGCGACGCCATAGTGCACATCACCGATGCCGCCGGCCATACGGTCTATTCAACAGTCGCCAATGGCGGTCAGGCTATATGGAACGGCCGCACCGCCGAGGGCAATAGGGTGGCGTCGGGTGTATACTATGTTTTCGCGTCGAGCGACGACGGCTCCGTGCGTTCGGCCACGAAGATACTAATCATAAGATAAAGGCGGCTATGATACTGACGACACAGGGACTGGTGCTGCGCACCACCAAATATGGCGAGTCAAGCATTATCGCGAAGGTTTTCACCCGCGAGCTCGGCCTCTGTTCGTATCTGATAAAAGGTATCCGCAGCAGCGCGGGCCGCACAAAACAGAACCTTATGCAGCCCCTCAGCCATCTGGAGATGACTGTCTACAACAACCCCAAAAAGCAGTTGCAGTTCATCAAGGAGATGAGGCCCGCGTCCCACTACAACAATATCCCGGGCGACGGCGTCAAGATGGCTATGCTTTTCTTTATGGACGAGGTGCTGTACAAGTCGTTGAAAGAGGAGGAGCGTAACTGGGAATTGTTCGACTATGTTGTCGACGAGCTGCACAGACTGGATGTTGAGAGCCGTTACGCCTCCATGCCTATAGAGTTCCTTATCCGGACGGCGCGCCATCTTGGCATTGAGCCGATGGACAACTATAGCGTGCGTGAACCTCTGTTCAACCTCAAAGAGGGCCGCTTCCTGGCTCCTCCGTCCTCCTACGCGTCGATGTACGACATCAACACCGACTATTTCCTCGACGCCTCCTCCAGTTCGCACATGCACCGCTTCCTCGCCTCCTCGTCGGGCGCTGTCCCGTCGCCCCAGCTGACCGCCAATCAGCGCAGCGCTACGCTTAACAATCTGTTGGAGTATTATCATATCCATCTGTCGGATTTTAGGAACTTCACGTCGCACGAGGTGCTGCACGAGGTGTTGAGATAATGACAACAATTAATACTACAAATATGAAAAGACTTCTTTTACTCTCCATCGCAATCTTCTCCTTTCTAGGGCCGCTGCAGGCTCAATCCTATTATTGGGTGGCATTGACCGACAAGGCGGGCACCACCTTCGACCCCTACACCTATTTCGACGCAAAGGCCATCGAGCGTTACAGGCTCAATAACGCCGACCTTTACGATATCACCAACTACCCGCTCAACGAGAGTTATGTCGCCCAGATCAACGCCGTTGCGACAGAGGAGGTGGGACAGAGCCGCTGGCTCAACGCGGTGGCCGTGATGGCCACTGATGGGCAGATCGCCGCGATTCGGCAGATGCCTTTTGTCAAAGAGATTGTCCCCATCGAAGGGATTATGCGGCTTGCGGACTGGAAGGAGTCGGAAGCCGCCGGGGTGGCCGTTGCCGCATCGGACGAGGAAATCATTACCGACCAGTTGCTGCGTATGCAGGGCCATCTGTTTGTCGACAAGGGCTTTGACGGAAAGGGCATCCGCATCGCCGTTTTCGACGGCGGATTCCACGCGGTGCCTACCCACAAAGCTTTCGCGCATCTTCGCGACAACAATCAGATTGTAGCCACCTGGGATTTCACCAGGAAACAGGAGGATGTCTACGACAACCACGGACACGGTACGATGGTGCTCAGCTGCATAGCTGGAAAGATAGACAATAGGCAGCTCGGTCTCGCCACCGGCGCCACCTTCCTGCTGGCAAAGACCGAGGTGGACCCCGAACCCTTCAAAGAGGAGGTATGGTGGGCGCAGGCGGTGGAATGGGCCGACAAGAACGGCGCCGACATCATCAACAGCTCGCTGGGCTACACCAAAGACCGCCACTACACATGGGAGATGGACGGACGCAGCTATGTCTCCAAAGCCGCCAACCTTGCCGCCCGCAAAGGCATACTCGTGTGCAACAGCGCCGGCAACTCGGGCGCCGACACGGAGTGGAAAATCATCGGCGCGCCGGCCGACGCCGACAGTATTCTCACTGTGGGAGGCATTTCCCCCTCGCTCACATCATACAGGCATATCGACTTCAGCAGCTACGGTCCCACCGCCGACGGACGCATGAAACCCAACGTCTGCAATTTCGGCTATTGTGAGGTCGCCGACCCGCGCAACGACGATAAAGCCGATTTCGCCTACGGTACCTCCTTCTCGTCGCCGCTGACCACTGGTTTCTGCGCTTGCGCCATGCAGGTCGTGCGCGGGGAGAAACTCACGGCTATGCAGATGAAGTCGCTCGTCGAGCAGTCGGCCGACCTCTATCCCTACTACGACTACGCTTTCGGCTACGGTGTGCCCCAGGCCTCCTTCTTTACCGACCGCGATAAAAGAAACATAGAACCCGCCGCCACCTTCGAATTCAAGGAGACGGGCAAGTATGTGCTTATCCGCCCGTTCAAACAGCAGCCCGAAATGGCCAGGACGACAGCATCTGGTAATGGCGGCTTGACGACAGGAACAGCGTTGCAAAACGCACCTAAACAGGAGACTGTGGTGATGTTCAAAATCCAGAACCGCGACGGCCTGGTGGATCAGTATGTGAACCTCGGATTCGAAAAACTCACTGACAATCTGTATATAGTCATACCCAAAGGCGCTCTCTACGGACAGACGCTGGTGGCCCATGTCAACGGATTCACCAACAGTTACAAGCTCTCCAAACTCGACAGCATCTATTTTGCCGACGAGGACCATACGTTCGACTATCACGTTATCGACACCGCTGGCTACTATCAGAACGATTTCACCGTCAACGGTAACCGCAACCTCGTCGACAACAAGGTGCCGAACTGGGGAGTCGGACAGAAATATCTGTTCGAGTGGCATTTGCAGTTCGGCGCGGGCGCCACTCTCTGGAGCAATGACGACAATATGACTGGTGATATCTCGTTCCGGACCGGATTCCGTGTCTTGCGCCATTTCAAGAAGTGGTATGGTTTGGGACTCGGACTCGACTGGAGCAACCAGGAGTTCTTCTACGATGCCGCCGCCCTCAATATGTGGGACGCCTCTGTCGCGCTGGCTCAAAGCAACAATGTCAAGAATAAATACTTCGATTTCGGCCTTGTCAACCTCGAACTGTTCCAGCGTGTGCGCTTCCTGGCAGGCGGCAAAAACAAGAAAGGTCTGCATTGGGACATAGGCGTCTATGGCGGATTGCAGTACAACAGCTACACGGTGGTTTTCGACGGAAACCAGGCTCCCAACACCAAAGGCCAGACCAACATCTATTACCAGGTCCAGCCCGCTGCCTCCACAGTCTGGAACTGGGGTTTGGCCACTCGGCTTGTATGGAGCAGGATAGGTCTCTACGGCCGCTATCGTTTAAGCCAGCCCGGCCTCAGCCTGCCTCGCTTGGAAATCGGACTACAGTATTCATTATAACATAATTATCCATTAATCTCTACCAATTCTCTTTATGAAAAAGTCTTTTTTATTCGCAGCCGCGCTGTTTCTCGGTTTGTTCGGCTCTGTCAATGCTCAGCAGTGTTATTGGGTTATGCTGACCGACAAGGCGGGCACCACCTTCGACCCCTACACCTATTTCGACTCAAAGGCCATAGAGCGTTACCAACTCAACAACGCCGACCTCTACGATATCAGCAACTACCCGCTCAACGAGGGCTACGTCAGCCAGATCGACGCCCTCGCCACCGACGATTTCGGCCAGAGCCGCTGGCTCAACGCGGTGGCTGTCACCGCCACGCCCGACCAGATTGCGGCCATCCGTAGGCTGCCTTTCGTCAAAGAGGTCGTGATGCTCGAAAGCAATATGCATCTGGCCGAAGCCGGTGACAGCGAGCCTATCGACCTTACGGGCCTGTTCTCCGAAGGCGAGCCGGCCGACCAGCTCATACGTATGGGCCGCGACGACTTCCGCAACGCCGGCATCAACGGCAAGGGGGTCCGCATCGCCGTCTTCGACGCCGGTTTCCCGCAGGTCAACACCCACGCCGCCTTCAAGCACCTGCGCGACGAGGGCCGCATCATCAAGACCTGGAACTTCCCCAACAAGAAGGAGAACGTCTACGGTTGGAACAGCCACGGACTGATGACCCTCAGCTGCATCGCGGGCATCCATCGCTATGAGGGCACCGACGGCGAGGTCCGCGAGGACATCGGCATGGCCACCGGCGCCGAGTTCCTCTTGGCGCGCACCGAGATAGAGTCCGAACCTTTCAAAGAGGAGGTCTGGTGGCAGATGGCCGTCGAGTGGGCCGACAAGAACGGCGCGCAGATCATCAGCTCGTCGCTCGGCTACGGTAAGGACCGCTACTATACCAAGGATATGAACGGACAGAGCTATGTGGCCAAAGCCGGCAACATGGCCGCCCGCAAAGGTATTCTGGTCTGCAACAGTGCCGGCAACGAGGGCACCGACGGCTCCTGGCTCACCATCATTACCCCCTCCGACGCCGACAGCGTGCTCTGCGTGGGCGGCATCTCCAACAGCCTTACCGAGTACGAGCATATAAGTTTCAGCAGCTACGGACCCACCGCCGACGGCCGGCAGAAACCCAACGTTGTCGCCTTCGGCCACGCCTACACGGCCAACACCGGCTCTGACAACGACGACTATGATTTCGTCGACGGCACCAGTTTCAGCTGCCCCCTCGTGGCAGGATTTGCCGCCTGTGCCCTGCAGACAAACCCCAAGATGACCGCTATGGAGTTGTTTCATGAAATCGAGAAATCCGCCGACCTCTACCCCTATTGCGACTACAGTTTCGGCTACGGTGTGCCGCAGGCCGACTACTTCACCGGTGACCGCAAGGAGGTGCGACCCACCTTCAAGTTCGTCAAGGACAGCGCCTGTGTGACTGTCGTGCCGCTGAAAGACAACGGCAAGTGCCGCGTCTTCATTAAGAACAGCACTTCGGACGGCGGCATCATCGACTACCAGAAAATAGAGCTCGACACATTCACCACCGATATGGTAATCGATGTGTACTATGGCGAGATAATCACCGTCAACCTTAACGGCTACACCGAGAGCTACAACAAATACCCCGAGGGTTTGTCCCTCGCCAATCCCCTCTACGGCCACACCATGCACATCGAGATAGGCAAAGATGGGGATACTATCAAATACATTCATCAGAGCACCGTGGAGCATTTCTCCACGCGCCTCAACGAGAGCCGCGTCAAAAGGGAGCTCTACTTCATGTTCGGCCAGCCGGTCAACACCAGTGCCGACGAGCTCGAGCACAGTTTCTGGTCGTCCGCCAAGCGCATAGGTTTCCGTTACACCTATCATTTCACCAAAGCCTACGG
>JAEEGL012214760.1_pt1 | contig 11253 bp, 11 predicted proteins | sample 9134231 | NCBI WGS metagenome assembly JAEEGL01 (sample SAMN16246548, study PRJNA631951) | gut metagenome | biome: gut microbiome; feature: rumen; material: fiber-attached | host: Bos | place: Iran: Karaj | collected 2018-10
ACAATGTTTTCCGTGGTGCCGTTTCCGATGGCTGTAGCGATAAATCTTGCAAGGCCTGCGGCTATATCATCCGTCATGGCGTCGCTGTTCTCCAGCACCAGCATGGTACTGGCATAACTCTCTCTCCTCTCGGAAAGAAGGGTGCCATCATTGCTGGGGATGCTCAGATTAACCGTAGCGCTCTTAATATTGTCCTGAGTCTCCAGATCCTGCTCTATATTCTTTTCCAGATAGAGCTGGTATCTCTTCTCCTTGTCCGTTTCCGTGCTGGAAAAACCTCCGGAGAAAACATTTGAGATATCATAGCCTTCTGCGGGGATATTATTGGCTCCAAGGAGGATATTTGCGTCACTCAGCTGTTTCTTGTTGATGGAAATGGTGAGACCGTCATCGGAGATTTTGTAATCCATGCCGTTCTCTGTGAGCAGATCCCTTATCTGAGCAGTCTGGGCAGTGCTCTCAGCCACCGCCAGCACTGTATATTTGGGAGCTGAAACAGTCCATATAAGGACAGTAAGGGCAACAACCACCGCTGCCCCTACGGATATGATCAGTGTTTTCTGTTTTGTGGTGAAACGGTTCCACCATTCTAAGAACCGCTCCAGTAACTGACGTAGTCTCTCCTGCATTTCAGACCCCTAAATTAATGCGCATGCTTTGCGCCTGATTATATCATATTGCACAACCAACATCGCATTTTCTGAAGAAAATGCGACGTCGCCATGACTCAGGTCCTACGGACCTAAGTCAGATGTCGCCGTGACTCAGGTCCTACGGACCTAAGTCAGATGTCGCCGTGTCACCGATCACTCACAGAAATCTGTTTCCGGCTATACAACCAACATATCATTTTCTGGCGAAAATGATATGTCGCCTTGACTCGGGTCCTCAAGGACACAAGTCATATTTGCATCTGCATGATCTCTTTGTAGGCTTCCATGAAGCGGTCCCTCAGCGCTACTGTATACTGCAGGGACGCCTGGGCCTTTGCCTGTGCAATGGCCAGATCATGGGTATTCTCCGTAAGCCCGAGAGCCAGCTTGATCTCCTCATCCTCCTGATCCTGCAGGTAGGAATTGGTCTCATTTATCTGGTTTACGGCATTCTGGAGAAAGCCCCCGAAATTCTTGGAATCCTCTATCCTGCCGCTCCCGTGCCTCAGAGCCGCCTGTTCTATAGCATCGCTTGTGACATTATAAAGCTTTGTAATATCCATAAGCTACTCCTCCGGACGCTTAGCCCTTACCGATGGTCAGTCCCTGCTGGGCAATGGCCTTGGATGTATTGAAAGCAGTCGCATTTGCCTCATACGCACGGCTGGCATCTATAAGGTTCGTCATTTCCGTAATGGTATTCACATTCGGATAGAGCACATATCCGTTCTCATCTGCATCCGGATGTGCAGGATCGTATACCATCTTGTATTCCGAGTGGGTATCGTTGTAGATACCTCCAACCTTTACTCCCGCCATATTGGATGTGGCATACTTGCTCTGGTTTGAAGCAAGGATGGAATTAAAGGAAGGCTCGGGGTTATTCTTGGTCTCGAAGGTAACCACCTTCCTGGTATAGGGATCCCCGTTGCTGGTCCTTGTGGTATTAGCGTTCGCTATGTTCTCTGAAATAATGTCCATCCGGAGACGTTCTGCCGTAAGACCGGATGCATTAATACTGAAGGAATCAAAAACGCCCATTTTTAACCTCCTTCTTACTTATTCATCGCCGCGCGGAGATTCTGGAATTCCGCCGTGATGCTCTGGGTAAGACCGTTATAGAGGAGATTGTTCTTTGCAAGCTCCGCGTTCTCGGTCTCTATATCCACGTTGTTACCGTCAAGCCTGTAAGAATAGCCGACAGCATCCGTATACTGCCTGCCTCTTAAGCGGTCAAGCCTTATGGAACCCACCTTATCGTCAAGGCTCTCGAACCTGGAGTGCCTTAAGGCCTCCTCTAAATTCGCGGCAAAGGAAACATCCTGCCGTTTGTAGCCCGGGGTGTCGATATTTGCAATGTTATTAGCAATGGCCTTGTTCCTTTGAGATGAGGCATCCGCCGCCTTGTCCAGGACATTGATATAATCATAAACATCAGTATTTATCACTATTTTCACCTCCTCACGGAAAAAGCTCCGGTCCGAATAAAGATACCGGGTTTTGTAGTGGAAACAGTTTCAGCTATCATTTATAATTATAAAGAAAATGCTTTAAAAGTCAATTTGAAAGGAAACCCTTACAAGATGATCTCCCACCCTTTTATCTTATTGTTCTATCTTATAACGGGAAAGTTCAATGAAATTTTGTCCTTTTTTCACAAAAAAATATCCGAAAAAAATTTTGAACTGAACGACAGCGCGCAGATAGCTCCGGAAAACGGTTTCATAGACGATCAGTCAAAAAAGAAGGAGATCAGATACGGAAAAAAGAGTTTTTCCCACTCGGGCTGCGGCCTTGCTGCGGTATATAACGCCATGATGCTCTTAGGCCTTCCCATGCCCCTGTCTGAGATAATACGCTACTTTGAAAAACACGGCGCCTCATTTTTTGCTTCCTTCGGTACCGCCCCCCAGTCTGCTGTAAGATTTTTCAGGAAACAGGGCGTCGATACCGAAAGAACCATGAATAAAAGGAAATTTAAGGAACTGGCGGAAAGATCCGACATACTCCTCTTTACCATAATGAATGACCGCCGCCGCATAAGGAGCATGCTCCACACCATGTGCGTGGAGTGCCTCCACGGCAAGGATCCCCTGAAACCCGCTGTAAGCTACATAGTCCACAACTCCCACGGAAAAGCGGAAGCATATGAAAGCTACGAGGACATGATGTACTCCCTGGGAGACGGAAAAGGCCGGGCCGAGGGAGTATATATGGTGGCTATAAACAGAAAAGGGGCAGGGGAAGATCCCCTGCCCGATGAAAAAAATCTCATGTAGCCTGTTAGAAATCAAGTAACAGGTTCGCGATCATTCGATTCCTATGTTTCTTGTCGCAATAACCGCAACTCCAGTACCGGCAACGTTATCGATGATCACATCACCGATCTTCTTCGGAGCTTCCGCCGTAACAGCGTCGATATCCTTCATAACATCAAAGATCTTGTCCTTGGGGATATCGCTCTTGGTCTTAACGGGAAGCCTCTCCTTGTCGCCGCCCTTGATCACAACAGTGCTGGTAACTATCCTTGTGGGATCCGTAACTTCCTTGCGGGCATAGATATCGCCCTTTTCACAGGTGTTGCCCTCAATGCTTACCACTTCTCCCTTTTCCAGCTGAACTGTGATCTGACAGCCCATGGGGCAGCCTATACAGGTTAATTCTCTTGTTTCCATTATATCTGCCTCCTTTATTCTTTCTCTATCTTGATGGTGATGGTCTTCAGGTCAGGATATTCGGCCAGTTTCTTCTTCTGGAGGATAACCTGCTCCATCTCGCCGGGAGCCATGATGCGTTTCTTTAAGTGCATGATCCGCTCATCATCAAAATATACGCTGACATAGGAATCCTGGAATACAGCACCTACACGGAAACGAACGGTAAGAAGATCATCCATCCTGTCAGTATTAATGGTTACGGGAACAGTGTAGCGTGCGCCTTCGGTGGCAACAAGCTTAATGGATTCCTTATCAGAGGAAGCCAGTGTCTTCTGAACGTACTTGGAAGCGTTCTCTCCGGCCTTCTTTGCTTCCTCGGAAACAAAGTCAACCAGGTCGTGCACATGGAGCACGTTACCGCAGGCAAATACGCCGGGAATGCTGGTCTCTAAGGACTCGTTAACAACAGGTCCGCTGGTAACGGGGCTCAGCTCAACCCCTGCGCTCTTTGAAAGCTCGTTCTCAGGGATAAGTCCGCAGGAAAGAAGGAGGGTATCACAGGTATATCTCTCTTCCGTTCCGGGGATGGGCTTCATGTCGGGCCCAACCTCAGCTATGGTAACTGCAGAAACTCTTTCTTTACCCTCGATATCCACAACGGTGTGGGAGAGCTTAAGGGGAATGCCGAAGTCATCGAGACACTGTACGATATTTCTCTTTAAGCCGCCGGAGAAGGGCAGAAGCTCTGCAACAACCTTAACCTTTGCGCCTTCCAGAGTCATACGGCGGGCCATGATAAGTCCGATATCACCGGAACCTAAGATCACAACCTCACGTCCGGGCATATAGCCTTCAATATTAACCAGACGCTGCGCTGTACCTGCGGAGAAAATGCCTGCAGGCCTGTAACCCGGGATATTTAAGGCGCCTCTCGGCCTTTCGCGGCAGCCCATGGCCAGCACAACTGCTCCGGCCTGTATCTCAAACATGCCGTCTTTCTTATTCATGGCGGTTACAACCCTGTCTGCAGAGATGTCCATTACCATGGTATTAAGCTTATACTCGATCTTCTTTTCAAATACCTGCTCCATGAAGCGGTATGCGTACTCGGGACCTGTCAGCTCTTCTTTAAATGTGTGGAGTCCGAAACCGTTGTGTATGCACTGGTTAAGGATTCCTCCCAGCTCGTGGTCACGCTCAAGGATGAGGATCGACTCTGTGCCTGCTTCCCTTGCTGCAACAGCTGCTGCAAGTCCCGCAGGGCCTCCGCCTACGATAACAATATCATATGATAACATTATGCCTCTCCTCCTTTCCCTGCTTTTGTGCGCTCGGGCGCGATAACTGACCTGCCTCCGCTCTTTGTGATCTTCTCAGTGGGAATTCCAAGCTCACGGTTGATGATCTCCATTACACGGGGTGAGCAGAATCCGGCCTGGCATCTTCCCATTCCGGCTCTGGTGCGGCGCTTTACGCCATCAAGTGAGCGGGCACCGAGAGGTCTTCTCATGGCGTCTAATATCTCGCCTTCGGAAATGGATTCGCAGCGGCAGATGATCTGTCCGTATGCGGGCTCCTTCTTAATGAGCTCATTCCTTTCCTCAACAGACATTTCGGAAGGATTAAGGATTCCCTTCCTCTTGCCGTTCCAATTGGCCTTCTTTTCGGGCTTAGCCAGGTCACATACGATCCCTGCAACCATCTTTCCGATGGCGGGGCTGGATGTAAGACCGGGGGACTCGATTCCGGCACAGTCGATGAATCCGGGAGCTTCCTTAACTTCACCGATAACGAATTCGTGTGCATCCTCATGGGCACGGAGTCCGGCAAAGCTGGTGATGACCTTCCTTGCAACGGGAAGATTGTCAACATACATGCCGCCCTTTGCGATAAGGTCGTTGATGCCGGCAGCGGTTGTAGCCGTGGCTTCCTTATCCTCAATATCAATAGCGGTAGGGCCTACGATCAGGTTTCCGTGAATGGTAGGGGAAACCAGAACGCCCTTACCAAGCTTGGTGGGCTGAGGGAAAATGGTCTTTGAAACAAAGCCGCCCATTTCCTTATCTAACAGACAGTAATCTCCTCTTCTGGGGGTGATATGGATCTTCTTATCGGCAACCATGTTGTGGAACACGTCGGAATAGATGCCGGCAGCGTTCACAACGTACTTTGTCTTGTACTCGCCGTTATTTGTGCGGATATGCCAGATACCTTCTTCGTCACGCTTTAAGGTCTCAGCCTCTGTGTTAAAGAAGAAATCAACGCCGTTCATGGCAGCATTCTCAGCCATTGCTATATTCAGCATGAAGGGGCAGATTATTCCGCCTGTGGGAGCATAAAGGGCAGCGCAGCACTGATCCGAAAGATTCGGCTCCATCTCATGGAGCTCCTTCTTGTCCAAGATCCTCATATCCTTTACGCCATTGGCTATGCCTCTGTCATAAAGGTCCTGAAGTCCTCCCTTTTCCTCTTCATGAATGCAGACAACGAGAGATCCGTTCCTCTTAAAAGGTATATCCAGATCTTCGGCAAGCTGTCCCATCATTTCATTCCCCTCAACATTCAGCTTTGCCATAAGGGAACCTTCTGCAGCGTCAAAGCCCGCATGAACAATAGCGCTGTTTGCCTTACTTGTTCCGGAGCAGACATCTTCGCCCTTTTCAAGGACGCAGACATTCAGATCATATTTGGAAAGCTCACGCGCAGTGGCACTGCCGCTTACCCCCGCTCCGATAATTATGCAATCATAGGTCATAGTCATTCCTTTCTTAAAATGTACAACACCTTTTTTAAAAAACGGCGACAGAGCCTGATGCTTCCGTCGCCGTTTCTCCACTCAATCAGCAATCAATATGTGATTTGTATATAAGTCCTTCTTAAACAAAGATGATATTGTGAAGGAGAGATGCTACGATACCGCCGCAGATAGGAGCGATAAGCGGGATCCAGCCATAGCCCCAGTTGGGATCCTTGTTGCCCTTGTTAGGTCCGAGCAGCTGATAAGCAAAACGAGGAGCTGAATCTCTTGCAGCATTCATTGCGTATCCGGTAAGTCCTCCGAAGGAAGCACCGCAGGCAACGATTACGCCATAAACGAGAACCCATGTTACTCCGCCTGCATCGCCGGGAATGGATGCCAGAGTGAATACAAGGATGAATGTAGCAACAAACTCTGACAGGAAGTTAAGTCCGGGATTCGGAATAGAAGGAGCTGTGCAGAAGCAGCCACGTACTGTAGCGTCATCAGCAGTAGCCTTGATGTGATCTCCAAAGAGAACCATAAGGATAGCAGCACCAACAAAGCCGCCCAGCATCTGAGCGATGATATAGCCGGGTACAAGACCCCATGAAATGCCACCACGGATAGCTGCACCGATGGTAACAGCGGGATTAAAGTGTGAGCCTGACATTGCGCCAAAGGTGAATGCCGGAACCATAACTGCCATTCCCCATCCGATAAGGATGTAAACAGCTCCGCCGCCCTTAAAACCAGACTTCTCAAGACTTACGTTACAACATACACCGTCACCTAAGAGAACAAGAATAGCTGTTCCAATAAACTCAGCAATATAAGCCTGCATAAACTAAAACCTCCTTATTTTATGAAATATGATCCGGTCTGCTCATGCAGACCATCGTTTTCTGCCCCCCGCCGGAGCATCAGGCACTCCGACGGAGAACAGTGTAAACCTTAGTTGATTATTTTGCCCAGTTGCGAGTTGCGTTAACTGCCTGCTTCCAGCCCTTGATCTTGGCATCTCTGTCAGCATCGGTCATCTCGGGCTTGAATTCCTTATCGATAGCCCAGTTCTTGATAACGTCTTCCTTGCTTGACCAGAAACCAACTGCAAGACCTGCGAGATAAGAAGCACCCATAGCTGTGGTCTCAACGCATACAGGACGATGAACGGGAGCGTTGATGATATCTGACTGGAACTGCATAAGGAAATTGTTCTTGCAGGCTCCGCCGTCAACCTTAAGAGCATTAAGCTTAACTCCTGATCCGTCTTCCATAGCTGCAAGCACGTCATTTGTCTGAAGTGCAAGAGACTCAAGTGTAGCACGGATGATGTGATACTTGTTTACGCCACGGGTAAGGCCTGTGATAGCTCCACGTGCGTAGGGATCCCAATAAGGAGCACCAAGTCCTGTGAATGCAGGAACAACGTAGCATCCGTTGGTATCCTTAACCTGTGTTGCAAAGTACTCTGAATCCGGTGAGGAATCAACCAGCTTAACCTCATCACGGAGCCACTGGATAGCTGCACCTGCTACGAATACAGAACCTTCCAGAGCGTACTCAACCTTGCCGTCAAGACCCCATGCAATAGTTGTAAGAAGTCCGTTGTTCGGGAAGAGAGGCTTTGTGCCGATGTTCATCAGCATGAAGCATCCTGTACCATAGGTGTTCTTTGCCATTCCGGATTCGAAACAGGTCTGTCCGAAGAGGGCTGCCTGCTGGTCACCTGCAACGCCTGCGATCTTGATGGGTCCGCCGAAGAACTCGGGATCGGATTCGCCATACTCGGTGCTGCTGGAAGGAAGAGCCTTGGGAAGCATGCTCATGGGAACTTCGAGCTGCTTGCAGAGTTCCTCATCCCAATTGCAGGTATTGATGTTGAACATCAGTGTTCTGGAAGCATTTGAATAATCTGTTGCGTGTACTTTGCCCTTTGTCAGCTTGTAGATAAGCCATGTGTCAACAGTACCGAAGCAAAGCTCGCCTCTCTCTGCTCTTTCACGAACGCCATCAACGTTGTTCAGTATCCAGCGAAGCTTTGTTCCTGAGAAATAAGGGTCAAATACAAGACCGGTCTTGTTGTATGCGGAATTGTCAATTCCGGGATACTTGTCCATCAGTTCCTGCTTCATGTCAGCAGTTCTGCGGCACTGCCAAACGATTGCGTGATAAACAGGATCTCCTGTAGCCCTGTCCCAAACGATGGTTGTCTCACGCTGGTTTGTGATACCGATCGCTGCGATGTCAGAAGCGGTAGCGCCTGCCTTCTGCAGAGCTTCCTTAGCAACTGCAAGCTGGGTGTTCCAGATCTCATTTGCGTCGTGCTCAACCCAACCCGGCTTAGGATAGTACTGCGTGAATTCTTTCTGTGCAACAGAGCACATCTCACCCTTCTCGTTGAAAAGGATACATCTGTTGCTGGTCGTTCCCGCATCCAGAGCCATCACATACTTAGCCATACTTTGTTACCTCCTTAAACTTCTGAGAGCCACGCCATTCAAATGCCGCTTCGCGGCGGCGCGGCCTGCGTACTGTAAAGTTTTCACAGAAAACTTCACAGTACCATCAATAAAACCTTCTCTTAGATTTTGGAAGCATTCCCGGGCTTCCGGCCGTTTCCTTTATTTAATCTGTACTCCGACTCCTGGTTGAACTGATGAAAACTCAGTACTACAGAAACCAGACCTTTGGATTGGTGGTCGACACAGCCACCGCTCCGTTTGAGAGAGCATTCATAACCCCTGCCTTGTCCGAAATCAAGCCTCCTGCAATCACCGGCACCCTGCAGATGGAATTTATCCTCTTGATCATGTCGGGAAGGATAATCCCCGGAAGAAATTCCACAAAGTCAGGCTGCGGTACCCCTGGTTTTGCTCCCTTTTCCATATTTATGAGAGCAAGGCTGTCCAACACAAAATACCGTAGGATGGTATTCAACTTCAGCTCCTTGGCATGGGGGATGAGTGCGCTCTTTGTTGTTATGATGCCGTCGGCCACTGTACTGGTTTTAATAAAGTCCAGAGCCACATCTCTGGAAGAAAGGCCATTTATGAGGTCAACATGAACCATCGCGGTCCGGCCGGCGTCATGTATTCTTTTTACAATGTCCGGTATGGTACAGATATCTCCATAAAGGATAAAGATCACACTGGAATCGCTGGTAAGAGAAAGCTTAAGTCCCTCGTCATCCTTAACGGCTGCGATTATGGGATTGTCCTCAACCTGCTCGACAAACGATCTGCACATCTTTCTTATTTCCAACTTTCCGCGCGGACCTCTGTCTTAACCCGGTGATCAGTGAGGTGCGCACATAAAAATAGAACACGAACTATAAAACAGCCTTATGCTGATTTTTAGCCATGTTCTCTCGTCTCATTAGGCACCTCGATTCAACTTGTGATAAGACTATAACACGTATTTGTTAAAAATGCAATATGAAAATAAAAAATAACGTAACAAAATATAAAAAAATACTAAATGCAGTTGTTATCCATGGTTTTTTTGCCGATATAATCTATATCATTTTGGGCATTTTTTCACTTTCATTCGTCAAAATTGCCATTAAGGGACCGGAGGCCTGGTCAAAACAGGTTTAAGGTGTGCCTGACAGCCTGTCGCCCAAATAAAAAAGGCCCGTGAACCGGGCCTTTGAGATCATATATTATAAATTATCCGATCTTTCCGTGAAGCTCCTGCAGAGACATGACGGGAGAAGTCCCGGATCTCTTCAGCTCCCTTATGCCTTCTGCTGCGGCCCTTGCTGCGGCAATGGTTGTGATATAAGGGATGTGGGCCTTTATGGCATCCTTCCTTAGGTAACTGTCATCATGGACAGTGCCCTTCCCCGCCGGGGAATTGATGATAAGATCCAGCTTTCCGTTAATGATCAGATCTCTCACGTTGGGCCTTCCCTCATAATCCTTATTCACATGCTCTGCGGGAATGCCGGCCTCTGTGATCCTCTTACAGGTCTCTCCTGTAGCATAGATCTTAAATCCATCCTCATGGAATAATTCCGCTATCTCCGCTGCATCCGGCTTGTCTTCGGCATTAACGGATATGAGCACTGCTCCCTCTAAGGGCAGCCCGGCTTTTGCAGCCTCCTCAGCTTTGAAAAAGGCTTCTCCCGGAGTACCCGCTATTCCAAGAACTTCACCGGTGGAGCGCATTTCAGGCCCCAGCACAGGATCCACTTCCGGGAACATATTGAAGGGGAATACAGCTTCCTTCACCCCGTAATAGGGGATCTTTTTCTCAGGAAGATCCGGCACCGGCGACTTTCTCCCGGTGAGTTCTCCGGTGATTATATCTATGGCTATGGGCACCATGCTTATGGCGCAGACCTTTGAAACCAGGGGCACGGTACGGGAAGCCCTGGGATTTGCTTCCAGAACATATACCTTTCCGTCCTCTATGGCATACTGCATATTCATGAGACCCACCACGTTCATCTCAGTGGCGATCTTCTTTGTATAATCCCTTATAACCCGGAGAGCCCCCTCTGAAATGTGCTTTGAAGGGATTATGCAGGCGCTGTCTCCGGAATGGATACCTGCTAACTCGATATGCTCCATCACCGCCGGTACAAAGGCGTCACTGCCGTCGCTTATGGCGTCCGCCTCACATTCCAGCGCATTGTGAAGGAAACGGTCTATAAGTATGGGCCTGTCGGGAGTAACACCCACGGCTGCATTCATATAGTCCTTCATGCTCTCATCATCCCGGACCACTTCCATTCCCCGTCCTCCGAGAACGTAGGAAGGACGTACCATTACGGGATAGCCTATCCTGTGAGCCAGGGATATGGCTTCTTCAACCGTTGTGGCCATTCCGGACTCCGGCATGGGGATTCCCAGCTTATCCATTACAAGCCTGAACTGGTCCCTGTCCTCCGCAAGGTCGATGACCGCAGGGGAGGTACCGAGGATCTTTACCCCTTCCTTTTCCAGGTCTGACGCCAGGTTCAGGGGCGTCTGTCCTCCGAACTGGGCAATGACTCCCAGGGGTTTCTCCTTCTTATAGATACTGAGCACATCTTCTAAAGTAAGGGGCTCAAAATAAAGCTTATCCGAAGTATCGTAATCCGTAGATACAGTCTCAGGATTACAGTTTACTATTATGGTCTCAAACCCAAGCTTCTTAAGGGATTTCGCGGCATGGACACAGCAGTAGTAGAATTCTATGCCCTGTCCTATCATGTTGG
>JAEEGL013644625.1_pt1 | contig 11253 bp, 7 predicted proteins | sample 9134231 | NCBI WGS metagenome assembly JAEEGL01 (sample SAMN16246548, study PRJNA631951) | gut metagenome | biome: gut microbiome; feature: rumen; material: fiber-attached | host: Bos | place: Iran: Karaj | collected 2018-10
GATAGCTGGTTCACAGAATATAACAGGCTTACGTTTAATTATGCAAAAGACAGGGAGCAGACTAAAACCTGGTGGGAGAATTCTTTGTATTCCGGATATACGAAAGGAACTATGACTGTTTCTACAGGGGTAGAGTCCGAACGAGCGACAACAAGAACTCTTGTTTATACCGGTTATAAGCAGGCCTTTATTTCGCTTGGGTGTTTGTATTTGGCAATTAACTATCTGATGATTGCAAACGGACTTATAAATCTCTACGTATTCCTCTTTTGGTTTGTGTGTTTCGGTGTGGCGGCTATATATATCCTGCTCAAATTCCTGCGGACTGGCTCGGCTGCATCTGTTATGAAGCAAATTGCGATAGTCCATCTTGAAACCCTTTATTATCTTGGATATATAAAAACTTCGCTGCATAATGTCGGAATTTCTGTTTCGGATACGGATTATTTGTATGTATCTTGCAAAAATTTGCAGACAGAAGAAAATAATTTGTTGATAAAGGCTATTCAGGAGTTTCTCGATCCCATTGAAAATCCAAGATATCTGCTCATTAGGAAGAATACGTTTATGGGTGCAGTTCGTCAGGTGGATTATTTTGCAATTCCGTCAATAATTTCCCAAAACAAAAAAAGTGTTCAGATATTTGAATCTCTTTGGAAAAAATATATCGGGAATTGTGAAATGTTCTATACAAGAAATCTTGAGGGGAGGAAATTGCTGTTAAAGGCTCGCAAGAGTGCTTTTTCTGCAACTAAAAGGTCAAAATCCCGTAAGCTTTCAAAATGGCAATAAAAAAACACGACTGTAGTTGTCGTGTTTTATAGTTTGCTCCAGGCCAGACTTGAACTGGCACTGGGTTATACGCCCAATTGGATTTTAAGTCCAACGCGTCTACCGATTCCGCCACTGGAGCTTGTCTTTTTACGCTTTTATTTGATTGTCAAATGTACTTTTTGTATTGTGTCCTGCGCCTACTTCCCCTCTCACAAAACCTGACGTTTAGTCAGCTTTTGTTCGGCAGAGTGCCACTGACGCATAACCTGCGTATCAATTCTAGCCCAAACATTCGAGGTTGTCAAACGGGAAATTTTGAAATATATTTGCGGATACTCTCTATTCTTCCGCTTAAATCATCAATAATGTCATTTAAGGCATCTTTTATCTCGTTTTTGTTTGTGCAGCTGCAATACCCCAAAAGCCCGTATTTTACATTTTCAAAAATGAGTTCCTGAAGTTTTGTTATATTGTTAAATACTTCCTCGTCAACGATATCTTTTGTCTTGGCAAGATTTATAAACAGTTCTGAGGTTTTGTTGCGAGCGTTGTTATATTTGCCGAGGATTATAAACCCTTGTATGTTGCGTATATTATCCAAAATATCATCATATATTTCTAACACTTTGTTTTTCTTTTTAACTAAATCTTCTTTAAAATATCTTATTGTGGTGTCATAGCCCTTATCCATGATTTCCTGACGCTTTTCTGACGGATAGTTGAAATCTACAACCACAACACTGCCTGTATCTATGACAAGATAATCGTATTTATCCTTTTGTGTATAGGTATCCTTTATAAAATCGGTCTCGCAATGTGTCATGCAGGTGTACATGCCGTTGACGTATTCCAAAAAGTTTTGGTCCATTCCGGTATAAGTGCCCTCCAGACGTATTTCAAGGATTCTGTCGCTTGCGGCCTTCAGATTTTTGGAAAGGATCCACATGGGTTTTCCCTTCATTAAATCCCCGTCAACAAGCAGCTTGTCATCCTGAGTTACGGCTTTCATAAGTCCGGGCATACAACAAGATATTCTGACCGCCATTGCGATTTCAAAATCCGGAGTCTCAAAATCGGAAAACTCACAGCAGCTGAATTCCTTGAGATCTGTAGTGATTATTACCAAATTTTTATTTAAATCTTTAAATTTTACATGCTCAACTTCACCCTTAACATAATTTTCACCGTAGAATTTCTTTTCTATAAGCTCTCTTATCCAGTCAAGAAATACTTCGCCTTTGCTAAGGGCAAATTTAGGGCTGAAGCCGAAGGCAAGGTCTCTGAATATTTCAAAATTGACTGCCATAAAAATTTCGGATAGCTCTTGGTAGGTATATCCTATTGCATATAATGCGGCAATTATTGAACCTACAGATGAGCCGGCAAGAATTGTCGGTTCAACTCCAATCTCCTCAAGCGCTTTTATAACTCCAACGTGCGCTGCTCCTCTTATTGCTCCTCCGCCAAAAAGGCATGCATATTTAAAATCGTTATATTCTTTCATAAAATTTATTCTAACATAAAAAACAGGATTTACGCTATTCGTAAACCCTGTTGAAATCTGATTATATTGTGATTATTAAGCTGCTATACCTTTGATTTCTCTGATAAGGTACTGAGCAACCCATTCAAAATCTTTATTATTTTTAGCTGCTTTTTGTAAATATTCAACTGAGATGTCGCCTAATCTGATAAGAGTCATTGCAACAACGCCTCTTTTAATTCCTCTTACAACCTGTAATTGATCAACCAATTGAGGAACAACATCTTGTCCGATACTTACCAATTCGTTCTCTAATATATTTTTTGTTACGTTATCTGCGTTTTCAAGTTCTGAAAGGATTTCATTAACTGATGACATTTCTTTAATCTCCATACATTATTCTTTACTTTCTCATTATAAAGTAAAAAATATGGAAATTTGCGTTTCCTTACATAATCTTTATATCCTTAATCAAATATTAATATCTTCTTTATATTCGATACAAAAATTAATTAAACGGGCAGCCCTTTTTTACTCTCAAGATGTTTAACAGCATACACTCCGGCTGTTGCCCCGTCTGCAGCAGCCGTTATTACTTGTCTCAACGGGGTTGTTCTTACATCACCCACTGCAAAAACGCCTTCAACAGAGGTTTGCATGGTTTCATCAGTTATTATAAAGCCCCTAGAATCCTGTTGAATTTGGCCATTTATACCGTCAATATTCGGATTAATCCCTATATATGGAAAAATCCCGTCAATTTTAAGCTCTGACATTTTTTCTGTTTTTACGTTTTTTACAAGAACTGAAGTTACAGTATCATTGCCCTTGATTTCCGTAACAATGCTGTCCCATATAAATTCTATTTTTTTATTAGCAAAGGCCCTTTCCTGCACAATTTTATCAGCCCTTAATTCGCTTCTTCTGTGAATAAGATAAACCCTATTTGCAAATCTCGTCAAATACATAGCTTCTTCAACGGCAGAATTTCCACCTCCTACAACGGCAACGGTTTTGTCTTTATAAAAAGCCCCGTCACAAACTGCACAATAACTTACTCCGCGGCTCAAGTATTCATCTTCTCCTTTTACTCCCAATTTCATCGGGCTTGCGCCGGTTGCAATAATCACGGTTTTGCCGTGAAATTCGTATTCCTTTGTTTTAATAATTTTTGGTGAAGATGTAAGGTTAATCTGTTCAATCTCCTGCATTGGAAATTTCTTTACCCCGAATTTATCTGCGTGCTGCTCAAATTTTTCCATAAGTTCATAGCCGCCGACAAGAGTGTAGCTCGGGTAATTTTCAAGCTCCATATAATTTGAAGGTTGCCCGCCTAACATGTTTGTATCAATGATTGCAGTTGATAAGTTTCCTCTTGATGTGTATATTCCGGCACTCAGACCGGCAGGTCCTCCTCCTAAAATAAGCGTATCAAATTCAAGTTTTTCCATCCTATTCTCCAATTATGCTCTGTCCCGCAATCCTTTCTCCGACTATTTTATATTGTGCAGTACAAGATTTCCTGATACTTCCGTCAATATCTGACAATGTATCAAGTTTTAAGGTGTCTGTTCCGGTAAATTTGTCTCCGACTATGGTTATGCTTACCGTATCAGTGAGTATTTGGTTATCGTATTTTCCGGTTTTGGAAAACTCAACTCTTTTTCCCTCTAAACTCGTGACATTAATTTGAGCAGATGCTCCCGAAAAAGGGTTGCTTAATTTTATGACGTTTCCATACTCAATAATGTTCCATAAATCTATTGTTTTTTCTTTAAATCTCGCGGGGTTATCAGTATCAATGCGTATTGCACTGACTCTCCAGGTTCCGAAAAATTCATTCGGAATTTCTTGTACGTATCCGTGAAGTGTTTGTGTTTCCTCAGCGTAACAGTTTATCCCTGCTGATATGCAAAGGCATAGAAATATTGCTGTAAATAATAAACATAGTTTTTTCAAGATTACCTGCGATTTCTTTTATGAGATTGTGGATAATGAGTTTAGTTTATCCTGTATTGTTTGTGCCGAATCTTCGTATCCGGCTCTGCCCATTAGGGCGTATGTATAATTTATCGCCTGCTCAACTCCCGGTTGGCTGAACGGATTGATATGATATAAAGCTCCAGTTATTGCAGTCTGGTATTCAAGCATATATAATAATTGTCCGATATGGTAACCGTCAATTTTCGGTAAAGTGATTGTTACTGTAGGTCTTGAATAGTCCGACATAGATACTTTTGTGGAATCTGCTTCGGCATTCATTAAGTAGTCAATACCCTTTCCTCCGAGGTATCCTATGCCTGTATATTCAAAAATCTTTGGTATTTCAAGTTCAGAATTAAATTCTTCAACTCTTATAAAGTTAATAAGTTTGTCGTTTGGACCTTCATTGAATAATTGAGTTAATGAGTGCTGATCTGTTGCACCCACAGCTTTGAACGGAGTTTGTCCGATATAGATATAGTTGCCTTCCCAATCTTTATCTTTACCCAGGGATTCCGCCCACAACTGGACATACCAGTCCGAAACATATTTTAATTTGCTGGAATACGGCATCATAACTGATATGTGCTTACCTTTTTTAGTGTCCATAAGGTAATGGATGAGAGCATTTTGAGCTGCAATATTTTCATGAATATTTGTGCTTTTTAGTGCCAAATCCATATCTTTTATGCCGTTAGTTATTTCGTCAATATCAATTCCGACAAGTGCAAAAGGCAGCAACCCGACGGCTGAGAATACAGAATATCTGCCGCTTACGTCATCCGGAACAACAAAAGTTTTAAAACCTTCCTGTTCTGCAATTTGTCTTAATACACCGGTCTGTTTATCGGTTGTAGCAACAACGTTTTTACGATATTCATCTTCACCGAGCTCTTTAATTAATCTGTTTATAATAATCATAAACTGAGCCATTGTTTCTGCTGTATCACCGGATTTTGTTATAACATTAACCAAAGTCTTTTTTAAATCCAAGACGTCAAGCAGGCCGTTTATTTCGTCAGGGTCGATATTATCAAGGAAAAATATTCTAGGGTATTTATCACGCTGTTCTGAAGTTAGAAAATTCCAATAGGGCTTTAAAAGCGCATTTGTAACGGCTAAACCGCCTAATGCAGAACCGCCTATCCCCAAAACCAAAATATTTTCAAATCTTCCTCTGACCAAGGATGCATATTCTTTTACATACCAAAGGGTTTCTTCGTTGTAGCCAAGGTTTAACCATTGGAGTCCCTGCCCCGGTTTATCTTTACGCTGGTTCAAATCCGCAATGATATTTCTGATTTGCTCCTTATGCTCTTCAAATTCTTGGGGAATGTTTAGACCGTTATCGCAACCGATTATTCTTTCGTCTGCATTTCGCCAGTCGTACTTTATCATGTGATTCCAATGTCCTTTATCTTTAACTTATGTATTAATTTTACTAAAAAAATAAAGGATTTCAATAAATTTTAAACTGCTGCAAAATAAAAAAGCTCCTTTTGGGAGCTCATCAATTATATTACTTAGGATTATGCGCTTTGATTAAATTTAAAGTTTCGTTCGATGTTTTTGTTTATAACACCTTTTATAACATCATATTCTGTCTGGAGTGCATTGTGTTCCGTATCAATGTTCTTCAGTTCCAAGTCATAGATGCTGTCTTTTGCTTTAATATCGTTCATTGCTCTGTTATATTCAGCTTCTGCTTTTGCAATAGCTTTGTCGTCAGTTTCTTCTATAATTCTTGAACAAGTTTTGTAGTCTAAAGCGTTCCAAGCGAATGAACCGTCAACCTGCTCCATATATACGGTACCGCTTTCTAATGCATATTCAATCCATTCTTTAGAAGATGCAAGACCGTTTTCCAGTGCTTTGAAACCTTTTTGCATTCTCTTGAACAGGTTTGTATACCATTGAGCTTTTGCGTCAGCATTTTCCTGGTTTGAAGTTTTATCATTTTCGTCAATCCAAGCGTATTTTGGTGTACCATATTCATCTATCATATTGTCTATAATGTATTCTTTGATTACGGTATTAAATGCTTCAGATTGATGAAGGTCTTTATTAACCCTGTCTTCATCATTTGAATATGCAATATATTGCAATAGGAAATCAAGATCCTGCAGGTTATCAATAGTTACTTCAACGGGCTCCTGTATTATAACGCCGTTTTCATCGCGTAAGAATATTTGTCGATGATTTTCAAGATCATCATATACTTTGGCTTTTGACGCTTCATCAAAGATATTGTCAAAGAACTCCTCTTTTGCCTGATCATATGCGTCCAGTATATTTTGCATTGTTTGATTATCCGCTGCAACTATGGGTTGCTCTAGGTTAATTCCATAGTCACTATTCAAAACTTCTTTATTTTCCAAAAGGAATTCTGCGAATTTTTCATAGTCTGCACTATAAATAATTGTTTTCATAATATAGTCAACTAATTCGTTCAGAACTTCCGCTTTTGATGCATCTTCTACGATAGAAACTGTGTTTGTAACCTGAAGCTTTCCATCGACAGTTCTTGCATGGTATTGTGCATTACTCTCGATTACATTGCCGTCGGGGCCTTTTTCCGATACACTGTATTTGCATTGGTTTAAGAATGTTTCCAGAGGAAGAAAAGTACTTTCATTTACGACAGGGAAGTTGACTGTTAATGTGGTATCTTCTCCGTTGAACCGGCTTTGAAGTCCTGAGTAATTACAGCCATGTACCATATTTGTCGTAGAGTTAACGGTAAGAATCAATTCACCGCCATCAATAGAATATTGTACCATGCCTAATGCGTCCGGCTCGGAAATAGTAACACCGCAGTCGTCTGTTACGTTGAGTGTTCCATCTGTTGATTCTGTATAATAATCCAGTGTTCCTTTTAAATCATCGTAGTATGCCTGTGAAATGAAACCTTTATCTCGTAATGCTTCAAGGTCAAAATTGTAACTTTGATTTAAGAAAGCATTTTTAATTCTGGTCAAAAGGTCACCCTCGGTATTTTTGAATTTGTAACTGCCGGCTTCTTGCCCAATGATATCTTCTGCTCCAAAAAGCAGGTATTGTTCCATTACATAAGCACCGGCTTTTTGCAAATCTTTTAATTTGCGGTTGAATACCGAGTATGCATTATTATATCTTTCAACTTCTACAGAATTTTCGTAGCTGTTGTAGCCTTCGTAGTATTCTTGTAAATCCTTAACTTTAATTTCGTCAAACGGTTTAGGATAATTCTTATTTATAAAAGCTATAGCTTCAGGATCTGTAGATTTTGCAATCTTTTCAAAATATGATGTACCGTAAACGAGGTTGTGTGACTCTAAGTAAGCATCAAGATTCCCGTTTGCAGCTATAAATAAGTTAGCTTCATTCTCGCTTACCAAAAGTTGTCCTGCTGCGTTCACTAAGCCGTATTGTGTGTTATACGGGCTGAATGCTGTCAGGGCATTAAAGGTCAATGGCTGAGTTACCAATCCGCCGGTTAAGTCATAGTTCGTGAATTGATAGGTAGCATTGTTCAACGCGTTAATGTAGTTCTCACTGGCCTGAGAACTTTGAGTAGCCAAACGCATCTTGGCATTATTAATCGTTTGGGATCTCAACTCGTTATCTGTCAAACGAGCTGTTATCGTTAACAATCTAGCTTGTGATGCCGCCAGTCCCATTTTTCGCGTAATCCTTTCGTTTCGTTAGAACTTTTCTTAATCTTCTTATCGGCTTTTATTAATAGAAACTTTAGGATTTTAAGCTAAATGTTAACAATTCGTTACAATAATTATTTTAATTTTTTTAATGAAGAAATGTAATTATTATTTACTACATCTCCTTCAACTCTGGTTAAGTATATTTGACTGTCTTTTTCATTAGCGTCAATCTCCGGCAATTCAGCCAGCTCTATTGCGTAGTAATTCGCATCATTACGGCTGTTAATCGGTAATCTGTTTGCTAAAGAATCAAGTGAAATTTTTCTTAAAAATCCGGTAAACCCTTTTTTAGCGTTAGAAAATTTTGTATAGATTCTCAAGGACGTATCACCGTTATCAATGTTGTATCTGCCTGAAATGTACGTACTTAGCTGTGAAGAGTAGGTTTTAATTTTTATTCCGGTCGCAACATTTTTATTCAAAACTATATCACCCGTAATTTTGTCAAAGTGTCCGTCCGGGACATTTACAATATCAGCAAATATTGCAGGGCTGAGTACGGTTACGGTATTTCTCAGCAAAGAAGCACATTTGAGTACGTATTCAACAAGTCCGATTTTTTCAATAGCGCCGTCTTTAACAATGAATTTTATAGTTCCGCTGAGTTTTCCCGTTTCGTCTGTTGTAAGGTCAAGAAAACCACTTCCTTTACCGGTAATTTCGCGTTTTAAATCAAGCAGGGCATTTGCTATTGTGTCGGAATTTACGTTTAAAACACCGAGTTTTACATTATACTTTTTATTCACCAAATCGAAGTTTGCTTTTAAGGAGGATTGCCCTTCCGCAAAATCAAACCTGTTCGACTTAATATCGACAATACCGTCTTTATCAAGTGTCAGGTCGGCATCGAGATTCCCGAAAGTAATTTCTTTATATGTGCCCTTATCCAGATGAAATTTACCTTTTTCTATAATTATGTTCCTGACATCAAATTCCTGAGCCGGTGTTTCCACTTCAACAGTTCCGCTGTCTGTTGCAATCGTATTTCCTGAGGTTGTGTTATTGTTAAATTCTTCAAGAATTTTAAAAGTATCAATATTTTCGAGCGATAAGTTGACATCCTTAATAATTATGGGGGTTATCAATTTATTTAAAATATCACCGTTAAAGCTGAATTTTGAATATCTGTATCCGCCTGTTGCATTAAGATGTATCATATCATGTTTGGCTTCCATTGAGGCCTCTTTTATATATGTCATTTGAGTCGGCAATATAACTTTGTCCATTCTCATGGTACCTTCAAGAATCGGATAGTTTCCGTTGTTATCAACGGACATGGCGCCCGAGATTTTGCCCTTTTTAAACATTTCCTGATGGAGTACTGCATTCAGAATTTCACTCGGTAAGGGCTCGGGAATTTCAAAGCTTAAAAACTTCATGTCATTGTTATTTTTAAGGTCAATTTTGCTCTTTAGCTTAAAGATTGGTTCTTTGGGTTTTTCGCCTCTGGCACGCATCTGTCTTAATTGTTCTCTTGTCAGCATCTGATCTTCGGGGATCATGTGGTAATCAAGGGATTTAATATCTAAAACCATGTTCTCAAGATGCATGTCTGATTTCATTATTCTAAGCGAATCTTCAAACGGTAGATAATCGTTTGATATTTTTATATTCTGTCCCGGTTTGAGCATAAAATACCAGACAAAATCCATTATATTATTTTTCGATTTAAAGGAGATTCTTGTGGGCGCGTCTCCTTTTATTTCGGTATTTGTCCCGAGCATTTTTGACAGATGGCGTTTGAAGAAATCATTAGTTACAAGGGCCCTTCCTGTTATATCAGTATCTATTGAGTTAAGGTAATCCCTTACGGAACCATCAAAGCTGATCTTGTTTTTAGCATTATTGTCATAAAATCCTTCAAATTCTATTAGATCCACCTTGTCCGGAGTTAATAAAACTCGGCCTTTTGTCATTGTAATCGGGACATTATCAACGTCACGAACTTTAAATCCTGCACTGTTAAGTTTGAATACGCCGTTAAGATTGTTGTTTTTGATATTCAATTTAAAGTCTATATTCCCGCGTATGTCGTTAAGATAAACAAGAGAATCCTGAACTTGATTTTCTATTATCTGGGTATTTAAAAAGTCAAGCACATCACCAATATTTAAACTTTTTGAAAACAATGTTATATCAAGATTCTTCTTTTTGTCAGCTTTTAGGTTAATAAATATATTTGAATTGTTTATTTTTATCGGACAATCATATATAAAGAAGTGGTTATTTTCAAAATAGACTCTCTTGCTGTCATCAAAACTCAGAGTAATGTGTTTATCTTTTCTGCTGATATCTGCAAATACTTTTACATAAACATTTCTTTTGCCCTTTTCTGCGTTATTTACTCCGATATGTTCACCCTTTAAATCCAGTAGGGTGTCAGAGTTGAGAGAGTATATGATTCTGCAATTCTTTACTCCGAGCAATGCATCAAATATATCAACATCCCATTCGCTTTTTGTTTCTTTTTTTTCTGTTTTGGGAATAATTTTTTGTATTTCGTCCACGTTTGCATAAATACTTTCTGCAACGAGTTTATTAATAATTATATTTTTAGACAATATTTTCTTTAGTGATATTGATGCTTTAAAATTATTTAAATCAAGAAGTTTATTCCCGTCTTTTTCAAGGTAAACTTGCTTTACTCCAAAATCAATAGTAGGTGAAAGTTCCGTGTGCAAAACAGGTTTTTTTATGATTAGTTTAGCCCCGGTGTATTTATTCGCAATATTTTGTGCATATTTAATCGATTTCGGGTGTGAAACCAGATAAGGTAGCCCTTTTATATAAAATCCGACAAGACCTCCGGCAACGATAGCCGCAGTGACGGATAATCCTATAATAAATTTAAAAAGCTTAGATGTTTTCATGCGCTACCTCTTCTTTTTCATCCTGTTCCTTGTGTCAGCTAATGGGCCGCTATATGGATTGCGCAGTCGTGCATAATATTTTTTTGTAAAAGTTATGGGGTACTTGGGTATCCAGCTGAATTTTTTGAGTATACCCACAGTATCGACACCATGTGACAGAATTAAATCATCGATGGTTTCTTCGTGTGCCGGAGAAATAGATGAAACTATCTTAATCAAATAATCAGAAAAGGTTAGTACCGAATATCCGGAGAAATTACCGGTATCGGCAACAATATCTTTCAGAGTAAAGCTTGTTCCTCCGGTTTCTTCATCTGCTCCAATATCCGGCATGGCAATAGCGTTCGGGTTAATGTCGGTCAGTACATACCATTCACCCATATATTTGATTTTCATTGTGTCTTTTGTCGGCATGTATATGTCGTCGCAAATATTCGGGATGAGA
>JAEEGL014386415.1_pt1 | contig 11253 bp, 11 predicted proteins | sample 9134231 | NCBI WGS metagenome assembly JAEEGL01 (sample SAMN16246548, study PRJNA631951) | gut metagenome | biome: gut microbiome; feature: rumen; material: fiber-attached | host: Bos | place: Iran: Karaj | collected 2018-10
CGCGGCCCGGGGATGAGGTGATCGTGATGCCGGGCGTCTACCGCGAATGGGTCAGCCCGGCCAACGCGGGCGTGCCCGATGCGCGCATCGTCTACCGCGCACACGAAAAGGGAAAAGCCGTGATCACGGGCGCGGAGCCGCTGAAAGGCTGGATCAGCGAAGGCGGCGGCGTATGGCGCGCGCGTGTCAAAAACAGCCTGTTTGCCGACCGAAACCCTTTCACGACCCTGATCTCCGGCGACTGGTATATTCCGCGAAAAGCCATGCATACGGGTGAGGTTTACATAAACAAAAAATCACTCTATGAAGTCATGACAAAAGAGGAGGTCGTCTCTCCCGTCCCCTCGCGGCAGTCCTGGGATCCAGATTTCTCCGTCTATACATGGTATACCGAGCAGGACGGGGACGATACGCTGCTGTGGGCGAATTTCCACGAGCTAGACCCGAACCGCGAGGACGTGGAGATCTCCGCGCGCAGGGCCTGCTTCTATCCCGAAAAAGAGGGGATCGGCTATATCACGCTGTCGGGCTTCGTGATCTGCCAGGCCGCGACGCAGTGGGCGCCGCCGTCCGCGTATCAGGAGGGCATGGTCGGCCCGCACTGGTCGAAAGGCTGGATCATCGAGGACTGCGAGATCTTTGAGTCCAAATGCGTGGGCGTTTCCCTCGGCAAATACTATCAGCCCTATGACGACAACCGCTGGCTCAAGGAGAAGACGAAGGACGGCGCGCAGACCATGCGCGATATCATCCTCTCCGCCTTCCGCGAGGGCTGGACGAAGGAGAACATCGGCTCGCATACCGTGCGCCGCTGCGATATCCATGACTGCGGCCAGACTGGCATCGCCGGGAATCTCGGCGGGGTGTTCTCCGTCATCGAGGACAACCACATCCACAACATCAACAACAAACAGAATCTCGCCGGAGCGGAGATCGCGGGCATCAAGATGCACGCCGCCATCGACGTCGTCTTCCGCCGCAACCATATCCACCACTGCACGCGCGGCATGTGGCTCGACTGGCAGGCGCAGGGCACGCGCGTGACCGGGTGCCTGTTCCACGACAACTGCCTGCCCTATGATTTTCTCATGCATCCGGGCTCCGGAACGCTCGGCGAGGATATCTGGATCGAGGTCTCGCACGGCCCGACACTGCTCGATCACAATCTGTTCCTCTCCGCGCGCGCGGTGCGCATCGCGACGCAGGGCGTCGCCATGGTGCACAATCTGATCGCAGGCGCGTTCACCGCGGTCGGACGCGGGACGGAGAACGGCGCGCCGGGCGTCAATTCCGTGCGCTATACGCCCTATCATCTGCCGCACGAGACGGACGTCGCGGGCTTTATGACCATCCTGCACGGCGACGACCGCTTCTATAACAATATCTTCGTCCAGCAGCCCTTCCATCCCTTCCTCGTCTCCTTCGCCGAGCGCAGCCATACCAACCAGTGGGACGACGGCAATCTGACCGCCGGGACCTGGCCCTTCGACGCCTATCCGACGCAGGCGGAATGGGAAGCGCAGTTTGAAGGCTACTGCGGCGAGGGCGGCGTACGCACCGACCGCTATTATACGCATCTGCCGGTGCACAGCGCGGGCAACGTCTATCTCGGCGGCGCGCGGGCGTGGCGAAAAGAGGAGGATCCCTTCGTCGACGACGCGCACGAGGTCACGCTGCGGCTTGTGCAGGACGGGGACGGCCTGCGTCTTGAAACAAATCTCGCGTCTTTCCTGCCTTCCGGCGGGACGCCTGTCGATACCGAAACGCTCGGCAGAGCCTTTGAGCCGGATCAGGCCTATGAAAATCCGGACGGCACGCCGATCGTCTTCGATACGGACTATTTCGGTCTCCCGGCAGGCCCCTCGCCTCTGCCCGGCCCCTTTGCGGATCCGGCGGCGTACAGAGGAGAAAGAAAGCTGTGACGCCGACTTTTTTGCAGAAAGACAGAGCGTCCATTGCAAAATGAAACGGATGTGATATAATACAGAAAAAACGGGGAGGGGAGATCATCATATATGCGTTTGTTCTGAACTGTTCGCCGGTGCGCACCGGCGCAACGGCGCGCGTCGCGGAGCTTGTCTGCGCGCAGCTTGCCGAGCGGTACAGCGTGGAGAGCGCCTGCATCGACGACTATGCCGTCGCGTACTGCCGCGGCTGCCGCAGCTGTCACAAAACGGCGCGCTGCGTCATGGACGACGGCGCGCAGACCCTGATGGCGCGCATGGACGCGGCGGACGTGATCGTGTGCGTCTCCCCGTCCTACTGGGCGGACGTGCCGGGGCAGTTCAAGGTCTTCATCGACCGCTGCACCCCGTGGTGCGATACGCACGAGCCGCACGCCTCGCTCTCTCCGGGCAAGCGCGGCTATGCGGTCGTGCTCCGCACGGGATCGGGAATGCGCGAGTGTGAAAGACTGATCGAGACGATCGAGCATTTTTACGGACATCTGGAAATCGAGAGAAGCGGGCGTCTTGCTCTGCCGCAGATCGAGTACCGGGAACAGGCAGAGGCGCGGCGGGAAGAGATCGAACGCTTCTGCAGGGGGATCTGAAGTGAACGAAAACGAGTATATCAGCGCTTCGCAGCGCGGCGCGCGCATCAGCGGGCTCCGTGCGGACAGGGGTTTTACCCTGCGCGAGCTTGCCGGTCGGCTCGGCGTCTCCGCGTCCACGCTTTCCCGCTATGAGGCGGGACTTGTGGAGCGCATCCCGCAGCCGACCATGGAGAAGCTGGCGGTCCTTCTGGGGACGAGTCCGGCCTATCTGCAATACGGAAGGGACGAACCGGAAACGTCCGCCGCAGAAGGCGCCGCTCCGCAGATACAGAGCAAGCCGACGGACTATCTGCATATCTACCGCGCCTCGGAGCTTTCGCGGCTTTACCGCGCGGGACAGCTTGACGAGCGGGAATTCGTGCTGATCGTGGACGAGGACACCGCGCTTGCCCCGCGCATCCTGCCCGGGGATCAGGTCACGGTTCTGCAGGACGGCGCGCTGCGCGCAGACTGCGTGTATCTTCTCCTGCGTGCGGACGGCAGGCTCTGCCTGCGCGACGTGCGGCGCGTGGACGTGCACGGCGTGCAGGACGCGTTTTTGCTGAAAACGCGCGCGGGCGACGCGGTCGAGGTCTATCTGCCCGGGGAAAGCTATCACCGGGCGTATCAGCCCGTCGGCGTGTGCGTAAAGCTGGAATCCCGGCAGATCTAAGAGGATGAAGCCATGACCGGAACGATTTTGTTTCTGATGATTTTGATCCTGGCGGCGGCCTACGGCGTTTTTGCGCTTGCACGTCTTGCCCTGCGCTCGGCATTTCCGCTGAAGCCGAGGCTTGCGGCGTATGCTTCGTTTGCGCTGGGCATGCTCTTTGCCTGCGGCATGACGCTCGGTGCGTCCGGGATCCTGTCCGGCGTGCGGGAAAACGCTTTTGCCCAGGGCTATGCCGACGCGCAGCGCGACGCGGACAGCGCGTCCGCCGAGCAGCGCGCCGAGCTGTATACGGACGCGTATGCAAAGGGCTACGCCGACGCGGTGGACGGCTATCTTGCCGACCGCTTCTCCGCGGAAACGGCGACCGATGCATCGGATGCACTTGAAGCCGAGCCTGCGCCTCTCGTCCTTCTCCCGGACCCGGAAGACGAGCCGGCCGCGGACGAAGAAACGCCGCCGGAGCGCGGCATGCCGGACCCCGAGGGGGAGACAGACGGCGAGGAGGCGGTTCGGGAGCCGACCGGGACGATCGTCTACTATACGCCGTCGGGCAGCGTGATCCATTTTGATCCGAACTGTACGTATCTGAAAAATGCGTCGAGCGTTATTTCCTGCGATCTGGCCGACGCGCCGGATCGGCGGCACTGTTCGCGCTGCGGCTGAGCGGGGGCGGATTTTCCGGCATTATGCCCGCAAAAACGCGCGCAGACCGGGCCAGATTTCACGATTATAAAGTTGCAAATGTCTGAATTTGTGTTATAATAGCTGTGTATGTAAATGATCGGGAGGCGGACATGGGCAGGATCATCGCGGTCGCGAATCAGAAGGGCGGCGTGGGAAAGACGACGACCTGCGTCAACACCTCTGCCGCGCTGGCCGCCGCCGGGAAAAAAGTGCTGCTTTGCGATTTTGACCCGCAGGCCAACGCAAGCTCCGGCCTCGGCATCCTGCGCGATCCGGAAAGGCGCAGCGTCTATTCCGGCCTGATCGAGGACGACCCCGCCCGGGACCTGATCGTTTCCACGCCGTACTGCGACGTGCTTCCCTCCGGCATAGAGCTTGCCGGGGCGGAGATCGAGCTTGTCGGCATGGAGAAGCGCGAATATGCGCTTTCCCGGCTGCTCGGGCAGGTGCGTGAGGATTACGATTTCATCCTCCTCGACTGCCCGCCGTCGCTCGGGCTTCTTACGCTCAACGCGCTGGTCGCGGCGGATACGGTGCTTGCGCCGATCCAGTGCGAATACTACGCCCTCGAAGGGCTTTCCCAGCTTACGCAGACGATCCGCTCGGTGAAGAAGGCCTATCATCCGGCGCTTGCCGTCGAGGGGATCCTTCTTACGATGTTTGACGGGCGCACGAACCTTTCCCAGCAGGTCGTGCAGGAGGTCAAGCGCCATTTCGGCGCGCAGGTATTCCCGGTGGTCATCCCGCGTTCGGTGCGCCTGAGCGAGGCGCCGAGCTACGGCCCGCCCATCAACGTCTATGACCGCGGCTCCAAAGGCGCGAAGGCTTATGAAAAGCTGGCTCAGTGCCTGATCGACCGCTGATGATTCAAACAAAAAAGGGGTGAAGATATGCCGTCAAAGGGACTCGGACGCGGACTTTCCGCGCTTCTGGGCGATGCGCCCGAAACCTCGTCTTCTTCCGGCGTCATGCTTCGCCTGACCGCCATAGAACCCAATCCCGACCAGCCGCGCAAGGCCTTTGACAAAGAAGGGCTGGAGGTGCTGGCCGCATCCATAAAGGAAAACGGGCTGATCCAGCCGCTGGTCGTTCGTTCGATCGAGGACGGACGCTACCGCCTGATCGCGGGAGAGCGCCGCTGGCGCGCCTGCCGCATGGCAGGGCTGCGGGAAGCGCCCGCCGTGATCCTCGAGGCGGACGAGCTGCGCGCGGCGCAGCTTACGCTGATCGAAAACCTGCAGCGCGAGGATCTGAACCCGCTGGAGGAGGCGAAGGGCTTCGACACCCTGATCTCCGCCTTCGGACTTACGCAGGAGGACGCCGCGAAGCGCGTCGGCATTTCGCGCAGCGCCCTTGCCAACACCCTGCGGCTTCTGTCCCTCGACGAATACTGCCGCGGCCTTCTCGAAGAAGGAAAGATCAGCGCCGGACACGCGCGTGCGCTTTTGTCGCTGGAGGACAAGAAGCTGCGCCGTCAGGCCGCGGACGCCTGTCTTGAGCGCGCGCTCAGCGTGCGCCAGCTGGAGGCGCTGGTCAAGCGCCTTTCCGCGCTTGCCGAAGAGGAAAGACCCGAATCCGCGCATGCCGCGGTAGATTATGCCGCGGCGCTTTCGAGACGGCTGTCCGAAAGCCTCGGACGCAGGATCACCGTGCGTCCCGGAGCGAAAAAAGGAAAAATAGAAATCGAATATTACGGCAACGACGACCTGGACACGCTCGTCGCGCTGCTGGAAAATAAGGAAGGCTGAACACTATGCTGGATATCAGGATCATCCGGGACAATCCGGAGGACATAAAAAAACGGCTTTTGGATAAGGGCGTCGACTGCCGCGAAGCCGTCGACCGCATCCTGGAGCTCGACGGGAAGCGCCGCGCGCTGATCGCGCAGGCTGAGGCGCTCAAGGCGGAGCAGAACCGCGCCTCCAAGCAGATCCCCGTCATGAAAAAGCAGGGGCAGGATACCGCGCCGCTCTTCGCGCAGATGAAGACGCTGTCCGACCAGGTCAAGCAGGCGGACGCGCAGGCCAAAGAGATCGACGACGAATACCGCGCGCTGATGCTTTCGCTTCCGAACCTGCCCGATCCCGACCTGAAGCCGGGCGGCAAGGAGAACAACGAGCCGCTGCGTTATTTCGGCGAGCCCCATCAGTTCGATTTCCAGCCGAAGAACCACGTCGAGCTGTGCACGGATCTGGGTCTGATCGACTATCCGCGCGGCGTCAAGCTCGCGGGCAACGGCTTCTGGATCTACAAGGGCATGGGCGCGAGGCTCGAATGGGCGCTTCTGAATTACTTCATCGACACGCATCTTGCCGACGGGTATGAATTCATCCTCCCGCCGCATATGCTCGAGTACGAATGCGGCCTCACCGCCGGCCAGTTCCCGAAGTTTGCCGACGAGGTCTACAAGATCGCCAACCCCACCGACGAGGGCAGGGTGCATTACATGCTCCCGACCGCCGAAGCGGCGCTCGCGTCCTATTACCGCGGCGAGATCCTCGCCGAGAGCGAGCTTCCGAAGAAGATGTTCGCCTATACGCCGTGCTTCCGCCGCGAGGCGGGCTCCTACCGCTCGGACGAGCGCGGTATGGTGCGCGGCCACCAGTTCAACAAGGTCGAGATGTTCCAGTTCACGCTGCCGGAGAAGTCCGACGAGGCCTTTGAGGAGCTCGTCGGCAAGGCGGAGGCGCTGGTCAAGGGCCTCGGCTTCCATTTCCGCACGGTCAAGCTGGCCGCGGGCGACTGCTCCGCGTCCATGGCAAGGACCTATGACATCGAGATCAATATCCCGTCCATGAACGGCTATAAAGAGGTCAGTTCCGTCTCCAACGCACGCGATTATCAGGCGCGCCGCGGCTCCATCCGCTTCAAGCGCGAGGCGACGGGCAAGACCGAATTTGTGCATACGCTCAACGGCTCCGGCCTCGCAACGTCCCGCATCCTCCCCGCCCTCGTCGAACAGAACCAGCGTGCCGACGGCTCCATCGTGGTGCCGGAGGTGCTGCGGAAATACATGGGCGGCGTCGAGATCATCTCCAGGTAACCCAACCTCGGAAGAGGAAAAAATAAAAACGGAGGAGAGAAAGTCATGGAAAAGAAAAGCAAGCTGCTGACGGAATTCAAAGAGTTCGTCATGCGCGGCAACGTCATGGACATGGCGGTCGGCGTGATCATCGCCACGGCGTTCGGCGCCATCACCACGACCCTTGTCCAGAAAGTGCTCATGCCCCTGATCGGCTTCATCTTCGGCGGTGTGGATCTGGATAAGCTGAACATCACGCTGAAGGCTGCCGAGATGAACGGAGAAGAGGTCGTCAAGGAGGCCGTCGTCATGGAGATCGGCACCTTCATCAGCGCGATCATCAACTTCCTCATCGTTGCGCTCATCGTTTTCCTGATCGTCAAGGTCATCAACAAGGCCCGCGCCGTCGCCGAAGCAAAGAAGAAGAAGGAAGAGGAAGAAAAGGAAGAGGAGCCCGAAGCCGAGCCCGAACCCAGCAAGGAAGAGCTCCTTCTGACCGAGATCCGCGATCTTCTGGCAAAAAAATGATCCTGTGCCATGGTTAAGGACAGGACATGCTGCTTTACCGGGCACAGGCCCGAAAAAATGCCGTTTTACGCAAACGGCAATTCCTACGGCTTCCGGCAATTTCAAAATGCGCTGACACGAGCTGTATTCGACGCGATTCATTCCGGTTATAATCATTTTATAACCGGAATGAGCCGCGGAATGGATCTGTGGGCGGCGCAGGAGGTCATCGCCTATCGAAAGGCCTATCCATCGCTGACCCTCGAAGCGGCGATCCCCTTCGAGGGTCAGGATGCGCTGTGGAGCGAGGAGGATCGGGCGCTGTACGCTTCCGTGCGCGGACAGTGCGACAGCGTCGTCATCCTTTCCCCCTCGCACACGCCGAACGTCATGTACATGAGGAACCGCTATATGGTGGATCGTTCCTCCATGCTGATCGCCGCCTATGACGGGGCGGCGGGCGGCACGCGCTATACCGTGGAGTACGCAAAGTCCCGCGGTCTCGTCATCGTCAACTTGTTTGAAACGGATTATTACGATTATACGATCCTATAAGCTTTTCATCGGAAAACAAGCATCTTTTACGGATGCGCAGGATAGATAAACCCATTCGGAAACCATCGGGAGGTGAACTTCCATGCTGATCGAAAACGAATACGGAACGATCGACATATCGGGTGAAGCCCTGTCGAGTATCGTCAGCATCGCCGCCAACAACTGCTTCGGCGTCCACTCCATGTCCAAAAAGAACATGGGCGAAAGCATCGCCGAGCTTTTGAAGATCGATGCGCGCCGCAAAGGCATCAGCATCGACATCAAGGATGATCTTGTAAACATCACGCTGCGGATCGTCGTCCGCCACGGCGTCAACATCGCCGCGATCGGGGACTCCATCATAAAGGAAGTCAAGTACAATGTGGAGAACACCGCGGGCGTGAAGGTGGGCCGGGTCGACGTGTATGTCGATTCCATTATGCCTGACTGATACTCTGATAATACGGCAAGAGGATGTGTGGGAAATTGGTTAATTTTGTTGACGGCGCCGCATTCCGGCAGATGGTCATTGAAGCGGCCTACGCGATAGATTCGCATAAGAAAGAGCTCAACGACCTCAATGTCTTTCCGGTCCCGGACGGCGACACCGGTATAAATATGAGTATGACGATCGGCGCGGCGGATACGCTGCTGCGCGATCATGAATATGACACGCTCGGGGACGCCGCGGCGGCGGTTGCCGGGGCGATGCTGCGCGGCGCGCGCGGCAATTCGGGCGTGATCCTTTCGCTGCTGTTCCGCGGCTTCTCCAAGAAGGTCAAGGGCGAACGGCAGGCGGATCCGCTCCTCTTCGCGCAGGCGCTGCGCGAGGGCGTGAACGCCGCCTACAAGGCGGTCGCGAGACCGGCCGAGGGTACGATCCTGACGGTTTCCCGCCGTGCGGCGGACGCCGCCGTCGATGCGGCGGAAACGACCGGCGATCTGCTGGCCGTGCTGGAATCGGCCTGCATGATCGCGCATGAGGCGCTGATCGAAACGACCGAACTCAATCCCGTCCTGAAAAAGGCGAATGTCGTCGACGCGGGCGGCGCGGGCTTTGAGCTTGCGCTGCAGGCGATGCTGGCCTTCCTCAAGGGGGAGAGCCCGGTGCATGAAAAGACGGAGGAGAAGCCGGAGAGCCAGACGCCGTTTGACGCATTCGAAACCGAGGAGATCAACTTCACCTACTGCACGGAATTCCTCATCGAACGTTCCGGCGCGGGCAACCCCGCGCATCTGCGCGAGTATCTGGAATCGATCGGCGACTGCGTGGTCGTGGTCGAGGACGAGGAGATCGTCAAGGTGCATGTGCATTCGAACGATCCTGGTCTTGCGATCCAGAAAGCGCTGGAGCTCGGATCCCTGGATAAGATCAAGATCGAGAACATGAAGATCCAGCATACGCAGAAGCTGGTCGAGGGTACGCAGACGCAGCCGAAGAGCGCCGTGCAGGAGAGCACGGACGAAGACCCGGCGGGTTACGGCATCGTGGCGATCGCCGCGGGCGACGGGCTGCACGCCATGTTCCGCGAGCTGGGCGCGACGCGCCTTGTCGACGGCGGACAGACGATGAACCCCTCCACGGAGGCCATCCTGCAGGCGGTCGAGTCCGTCCCGGCCGACCTTGTGTACGTGCTTCCGAACAACAAGAATATCATCATGGCCGCGCAGCAGGTCGAACGCCTGACGAACAAGCAGGTCGTCGTGGTGCCGACCAAGACCGTTGCGCAGGGCATCTCTGCGATGCTGGCCTTCGATTCCCAGCAGGAGCCCGACGTCAACGCCGAGGCTATGGAAGCCGCGTGCGAGAATGTGCATACCGGCGAGATCACCTACGCCGCGCGCGACAGCGTCTATGCCGATCTGCAGATCAAGATGGGCGACTTCCTCGCGCTGCTCGACGGCAAGCTCATCGACGCGCAGCCGGAGAAGAAGGAAGCCGTGAATGCGCTCGTCGCGTCCGTCGCCGCGCTCGACGGGATCAGCTATGTGACCGTCATCTACGGTACCGACGCCACCGAAGAGGAGGCCAAGGCCGTGGGCGAGCTGTTCGGCACCGTGCTGGACGACGTGGAAGTCTCCGTGATCCGCGGCGGGCAGCCTGTGTATGCCTACATAGTGTCGGCAGAATAGGCGCCTGTCGGCGCCTTCACGGAAATGCAGGTATTTCCGCGAAACGCGTGCTTCGCGCACACTGAAAATCTGAGTTGTGTTTTTTACGATACACGGGTTATCGGAAAAAATGAAAAAAAGTCGGCGCACTGCGCCGACTTTTTCTGTAAAAACAGCGCCCGCCGTTTTTCGGCGGGCGCTTCGACTGTTTTATTTACTTGATCTCAAGACGCTGCGGGTTGACCTTGACGCCGGGGCCCATGGTGGAAGCCACGACGCAGGAGCGCACGTACTGGCCCTTGGCGGCAGCCGGACGAGCGCGGAGCACCGCGCTGACGAGGGCGTCGAAGTTCTCCTGGAGCTTTTCGGCGCCGAAGGAGACCTTGCCGATCGGGCAGTGGATGATGTTGGCACGATCGAGACGGTACTCAATACGGCCGGCCTTGGACTCGTTCACCGCACGGGCGACGTCCGGGGTAACGGTGCCGGCTCTCGGGTTCGGCATCAAGCCGCGCGGTCCGAGGATACGGCCCAGACGGCCGATCACGCCCATCATATCCGGGGTGGCGATGACAACGTCAAAATCCAGCCAGTTTTCTTTCTGGATACGCTCGACCAGATCGGTGTCGCCGACGAAATCGGCGCCCGCCTGACGTGCGGCTTCGGCATTGTCGCCGCGGGCGAACACGAGCACGCGGACCTGTTTGCCGGTGCCGTTCGGAAGAACGATGGAACCGCGGACCTGCTGGTCGGCGTGACGGGAGTCGACGCCGAGCTTGAGATGGCATTCGACGGTCTCGTCGAACTTGGCCTTGGCGACCTTGACGACGGTGTCAAGCGCCTCGTTGGGGTCATACAGGCGAAGCTTGTCGATCTGCTTCGCGCTCTCTATATAATTCTTGCCTCTATGCACTTTGAAATCCTCCTATATGTGGTTCTTCGGGCGAATACTAAAGGTATTCATATCCTCCCACGTTTAGGCGAAGAGTTTCCTTACTCTTCGACCAGTATGCCCATGCTGCGGGCGGTGCCGGCGATCATTCTCATCGCGGACTCGACGCTTGCTGCGTTCAGGTCGGGCATCTTCTGCTCGGCGATCTTGCGGCAGTCGGCCTTGGAAAGGGTCGCGACCTTGGTCTTGTTCGGTTCACCCGAACCGCTTTCGATGCCGCAGGCCTTCTTGATCAG
>JAEEGL014879912.1_pt1 | contig 11253 bp, 8 predicted proteins | sample 9134231 | NCBI WGS metagenome assembly JAEEGL01 (sample SAMN16246548, study PRJNA631951) | gut metagenome | biome: gut microbiome; feature: rumen; material: fiber-attached | host: Bos | place: Iran: Karaj | collected 2018-10
AAATGTAATTGTTGTTGACAACAAGCACAAAAACCGTATTTTCGACATCGTGGAGGCTCATCTCGGTGGTGAATTTTCTGCCGTAGAAAATTTCGACGGCGACGTTTTCGGTTTTGAGGCGGCTAAGGAAACTTTCCACACACGCTCCATCGTGAAAATTCAAGACGGCTGCAACAATTTTTGCAGTTATTGTATTGTGCCATACGTGCGTGGAAGGGCTGTTTCAAGACCGGCGGAAGACATTTTGAACAATATCAAAACCGAACTTGAATACGGTTTCAAAGAGATTGTTCTGACCGGCGTCAACATTTCAAAATATAATTTTAACGGTATCGGTTTTGAGGATTTGATTAAGAAAATTTTGGAAATTGACAGCGATTTTCGTCTGCGGATTGCGTCGATAGAGCCGGACGATTTTTCCGACAGTTTTGTTGAACTCTTTAAAAATCCGAAACTTGCACCGCATATTCATCTTTGTCTTCAATCGGGCAGCAACAGCGTTTTGAAACGTATGCATCGTCATTATACGAGCGAAGAATTTTTGGAGATAGTTGAAAAATTTAGAAAAATAATTCCTGATTTTAATTTTACGACGGATATTATTGTTGGTTTGCCGGGTGAGACGGACGAAGATTTTGCCGACACTTTGAAAATCGCAAAAAACATCTGTTTCGGTCATATTCACGCCTTTAAATATTCGCGCCGCAGCGGAACACTTGCTGACAAAATGGACAATCAGACGGACGAAAAAATCAAAAATCAACGCTCAAAAATTCTCCGTGACTTGTCGGAAAAATTGTCAGCTGAATATCTGCAAAGTTTTGTCGGTAAAAGTCAGACATTACTCACCGAAACCATTGAGAATGACGGTTTTATCTATGGTTACGGTGAAAATTATGTCAGGATAAAAATGAAAATTTTTGACGGTGTAAAAGCAAACGAATTTTATAGCGTCAAAATTCTTAGAGTCGAAAACGACGTTTTGATTGGACAAATGATTTAGCGGTTATTTCACCATAAATTTTTTCGTTATTTTGTTGTTTTTGTCGGTAATTCTGAAAATGTAAACGCCTGATTTTAAGCCGTTAACAGAAAACTCGTATGGCGTATCAGCGTTTAAGACTTCGATTTTGGCAAACACGACCGTTATGCCACAGGAATTTATGATTTCAACCTTAGCGTTTTGAAAATTTTTGCTGCTTTTGAAACTGATTTTTTCCGTGGCGGGATTCGGATACAAAACGTTTACAATATCTTGATTTTTAGGCGTTAAGTCAGAAACGGGCGTTTCTTTTTGAGTCCTGAAATCAAAAGTTACGGCGTTTCCTATACCGGAGGTTTTGCCGTTCTCATAAACGTTAAGAACGTAAAACGTATACGAGGTCTCTTTTTTGACTTCGTAATTGTATGTATAAGTCTCAATTTCAGAAAATTCCTTGATTAATTCGTTGTTGCAGTAGAGACGGTAGCCTATTAACTTGTCTTCGGCAAAAATACTTGCGTCTTTGTCGATTTTTATGTTGTCCAAAAGGAGGGCAGTGGAGTTTCCTGTCGGTGTTATATTGTTGAAGTTTAAGTAGATAGAGTTTCCGGCGTAGTTTGTTAACGGAAAACTGTATTCTGTCCACTCTTCGGGGACAGAAATTTCTTCTATTTGTTGATAGCGGCTCGGTTTGTTGTTTTGTGAGAGTTTCAGTGTGGAGATTCCGCCGACGGATTTTGCGGCAAAAGTCAAAACGTCAGACGAAGAAATCGCTAATTTCGGTAGCGTGAGGTAGTCGTTTGTCGCTCTGTCTGTCGAGGTAAAACTTGCAATACATTTCTTTCCTTCAAACGCTTGAAAATCATTGTTTTGCAAAATCCAAGCCGTGCTTTGTCCGTTGACATTGACATTTGCCAAAAAAACGTTTTCTATGTCTTCGGTTTTTTCAAAATCTTCAAAACCGCTATCAAAACTGCTTGTTTTTGCGGTTTGCCAAGAGAGCGTTACGGCAGTAGTGTCAGCGTTAACAGAGCCTAAAATTTCTGATTTTCTGTAATTTGTGGTGATATTGTATGGATCGTATGCCTCGGTTTGAGTGATTCCCGAACCGCCTGCGAGCCAATATTTCAGTTGGTTTTCTTTTGACGAAAAACTATCCCATGCCTTGGAAAACATTTGAAAATAATCGTTTACGGGGTCTGTGCAACTTGCGTAACCGCCTGATAATATGCCGATTAACTTTTTTGAGGAGTTGAACAGAGCAGAGCCTGAGGAGCCTGTTTCCGTAGTTCCGACTGTCCATTCCGCGATGTGCCAATGACAGTTCAGATCGTAATTTGTTTCGTCGTCTTCGTTTGGGTAAGTGTCAACGTAAGGCACTGATTTTGAGATAGATATTTTTTTGTAATCGCCGTTAGGGTGATGTATGCAGGCGACTTTTTCGAGGCCTTCGTCTTCGCTGACGGTAAAGCCTGCGTAGTAAGGTTCATAATCGGCTGTGGGTGTGGAAGAAAGTTTCAAAAGCGAAAAATCCATTTCCGGCACTTCTTTTCTTCTTCCGAATGAGGGTGTGTACATAGTTTTTGGGGCGGTTGCTACAAGACTTGCGCCTTCTATCGTTTTGTAAGCAGTGGCTTGTTTGCTTCCGCATGAAATTTTTTCGTAATTGAAATATGCCACCACGGTTTCAGCAATTTCTTTGGAACAAATACAATGTGCCGCTGTCAAAACATACGGAGTGCCGTCATTTTGGTAATTATTAATCAGAGTTCCTGTACACATGTAGAGCATATTGTTTTCCTCAAAACTATATTTCAAAACTGAATGTTTAATATCTTGGTAGTCAAAACCTTCGTCGCAGTTGATGTCAACTTCGCTGCTGCATGAGGAGTTCTCGAAGCGGATTTTTTTTAGTGAGTTTTTTATCCCTGTTATGCCCAAAAAATCATAATATACTTTTTTGATTTTTAAGGTTTTTGGCTCAGAATTTTTTTCTACGTGCAATTCTATAAAAATGCTGTCGCCGGAGACTTGTGAAGTGCGTAAGGTGTTGTGGTTTAGTGTTATAGGTTCTATATACGATGACGAATCGGCGTTGTAGACAAAAAGTTCATTTTCGCTGTCCAAACCAAGAATAGTAAAATAAAAACCTAATGAAAAAGCGTTTTCTGAATAAATTATAAGTTTATATATGTCAATGTTGTGCGAGGAAAATTTTGTTGCATTTTTTAGAAAATCAATGTCTGTTTCCAAAACTTTTGCGAAGCAAAATTTGCCGTCTGCATTGTTTATTGCGGGTTTTTCTATCGTGGCGTTAACGGTTATCGTGTTAATTTGTGAGAGTGAGGTGTTGGCAAAAATTAGCGACGAAATTAACGTTAATATTAATTTTTTCATGTTTATGTATTTTTCTTTGCGCAAATTTATATGAAAATTTTGTTTTTTCAAAAAAACTCTTTATCTTAGCCAATAATTTTATGTAAAAAAACTATGGAAAACATTCCCGCAGGTTGGCTCGTACTCCATACAGAAGGCTGTGAGCCAAAGACTTATGCTCTCAAAGAGGGCAAAAACAGAATCGGCAGAAAAACTGTCAGCAACGCGCCCGACATTCCTGTTGAAAATGATATTTATGTTAGCAGAAACCATGCTATGCTCGTTGTTAAAAGGTTGGAAAATCTTGATTATGAGTATATTATAGCCGATAATACGGAACTTCTCGGCAAACCGAGTTTGAACGGCACTTTTATAAACGGCAGTCCCGAAAGGCTTAATGAAAAACCCGTAAAATTACAAGACGGCGACACAATTCAAGTCGGGATTACAAAGTTTGTTCTTCAAGGTGCAAAAGCCGCAGTTGATGTAGAAGATGCCGTAAAACTGACCTCAAAACTTGGGTATGTTCAGACTGTCGAAATCACAAATTCGGCTGCAATTTTAAGAAAACGTGTATGTTAAAATGTTCAAAAAGTTATTTTTAATTATACTTTCTGCGGTATTGACGTTTGCTGCTAAGTCGCAAAGTTTTACTATATCAGGCAATGCCAAAACATACGCCGGCGACACGCTGAAATTATATGTTATAGACGATTATATCACTAAAAATGAATCACTTATAGCAACGGCGGCGGTAGATAAGAAAGGAAATTTTTCTTTTTCGGGCAGAGTTTCAGAAATTATGCCTGCTTATATTGATTTGACTGTTTTCAAGGGGCGGATTTTCCTGCAACCAAACGTTAATGAAGAAATTTTACTGCCTGAAAAACAGCAGATTACGCTTCAAGACAAACTCAATCCGTATTTCAAAAAAACGGAATTTTACGTTAAAACCGTTAATTCTGACAATGAAGATTTGAATGTTCTTATTCCTGAATTTGAAAAGTATTTTAATTCTGCGATGGCGAAAGTTTTTTATAACACAAGGGGCGTTTCAAAGGCTTCTACTGATAGTATGGAAAATGCTATTAGTCAGAAATTTACGGCTAAAAATCAGTTTTTTCTTGATTACAAGAAATACCGTTTTGCGCTACTTGACTATACCGCTTATCATAGAAACAAAAGCGATATTGTCGGGGAACTTTTTACGGGAAAACAGCCGCTGATGAATAATCCTGCGTATGCAGAACTTTTTGATGAGTTTTTTTCAAACGTTTTTGCCTCTGGTAAAACCTCTGCTATTGAGATAAAAGATTTGTATCAAGGTGTTTATGATAAAAGTTATAACACTTTGAAACAGAAGATGTTATTAGAGCCGAGGGTTGGAAACGAAGAGTTTGCGGATTATCTTATTCTCAAAGGTTTGAAAGATGCGTACTATGCCGGTAACTTTCCGAAAGAAGATTTAGTTGCCGTTGCGGATTCTATGTCAAGTGCTTTGAAGAACAAGAATTTCAAGAAAATTGCTGCGGGGCTTTCAAAAAAATTTACAATGTTGCTTTGCGGATTTCCGCCGCCACAGTTGGTTTTGAAAGACGTTAACGGAGAGGAATATTATTTGGAAAAATCTTCCGGAAAATTTTTATATTTAACATTTTATAATCCAAATAGTTATACGGCTAATGCTGATTTGGAACTGTTGAAACAAATTCATAAGGAAGTGCCGCCTCAGATGATGGAAATAGTTACGGTTTTTGTTTCGCAAAGCAAAGACGACATGAAAAAAATGTTGGAAACCGACAAGGAAATAAAATGGAAATTTCTTTGGTATGGATTTGATAATCAATTACTTAAAAACTATGATGTTAGGGCTTATCCGATGTATTATCTTGTAAATCCTGAGGGCAACCTTGTGATGAATCCCGCACCGAGTCCACAAGAGGATTTTCCTTCTAAGTTTTCCGCGCTTTATCGCAATTGGAAAAACGACCAATATCGTAATCAATATCGTGAAAATCAAGGAATTAAGTGATTAATGCAATTAAGCAGATATGGAAAAACGGGCTCTCGGAGTATAAGGCATCAAAACTGAGAGCAATAATTGACAATGTGCTGTTTTACACCGCGATTGTCATTTTTTTCGTGGCTGTTTATGAAATCGGCTTTTTGGGCGACGATGTAGATACGCATGTTTTACATAAAGCGTATTATGCTTATCTTTTTTTCTATTTCGTTTTTTTCTCGGTGAAAATGCCGTCTTTCCTCAAAAACAGGGGAAAAACAATTTACATGACTATCATCAAAGTTTTGATGCTTATTATGATGGTCTTTTATCTTTTCAATGTCAATTTTGTTTTCGATTCCGTTGATTATCACGGAATTGTGTACAGGTTTTTGACAAGTCCTAATTTGGTTTACCTTATTATTTTTGCGGTTTTTTTCATCGAAGTTTCCAAAACTACGTTCAAAGTTTTGGTCGCGAAAATCAAGCCTCAGGCACTTTTTGCGCTGAGTTTCTTTGTTTTGGTTTTTATCGGCGCGGGATTTTTGAAACTGCCTAACGCCACGTACGAAAAAATACCGTTTACCGATTGTCTTTTCATGGCAACGAGTGCAATTAGCATAACAGGTTTGCAGTGTGTGGACTCTGCGGAGAGTTTTACTTTGTTAGGTCAGATTATCTTGTTAGTTCTCTTGCAGATAGGCGGTCTTGGTGTTATGACTTTTACGTGTTTTATCGCGTATTTTTTCAAAGATACGAGTTCTTTTAAAGCCGATGCAATGCTCGGAAACATGGTTGGGACACAAGGTATGGGGTCGGCTTTGAAAATGGTTTTGACGATTGTAATTTACACTTTTACGATTGAAATTTTCGGCGCGGTTGCTATTTATTTTTCTGTTGCCGACGATGGTATTTTCAAAAGTTTTACAGAAGAATTGAAGTTTTCTGTATATAATTCAATATCAGCATTTTGCAACGCAGGTTTTACAACTATTCCGGGCAGTATGACCGACAAGGCAATTTTTCATAATTATTATTTGAAAGTTGTGATTGCAACGCTTGCGATTTTGGGCGGTGTGGGTTTTCCTGTTTTGATTAACTTGCAAAATTTCCTGTATCACAAGTTGGTTAATATTAAACGTGTGATTGTTGACAGAAAGCGTTATATTTACGAGCCGAGGTTGATTAACGTTAATACCAAACTTGCTGCGATAGTTTCAACTTCGATGTTTTGTTTTGGTACTCTTACGTTTTTGTTTTTTGAGTGGGACAATACTTTGACGGCTCATGAGGGTTTTTGGAAGAAATTTATTGACTCGTTTTATTATGCGGTAATGCCGAGAAGTGCGGGTTTTAATGACGTTTCTATTTCGGCAATGCGGTTGCCGACGGTTATGTTGCTGATTTTTCAAATGTGGGTTGGTGCTTCGCCGATTTCAACGGGCGGCGGCATAAAAACGACAACATTTGGCGTGGCATTTTTGGTGATAACGGGAATTTTGCGCGGCAAGGACAGAATAGAAATTTTCCGCAGAAAAATCGCTAACAGCACCGTCAGAACGGCTTTTGCGGTGATAATGGTGTCGCTTATTTTCTTGTTTTCGGGCAGTTTTCTGATTGCAATTTTTGAGGAGCACAACGAGAAAGTTAACTTTATAAGTATAGTTTTTGAGTCAGTTTCGGCGTATTGCACGTGCGGTTTGAGTATGGGTATAACGGACGTTTTGTCAACTTCGAGCAAACTTGTTCTGACGTTTTTGATGTACGTCGGCAGGGTAGGTGCGTTGACTTTGGTTGCGGCGTTTTTCACACCCGTCAAGTCGCAGAATTATATGTACCCGAAAGAACAAGTGTATATAGGATAAAAATATTTGGTGTAATAAGTGTGCGAAATGCTCGGCAAATACATTCAAAAATATGAGCAGTTGCAGCAAAAGCCTTTTGTAAAAGGTGAAGGTATATCAGGTGAAGACGTATTCCGCGGATTGAATGAAGAATTTGCAGCCAAAAATTGAAAATTTATGGCTGCTGCAATGCAACAGTCCTATAGGCGTATCGTTTTTAGTGATGTATTTTTCTTTGCTAACTAAAAAAAATGTTTTAAATTTGCAAAAAATAAAAATTGGGAAAGTTATGAGCAGGGAATTGTTACAAAATTTAGGAAATTATCTTTTGGGAACACTTACAAAAGATGATACGGCGTGGCTTATTCAATATTTGATGGAGAGTTCGCATCAAAGGCCGTTAAGACCTTATACAATGGAAGAAATCAATGCAATGATTGATGAAAGTGAACGTCAAATTGCTAACGGCGAGTATTTTACAAGTGAGGAAGTTTTTAAAGAGTTGGCAGAGGAAGAATTAGAACTTGAAGCCGTATGAAAGTAATTTGGTCAGTAAATGCACAAAAACAACTCAATGATATTGCCTATTATATCCAAGAGGAGTTTAGTCGTAATAGGAAATTGAAGTTTTTGCGTGAAGTCAAAGATAATGAAAAACTTATCAGCACGCACCCTTTTGTAGGAAAAATTGAACCGTTATTAATAGACCGTTCGATTTCGTATAGAAGTTTTGTTATCAACAATGTGAACAAAATAGTTTATTATGTTGAAGATAAACGTATTGTTATTGTTGCCTTTTGGGATGCTCGTCAGGAGCCGCAAAAGTTGGTAAATCAGATAAATTAGAGGTTTTTGCAAATTGCAATTTTTCCCGTCGGTGGTTGTTGTTTTATATAAAAACTTTTGCTAACTTTGTGCAAAACTAATTAGTTAAGTCATTACAAATGAATAAGTATGTAATTGTGGGACTCGGAAATTTCGGGTCGTCGCTCGCTATAAAACTCACTAACGCAGGCAGTGAGGTTTACGGTGCGGATACTTCTGACAAAAAAGTTGAAGCCTTAAAAGACAAAATCACTTCGTCTGTAAAACTCGACTGCACGGATGTTAACGCCATAAAAGCCGGTCTGCCCGTTTGGAAAGATGCTGACAGTGTGATAATTGCAATCGGTGAAGATATTGGACAGTCGATACTCGTTACGGCGACGTTTCACCAAATGGACGATTCTAAACGGCTGATTTGCCGTGCGATAAACGATACTCATCAGCGGGTTTTGGAAGCCATTGACGATAAAATCGAAATTGTTCACCCCGAAGAAGAATCCGCCGAAAGGCTTACCGACCGTCTTACTTTGGCAGGCGCACATGAAGTTCTCAGCATTTATGAACAACATAAAGTCGCCGAACTCGTTTTGCCAAAACGTTACTTCGGTATGATGATTAAGGACGTTGACATCAGAAAGAAATATCAACTGAATGTTTTGTCGATTTTGAGGTTTGAAGAGCGTACTAATTGGCGCGGAAAAGTTATTCGCGAGAGAAAAATTATTGACCCGAAATTCGATTCACTGCTTTTGGACGGCGACAGTGTAATCGTTTTCGGGCTCTCAAAAAATTTAAAGGCGTTTGTCGAGGATTAGACCTCGTCCAACGTCTTTTTCAACAAGTTAACCGCATAAACGATTTCTTCATTTGTAATCGTTAGCGGCGGCGTAAATCTGAATGCGTGTTCGCGGAAAATAAACAAATCCGATAAAACGCCGTTTTCCAAGGCTTTATGAAGAAATTTCCACATATCAACTTTTTTGTCAACCTCTATGCCGCGAAAAAGTCCTATGCCCCATGTGCGTTTTACTTTTGGGTGGTCTTTTATAAGAGTCTCAAAATATTCGCCTTTTGCTGTGGCTTTTTCGGGAAGTTTTTCGTCGATGATAAAGTTGAGCGATGCCAGAGCCGCCGCTGCCGAAACAGGATGTCCGCCGAATGTTGTTATGTGTCCGAGTGGCGGCTCGCAAAAAGCCTCCATAATTTTTTTGTCGGCAACAAACGCTCCGATAGGCATACCGCCGCCCAAAGCCTTTGCTAAATTTACAATGTCAGGCACTATGCCGAAATTCTCAAAACCGAACATTTTGCCGGTGCGTCCCATGCCCATTTGAACCTCGTCAAGAATCAAAAGTGCCCCCGTTTCGTCGCAACGTTTCCGTAAGGCTTTTACCCATTCAATATCGGGAATGTTGAGTCCGCCTTCGCTCTGAATCACTTCTGTAATCACGCACGCGGTTTTGTCGGTGATTTTTTCTAAATCTGACATATTGTTGAAATTCAGACGTTTAACGCCCGGTAAAAGCGGTTTGTAGGCTTTGTTGTACTTGTCAGAACCCCAAATTGACATTGCACCTATTGTGCTGCCGTGATATGCTTTTTTGAAGGATATGATTTCTTTTCTGCCGGTAAAGCGTTTTGCAAGTTTCAGTGAGCCGTCCGTTGCTTCCGAACCAGAATTTACAAAATATACGTTGTTTAAATTTTCGGGCAAAACCTCTGTAAGACGTTTTGCCAACTGTACTTGCGGCGACTGAATCATCTCGCCGTAAACCATCAGGTGCATATATTTTTCGGCTTGTTCTTTTACCGCCTGAACAACCTTCGGATTGCAGTGTCCGACATTTGAAACCGAAATGCCCGATACCGTGTCAATGATTTTTTTGCCGTCGGGAGTATACATAAAAACGCCTTCCGCTCTGTCTATTTCTGCTGACAAAGGCGCAAATGATGTTTGTGCGACATATCGCATAAACATCTGTCTGTTAGTCTCTTGAATCATGGTAATTAATACTTTGTTATTGTTGTCGGCGAATTTTTGAACGCCCTTTCGTTGACATTGCAGGTTGCGGAAACGGCTGCGGTTTTTAGTCTCTTACAGTCTCTGAAAGCCGAACTGCCGATTTCTGTTACCGAAGGCGGTATCAAGACTTCCGTAAGTTGTGTGCATTGAAAAGCGTGTCCGCCGATTCTTTGCAGGTTGGACTGTTCCGCGAAAGTCAGTTTTTGAAGTTTATTGCAGTTGTAAAAAGCATCGCCGCCTATGCGTGTAACCGAAGCGGGAATTTCCACTTCCACGAGTCCCGTTTCCGAAAAACAGCCGCCGCGGATTTCTGAAAGGTTTTGCGGAATGTTAATCCTGGTGAGAGACTTGCAAAACTCAAATGCGTAGCCGCCGATTGAATCCATTTCGTCGGGCAGCCGTCCTGCCGTCATGTTTTTGCACCACGAAAAAGCGTAACCGCCTATGAATTTTAAGTTTTTCGGGAAGACAATTTTGCCGAGTTTCGTGCAGTTTGCAAAAGCGTATCCGCCGATATATTTTAAGTTTGCGGGCAGGTTTATCCTTTCGAGATTTTCGCAGTCCTCAAAAGCGTGTCCGCGGATTGTGTCAATCGCATCGGGCAGCGTTACCGAAACAAGGGACGTGGAATTGAAAACATCGCCCCTTAAACCGACAACTTTTTTGCCGTCAACCTCGTCGGGAATTACGAGCGATTCGCCGCCTGTCAAGCCTTCGGTGTAAAATCTGACGTACTTTTCGTTCTGATAGTCCTCATAAAAAACGTGCGGCTTAAAAAACAGCACCGCCGGAATCAGAAACGTAAAACCGCAGTAAATCAACGCTCTCAAAAGTCTTGCGTTTTTGCAGCGGTCGTAAAGTTGCGGCGCGATAACGTCAGAAAACTTTTCGTCGGGACGCGACTTGATTTCCTTGATAAAAAACGTTGACAAGTCCGCTTTTGTAAACTTTTTCCAAAGGATAAAATTCAGGACTATAAGCAGAAGAAGCCCGAATTTTGAATAGTGAAAAACCTGAAAAACAATAATCAGAATCAGGTTTATCGGCGCGGAAATCAGCGTTGCCGTCATTTTTTTCTTTTCCAAATGCGACAGGGATTCCTTTTTCAAGTCAAAATTGTTTTTTGACAGTTCCGCGTTGATGTAATTTTGAAGAATCTCGTTTTCTGTCTTCAAATACAGCGGGTCGATAACTTGTTGTG
>JAEEGL014926772.1_pt1 | contig 11253 bp, 8 predicted proteins | sample 9134231 | NCBI WGS metagenome assembly JAEEGL01 (sample SAMN16246548, study PRJNA631951) | gut metagenome | biome: gut microbiome; feature: rumen; material: fiber-attached | host: Bos | place: Iran: Karaj | collected 2018-10
CTTGTTCTGGAGATCGTAATCCCATGTCTTGACCTTCTCGAGCAGTGCGAGGAAGATGGCCTTTGAATTGATGATGTGACGGTAGCAGTCTTCAACAGGCTGCGGACGCATCGCCTTGACATCGAGACCGACACACTCGCCGTTGTCGCCGAAGTTGTTCTCATAAAGTACCTTGACCTGGTTGAAAGCGTTTCTCAGGTTCTCTACGCCGAACGCCTTATCCTGATCGTACTTGATACCGTTCTGGTCATTGAGATGAACGCCCCAGAGTTTTCCGAACGCGAGTGCGAAGCCCATGTCGGAAGCGGGATCGAGACCTGCAAGGATCGAGTGAGCTGACTCTATGCACAGACCTACACGTGAGGGATCTATCGTCTGGGCGCCTACCGCGAGAGCATGACCTGCTGTACCGCAGATGCTCTTGTCGATGGGTTCATTGGGCTTGGGCTCAACGAGGATCTTGACGTCTTTCCTGTAGTCGAGGATCGTGTTGAATGAATCTCTGAGCTGAAGGGTCATCTTGACCGGATCCTTTGACTCTGCGCACAGTGTGCCTTCACGGGCCAGCCAGAGCTGAACCTTGTCGGTTCCGAGAGCCGCTGCTATATCGCAGGATCTCTTTGCACGCCAGATAGCGAACTCATAGTCTTCCTTGTTTGTTGCCGTGAAGCCGCCGTTGTCCGTGTGCTTGTCGAACCAGAGACGGGGGGCAACGAACTCGGCGAACAGGCCGTACTTGTCGAGCATCGCCTTAACGTCTTTTGCGTAGTCGATGATCTGCTGCTCAGTCATGTTGTTCATATCCGGAACCGCGTCATCATCATGGAACTGCACACCGTCCATGCCTATAGCGGCATATGTCTTTATCTTCTCCTCAAAGGGGATGGAGGGACGGTTGCCGGGACCGAAAGTCTCGTTTCCTTCATGAACGTTCCAGGGACCTACTGTAAATCTGAATTTTGCCATGTTCTTTACCTCATTTGGTTTATTATTTTGAAATTTATTGCATATCAATTATACAAGCATGCCGCCTATAATTCAATACACTGCGGGCTTATAGGGGTCTGAAAAGAAATTTTGAAAAAAATGTTTACATGCGAGAAAGTGTGTTATAATATAAATGAAGGTCAAAGAAAGTCAAAGAAAGACGGTGATGAAATGAGCGTGCTTTCAAACAGGATAGAGAGTTTTATAAAGGAACTCATGACTGATGATGAGCCCACCGCCTCTATACAGAGGAACGAGCTTGCGGATTACTTCAAATGCGCACCCTCCCAGATAAACTATGTGCTGACCACCAGGTTCTCTCCGGACAGGGGATACATAGTGGAGAGCAGACGCGGAGGCGGCGGATACGTAAAGATCATCAGGGTGAGCCTTGACAAGAACGAGAAGATAAGACAGCTTATCGAGAGTATCCCGGAAACGGGGATAAGCGAGAGGCTGATGAGAAAGATGGTGGCATGTCTGAGCGAACTGGGATACGCGGACGAACCGCACGCGAGGAGCATATACACGGCCCTGTGCGACAGGACGCTCGCGATAGTGGACCAGAACGACAGGGACAGACTGAGAGGCCACCAGTTAAAGCAGATACTCTACGGTATGCTGGTATGAAAGGAGATGAGAAGAGATGTTATGTGAAAGATGCGGAAAACATGAAGCCAATGTGCATATCACCAAGAATATAAACGGAAGGGTAACAGAGATGAACCTCTGCAGCGAATGTGCGAACAAGAGCGGCGAGATGATCTCTTTTGACGGTATGTTCAGGGATTTCTTCTCTTCGATCATGCCGGCGAGAGCCAGAAGGTTTGACTACAGACAGCCGTATATGCTGAACGAATACGCGGGATGCGAGGACTGTTTGGAAGATGAAGCGACTCCGGTCAAGGAAGAAACCGAGCCGGAGCAGGATACAAAGGAAAAAAAGATAGCGGAACTCAGGCACCAGATTAAGCTCGCTGTCGAGAGCGAGGAATACGAAAAGGCCGCGGAGCTGCGTGATCAGATAAAGGCGCTGGAAAACGGTCAGGAAGCGCAATAAGGAGGGATAATTATGGATAACATTTCAAGATTCACGAAGGGTGCACAGACCGCACTGACGAGAGCTGCGGAAGCGGCTCAGCAGATGGGTCACAATTATGTCGGTACGGAGCATATGCTCTTAGGGCTTCTGATGGAAGGCGGTACCGCTGCTGAGATAATTTCCCGCAATGTCGACGTTTCAGCGCTGACCGATATGATAACCAGGGAAGGCGGCAGAGGTTCCAACATAAGTATGGGGTACATAACATATACCCCCAGGAGCAAGAAGGTCATTGAACTGGCGGTGGCTCTGTCGAGGAAGCTCGAGCACAAGTATGTCGGGACTGAACACATACTGCTGGCCCTCATAAATGAGAGGGAAGGAATGGCTTTCAGATTCCTGTACAAGGCAGGTGCCGACATGAACAGGATCGTCGAGGAGATTAAGGCTATAGGCGGCAAGGAGCAGCAGGCTGCGGCAGCAGGCGGAGGTGAGACTCCCGAGCTTGACAAGTTCAGCGCGGATCTTACAGAGAAAGCCAAAAACGGCGAACTCGATCCCGTCATCGGAAGGCAGAAGGAGATCGAGAGGATCATACAGATCCTGTCAAGAAGAACAAAGAACAATCCCGTTCTCATCGGTGAACCCGGCGTCGGCAAATCAGCCATAGCAGAAGGTCTCGCCCAGAGGATCGTGGACGGCAATATTCCGGAACTGCTGAAGAACAAGAGAGTGGTATCACTGGATCTTGCCGGCATGGTTGCGGGTGCGAAATACAGAGGCGAGTTCGAGGAAAGGCTCAAGGGCGCACTTAATGAGCTGAAGTCAAACAAGAACGTAATACTGTTCATAGACGAGGTTCATACCATCGTCGGAGCAGGCAGCGCTGAAGGTTCCATGGACGCGGCCAATATACTAAAGCCGCTGCTTGCGAGAGGCGAGATACAGGTCATCGGCGCGACGACCATAGATGAATACAGAAAGAACATCGAAAAGGACGCAGCTCTTGAGAGAAGGTTCCAGCCGGTCATGGTCGGCGAACCCACAAAGGAAGAGTCGCTTGAGATCCTTAAAGGACTGCGTGACAGATACGAGGCGCATCACAAAGTGACCATCACCGACGAGGCGCTCGAGGCTGCAGTTGAACTCTCATCCAGATACATAATGGACAGGTTCCTCCCCGACAAGGCCATCGACCTTATCGATGAAGCGGCCTCCAAAGTCAGGATATCGATGTTCACCGCTCCTCCGGATATGAGAGAGCTTGAAGACAAACTTGCCGCTCTGGGTAAGGAAAAGGAAGAGGCTGTCGCCCATGAAGAGTATGAGCAGGCAGGCAAACTCAAGAGCGAGGAAGCTGAGATCAAAAAGAAGATGGAAGAGCTCAAGGCGAGCTGGCAGAACGAGATCTCCGAGAAAAAGGGTGTTGTAACGGAAGAGAACATCGCCGATATAGTCTCTGACTGGACGGGCGTACCCGTAAGGAAGCTCACGGAGGACGAGAGCGAGAGACTGCTCCACCTGGAAGAGAAACTCCATGAGCGTGTGATAGGACAGGATGAAGCGGTATCCAGCGTGGCGCGTGCCATCAGAAGAGCAAGAGCGGGTCTCAAGGATCCTAACAGGCCGGTAGGTTCATTCATATTCCTGGGTCCCACGGGCGTCGGCAAGACCGAGCTCTCAAAAGCTCTGGCGGAAGCCATGTTCGGCGATGAGAACGCTATGATCAGGCTCGACATGTCCGAGTACATGGAGAAGCATACGGTGTCCAAACTCATCGGTTCGCCTCCCGGATACGTCGGATATGAAGAGGGCGGACAGCTGACTCAGGCAGTCCGGACAAAGCCGTACTCGGTAGTTCTGTTCGATGAGATCGAGAAAGCTCATCCGGATGTGTTCAATACTCTGCTGCAGGTGCTTGAGGACGGACGTCTGACCGACTCCAAGGGCAGAACGGTCGACTTCAAGAACACTATCATAATAATGACTTCAAACGTCGGCGCATCCCAGATCGCAGCCAACAAGATAGGCTTCGATGCGGAGAAGAAGGACTTAAAGGAATACGACGAGATGAAGGAAAGGATGATGAACGCCCTTAAGGATACGTTCAGACCCGAGTTCCTGAACAGGATAGACGATATCATCGTGTTCACGAAACTGACAGAGGACGATACGAAGAAGATCGCCGAACTCATGCTCGGCAGCGTCGCAAAGAGACTCGCGGACCGTGACATAAAGATATCCTGGAACGAGGAAGTCATCGACCTTATGGCCAAGGAAGGCATAAGCGATACATACGGCGCAAGACCCTTAAGACGTATGATCCAACAGACAGTCGAAGACAGACTGTCCGAGGAGATCCTCGAAGGGAAGATTGCTCTCGGCGACAATGTACAGATGACGGTCGAGGACGGCAAGGTAGCATTTGCAAAAGCTCCTGCGGAAGACAAAAAAGAGGAGGAGCCGGCCGAAAAAACTGTTGAAACCGATGCTGTAGATTGATATAATAAAGTGTAATACAAGGATGTGTATTACGGGAAGAAACACCCCGTTTCATGCGGGGTGTTTCTCGTATAATAAGCATATGGCTGAGGTAAGATGAAAGAGGGACTTAGGAGGTCTGCCGGGCAGGCCGTACAACTTGAGACCATGACGCTTGTGTCTGTTGCAGACACTGAATCTTACTGTGCTGATAAGGGATTGATACGCTGTTGAGCTATGACGGACAGTCACGCTCCGCAGCGTTTTTTTTAAGATAAGTTTATAAGAAGGAGAAAGGAATAAATGGAAAAAAAGGTCATAACTGAAGGTCTGACGTTTGATGATGTTCTGCTTAAACCCGGCAGGTCTGCGGTAGTACCCAGCCAGGTCGATGTTTCTACGACACTGACTGACGGCATAAACCTCAATATACCGATAATGAGTGCGGCCATGGATACGGTTACCGAGAGCGGACTGGCTATTGCGATTGCCAGAGAAGGCGGTATAGGTATAATCCATAAAAACATGAGCATAGATCTGCAGGCCGAGAACGTTGACAAGGTAAAGAGGAGTGAGCACGGAGTAATAACCGACCCGTTCTTCCTTACACCCGACAAATCAGTCGCAGACGCTGACGCTCTTATGGGCAAGTACAAGATATCCGGCGTTCCGATCGTTGAGGGCAAAAAGCTTGTCGGTATCATAACCAACAGAGACTTAAGATTCATAACGGATTTCAGTGTTCCGATCAGCAGCGTCATGACGAGCAAGAACCTAATTACCGCTCCCATAGGAACGACGCTGGATGAGGCTCAGGATATACTGTGCAAATACAAGATAGAGAAGATACAGCTAGTCGACAAGAACGGAAACTTAAAGGGTCTTATAACGATAAAGGATATCGAAAAGAGCATACAGTATCCGAATTCAGCTAAGGACGCAGGCGGAAGGCTGCTGGTCGGCGCAGCTGTAGGTATAGCGCAGAATACGCTGGACAGAGTAGCCGCACTGGTCGATGCGAAGGTTGACATAATCGCGATAGACACGGCGCACGGACATTCCGAGTTCGTACTTAAAAAGGTCGCTGAGATAAAGGAAAGATTCCCGAATCTGCCGCTTATAGCTGGTAACGTAGCGACAGCTCAGGCGACAAGGGATCTGATCGAGGTCGGAGCTGACGTTGTTAAGATCGGCATAGGCCCCGGTTCCATATGCACGACCCGTGTTGTCTCCGGCATAGGCGTTCCGCAGCTGACTGCTGTTCTCGAGTGTGCTGAGGAAGCCGACAAGCACGGCATAAAGGTAATAGCCGACGGTGGCATCAAGTACTCCGGTGATATAACAAAGGCTCTGGCCGGCGGTGCTGCGGCCGTTATGATAGGTAGCATGCTGGCAGGCACAAAGGAGTCTCCTGGCGAGATCGAGATATATCAGGGCAGAAGCTTCAAGGTATACCGCGGCATGGGAAGTATGGCAGCTATGAAGGAAGGAAGTTCCGACAGATACTTCCAGGAGAACGCTCCCAAGCTCGTTCCCGAAGGTGTTGAGGGGCGTGTTCCCTACAGGGGCCTCCTGAGCGAGACCATATTCCAGATGGTGGGCGGCATCAAATCCGGTATGGGTTATGTAGGTGCTGCTAACCTTGAGGAACTGAGGAACAAGAGCGAGTTCGTAAAGATAACGAATGCGGGACTTCTGGAGAGCCATCCGCACGATATAAACATTACGAAGGAAGCTCCGAACTATTCGGTAAGAGACTAGAAAACAAAAAAAAGACCCTTCCCGTTTGGGAAGGATCTTTTATATTGTCCTGAAACTATTTGATGTTATCCATTTTGTTAAGGAAAGCGGTGTAGGCTCTGACTGTTTCGTATATATCGGCCTTGCTCGCAACCTCGAAGGGAGCATGCATGCACAGTATAGCTATGCCGCAGTCTATGACCTCCATTCCGTAGTTGCCCATGATGTACGCTATGGTACCGCCGCCGCCTACGTCCACCTTGCCGAGCTCTGATGTCTGGAACAGTATCCCTTCGTCATCCAGTACGCGTCTGATGCGCGCCATGAACTCGGGATTGGCGTCGTTGGAACCGGACTTTCCTCTTGAGCCCGTGAACTTGTTGAACACAGGACCTTCACCCAGGAAAGCGGCGTTGTTCTTGTCGAACACATCGGAATAGAGAGGATCGTATCCGGCGCTCACGTCGGATGAGAGCATTGTTGAATTCTGAAGGGCTCTCCTGAGAGCAAGATTCGCGTCGAGTCCCATCAGGGATACTATCTCGGCGAGAGTGTTCTCGAAGAATCTTGAGTGCATTCCCGAAGCTCCGACGCTGCCGATCTCTTCCTTGTCAACGAGCAGACAGCAGGCCGTCCGGTCGGGCGTCTCTATATCGAGTATGGCCATAAGGGACGTGAACGCGCATATCCTGTCGTCCTGGCCGTAGCTTATTATCATGCTCCGGTCGAGACCCATGTCCCTCGCTTTTCCGGCGGGCACTATCTCAAGCTCGGCCGAAAGGAAATCCTCTTCTTCGACATCGTACATGTTTTTGAGTATATCGAGTATGTTCTTCTTTATGGCAACGCTTTCCTTGTCCTTGAGCTTTGCCGGTCTGCTGCTCTCAATAGGTCTGCTGCCGACGAGAAGATCCAGCTTTTCGCCTTCGACTATCTCGGTGCCTGTCTTTTTCATCTGCTTCTGAGCCAGGTGTATCAGAAGATCGCTTATGACGAATACGGGATCGGCGTCATCTTCGCCTATGCTTATATCTATCTTGGTCCCGTCTTTTTTAACGATCACGCCGTGGAGCGACAGCGGGATGGTTACCCACTGATACTTCTTTATGCCGCCGTAGTAGTGCGTGTCGAAATATGCAAAGCCGTTCCTCTCGTATAAGGGGTTCTGCTTCACGTCTATCCTCGGGGAATCGATATGGGCGCCCAGTATGTTCATGCCCTTTTCTATACTGTCTTTTCCTATATGGAAGAGAGCGAGCGTCTTCTCGTTGTATACGGCATATATCTTGCTGCCGGGTTCGGGCTTTTTGTTTTCCGCGATATATTCTGAAAGAGGCTTAAAGCCGGCCTTTTCAGCCATATCCACGGATATCCGGACACATTCTCTTTCGGTCTTGCCCTTGTCCAGACAGATCTTATACCAGTTTGTGACTTCTTCCATCTTGTGGAGCTGATCCGCATCATATCTGTTCCAAAGATTCCTGTTTTCCATAATTGCGCTCCTTCAGCAGAAATTCATCTTAATCAATTATATCAGTTTTGATTTATATAAACAATTTTTCATCTTTTTTGCACCGAAAAATATGGAAGTGGAAAACAAAAAAAAGTATAATTATTATGTATTTTTATTTTTTAATAAGGGGGAAAACAAGTATGGCATATGACAGAAGGCCGGAGAATATGAAAAGGATCACGACTCCCGAGCTCGCAAACGCTTTTATCGATGAGCAGATAGCGGATATGAAGGCTCAGATAGGTGACAAGAAAGTGCTTCTGGCGCTTTCCGGAGGTGTTGATTCCTCAGTCGTTGCAGCTCTTCTAATAAAAGCCATCGGGCAGAACCTTGTATGCGTACACGTTAATCACGGCCTGCTGAGAAAAGGCGAACCCGAACAGGTCATAAAAGTATTCCGTGACGAGATGAACGCAAACCTTATATATGTGGATGCGGTGGACCGTTTTTTGGATAAACTCGCAGGAGTTTCCGACCCGGAGACAAAGCGTCACATAATCGGTGAGGAGTTCATCGACGTTTTCGCTGATGAAGCCAGAAAACTCGAGGGGATAGAGTTCCTGGCACAGGGTACCATATGGCCGGATATACTCGAGAGCGAAGCCGGCATCAAGGCCCATCACAACGCAGGCGGGCTCCCCGAAGATATAGCTTCGAGATTCGAGCTTGTAGAACCCGTTAAGATACTGTTCAAAGACGAAGTCCGTGAAGTCGGAAGAGCGCTCGGTCTTCCTTCAGGAATGGTTGAACGTCAGCCGTTCCCCGGTCCCGGTCTCGGAGTGAGATGCCCCGGCGCCATAACCAGGGACAGACTTGAAGCTGTACGTGAATCAGACGCGATCCTCCGTGAGGAGTTTGCAAAGAACGGTCTGGAAGGAAAGGTATGGCAGTATTTCACTGTAGTCCCGGATTTCAAGTCGACAGGTGTAAAAGACGGAAAGAGGACGTTCGACTGGCCCTGCATAATCCGCGCCATAAACACGACGGACGTTATGGAAGTTACGGTGGAGCATCTGGATCCCGAACTGATAGATCATCTGGTAAACCGTATAATCACAGAAGTACCCGGCATCAACCGCGTACTCTTTGACTACACACCCAAGCCTCCGGCTACAGTCGAGTACGAATGATGTAACGCACTGACCAAGCCCTTGAATGCATATCCTTTCAGGGGCTTTAATAAATTTACAGGCTTTTATGAATATTATTGACTATGTAAAAAAATTCGGAAATGAGAGCTTTAAGGAGACGCCGTTAAGAGACGCTGACGTGCTCGTATTTGCTGCGCTCAGCTATATGCACTTTGATATAGTCGCGCCGGACTATTCAAAGAAAGACGAGTGCTTTTATCTGAGAGAAATGACCGATGAGCAGATACCTCTGATTGGACCTCTGACATCAAAAGGCAAGCGTGAAAAGGAAGAACTTCTGTATGCAGTGAAAGACTCCGTCCGCTTTAAGGATGTCGGCATTAAATATGTGATGAACGTTTTCGATGATGAGTTCCTCGAACAGTTTTTTGCCCTTACGTTTGTCATACCCGAAAAAGGGCTGTTTATCGTGTACCGGGGGACCGATTCAAGCCTCGTCGGCTGGAAGGAAAACTGCGTGACCATGTGGCAGGGAGCATCCGCTGCCCAGATAGACTCTGTTGAATACCTGAGGCTCGTTTTCAGCCACATAGGGAATGAAAAAGTCATGGTTGGCGGTCACTCAAAAGGCGGAAACCTCGCATATTATGCCATGATCTATTCTCCCGCAGAATTCAATGAAAGGATCACAAAGGCTTATTCGCTTGACGGCCCCGGCTTTTTTACAAAAGATTACAGAAGCAGGCCGAACTATGAAAAATCCCTTGACCGCATGGTGCAGATCGTGCCTCGTGACAGTATAGTCGGAGAGATATTCTATACGCCTAACAACCATACGGTTATCAATGCCCGGGGCAAGGGCATGGCGCAGCACCATATATACTGCTGGGAGATAACCGACAGCGGCGAACTAGATTATATAGAAAAAAGAAGTTTTTATACAAGGATATGGCACAGGACCACAAAGACATGGTCCCGTCACAGGAAGAAGGAAGACAGGGCGCTGTTTGTTGACGGGCTGCTCAAAGCATTCACTGACGAAAACGGCGAATTTCAGATAATGACCGGCTCAAAGGCTAAGCTCGTGATAAAAACAGCGAGAGAAAACTATCCGTTCAGGGCACGGATACGGTTCTATTTTACCGTTATTTCTCTCGGGCTGGAATTTATAGGGAACACATTTTATTATATTTTTAAGCCTTCCGGATCGAAGGCTAAGAAAAACGATGTTTCAGATATGTCTGAAGCGGAAAAGTAACAGGGGGGATTGCTATGAAGATCGAAAACAAGTCATGCGCTGACTGCGGCATGGCAAAATGCCACATGGGAGACACTAACTTTACGGAGTTCTGCCCGACGGGCAAGATGGATCCGGCATTTCTGGAGGAGATAAAACAGACATATCTTAATGATGAGGAAAACCTGAGGCTCATGCAGGTCTCTTCCGACGTTGAGTACGAAGGCTACGGCAACTGGCCCAGAGTTGTGGAGATCGCGCAGTTTGCGTTAAGGATGGGCTATAAAAAGATAGGTCTGGCCGCCTGCGTCGGACTCCTTAAGGAGGCGAGGGTGGCTGCCAAGGTCCTCAGAAGCTACGGTCTCGAGGTTTACGGGATAGGCTGCAAGGTGGGAATGATCCCGAAGCAGGCCATGGGGATCCCGGAAGAACACAACGCTACGGGCATGAGTATATGCAACCCGATAATGCAGGCCGCTCTTTTAGCTGAGCACGGCACGGAGTTCAATGTGGTTATCGGTCTCTGTGTAGGCCACGATACCGTATTTTATAAATACTCCAAAGCCCCGGTCACCACACTCGTATGCAAGGACCGTGTGCTCGGCCACAACCCGGTCGCCTGTCTTTACGTTGCGGACAGTTTCTATGCCGACAAACTGTTCGGCGACTGCGATCCGGAGTAAGGAGCCTGAAGAACATAAGTTTTATCGGGGACAGTGATCACGGTGCCGCCGGTCGCGGTCCTGGTTGCTGCGATCTTAAAGCAGGAGGAAAAAGACATGAGCAGAGCTAAAAGAATATCAGTCATGTTTGCGGTATTTGTTTTGCTTTCAGTAATCCTTGCGGGATGCAGCGGGACGGAAAACGAAGAGCCGGCTGAAGATATATATGAAAACACAACGGACGAGATGTTCACTGAAAGCGACCCGGATGCTACGCTGTACGTTTTTCAGATCGAAGGGCGGACGTATACGGCTGATGAATACGTATATGAAGTGGATGCATACGGCGGAAACATGGAAGACGGCGGGTTTTATAAGATAACGGCCGATGTGGACTTTTTAAACGGCGGAGTCGCCGGCTATGTGGACTACCCGCAGATAAATGAGATCCTGAGCTGCGAAGAAGTTTCGCCTTTTGATTTGGATCTTCCTTCGATAAC
>JAEEGL015758807.1_pt1 | contig 11253 bp, 2 predicted proteins | sample 9134231 | NCBI WGS metagenome assembly JAEEGL01 (sample SAMN16246548, study PRJNA631951) | gut metagenome | biome: gut microbiome; feature: rumen; material: fiber-attached | host: Bos | place: Iran: Karaj | collected 2018-10
ACCAAGGCGATGATCAAGAGCCTGACGGGTTCGGACTCCACCGACGACCCCGAGGGCACCGACAACGCCAGCGGCGGCGGCGCCAACGGTGGTGGTGAGAACACCGGCGGCAACGGCGGCACCAACGAGGGTGACAACACCCAGAACGGCGGCGACAACACCGGCAACAATACCGGCGGTGATGACAACGGTGACGACAGCGGCGGCGGAGGCGGCGGTCTGCCCGGCGGTGGCGGCGGAGCTGAAGGATGATCTGAATTCTCGCGCAGAGCCGCAGAGAACGCAGAGGTTTCGCAGAGTACAAATATAAAAGCTGGAGTGAGGAGGAGTTACTCTATAAAACTCCCAGCAATAATATTTCCTCTGTGTGACCTCTGCGAACTCTGCGGCTCTGCGCGAGAAGTATACCCGCAGAACATTTCTCCTTACTCCTTCCTCGTTACTTATTCATGAGTGATGCCGTCGAAGAAGCCCAGGCTGTTGATGGCCTTTAGCATGCGGTCGATATAGTCCCATGTCGTGATGTCCCATCGGAACCCCAGGCGATAGAGCACCTGCATGGTATAGGTGTTCTGCATGGCGGGTATTACCGCCTTGCGGCCATGGGTGGTGTTCTGGTAGGCCACCAGTCCGGAGAGCCGCTTGGCACCCTCATCCGACTGCCGCAGGAACTCCATGCGCCGTTCGTATTCGTCATCCTCCACCAATTCTATTTTGTGCCTGATGGTGGACATGCGGTTCAGCACGTCACCCAGCAGTTCCTGGTGATGGTTGTAGGGATGGAACAGGCAACAGCCGTCGGGCGTCGTTGACAGCAGGACGATGGCATGAGCCGTCTGGTCGACGGGCGAGAACTCGACGGGACTGTCGAACATGCTGTAGGGACAGGCACCGAGCATCTGATGGATTCGCAGGCGTCCCATGAAGGTGTTGCTGTTGAAGTTGGCCTGGAACTCACCGTCGGTAGAACGTGCCGAGAGGTTGCCCACGCGCATGATCTTCGCCCTCAGCCCCTGTTGGCAGACGGCTTGCAGGATGTCGCGCTCAGCCATGAACTTCGACCAGGCGTACTTGCTGACAAGATACTGGCCGAGGAAAAGCTCCTGTTCGGTGAACAGCCTGTCGGCATCTGACTGCTGACCGTCGACAAAGACAAGGCCCCGCGTGCTCATCGTAGAGACATGAATCAGGCGAGCGCCGTGTGCCAGACAGAACTTGATGCACTGACGGGCACCGCCGATGTTGACGTCCTCGATGTCGGTACCCCTGGAGAAGTGCTTCACGTTGGCGGCACAGTTGAAGACGGTATCGATCGTGTTGAGCGGCAGGACGGAAGAAGTAAGCTCTACGAGGTCCTGGGTGACGTCGCCAAGGATGACGTGCAGACGGGTGCCGAACACAGACTTGAACGACTGGTCGAAATAGTAGAAGAGCAGCGAGCGCAACCGGCTCTCGGCCCGCTCCTGACTGTCGCCGCGTACCAGACAATAGATGTTGCCGGCATCGGAGTCTATCAGCTGTCTGAGTACGTGGATGCCCAGGAATCCCGTAGCACCCGTCACCAGGACATTGCCCATCGGCTGGGAGTCGCCCGACAGGCTGTCCAGGGTGTTCTGCCTCAACAGGCTGCCGATGGCACCGTAGTCATAGTCGGCGACCTGCCGGTTGCGCACCTCCGTCTCGTCCTCTTCGGCAGCGTTGCCCGTCAGGTAGCATGCCAGTGCCTCGACGGTCTTCAGGCGGAACACGTCGCCATAGGTGATGTTGAACCCGCGACGCGAGGCCTCAATGACCACACGGGTCACCTGCAGCGAGGTACCGCCCAGCGTGAAGAAGTCGTCATGGATGCCTGTCTTCTCAAGCTTCAGCACCTGTGAGAAAATGGCGCACAGCGTCTCTTCCGTCTCGTTGCGCGGAGCCACATACTCGCTCAGCGCCGACAGGTCGGGAGCAGACAGTGCCTTGACATTGACCTTGCCACTCGGCGTGTGGGGCATGTCGGCCAGCTGCACATAGACATCGGGTACCATGTACGTGGCCAGTCCCGACTGCTCCATGTGCTGCTTGACAGCGGCGAGCGGCAACGCGTCGTTCACGGTGTAGTAGAGACAGATATGCTTGGCGATACCGATGTCCTTGACGGTGGCAGCGACTTCGGAGATTCCACTGATCTGCCGTGCCGTGCTCTCAATCTCGCCCAGCTCGATGCGGAAACCGTTGATCTTCACCTGCGAGTCGGTGCGCCCGATGAACTCCATGTCGCCCTGGGCATTGTAGCGGCAGAGGTCGCCCGTATGGTACATCATGACGCGGCGGCCAAAGGCATCGGTCTCCACGTACGGACACGGACCGAACACCTGTTCCGTCCGCTCTGGCAGGTGCCAGTAGCCACGGCCCACCTGTACGCCGGCAAAGCACAGCTCGCCTGCCACGCCTCTCGGCAGCAAGTTTCCGTCGCCGTCGACTATGAAGCTCCAGCAGTTGGCGATGCTCTTGCCTATGGGGATATTCTCGTAGTCCTTGCCGCGTTCCATGACGAAGAAGCTGGTATCGTCGGTACACTCTGTTGGCCCGTAGACGTTGATGATGTCTATGTGGTCGCTCTTCACGCCCGCCAGCTTGTCGCCTCCAGCGGTGATGAAGCGCACGGGCAGGTCGAAGTTGTTCAGCAGCAGTATGGCCATCGGCGTGGCATAACCGCCTCCCGTAACCTTGTGGCGGACAAGGAAGTCGTAGATGGCCTGCAGGTCTTTCCGTATGGCCGACGGCATGATGTGCAGGCTGCCTCCCTGCGAGAGTATGGGGAACAGGTCCTCGATGTGGGCATCGAAGCTGAAGCTGCGGTGATGGCCGACGCGGTCGGCAGCAGTCAAGTGGGTAAAGTCGGTGACGGCGGCGATGAAGTTCCTCAGTCCCGCCTGGTGCAGCATGGTACCTTTGGGCTTGCCCGTGGAACCTGAGGTGTAGATCATATAGGCCAGTCCGTCGGGGCACGAGCGGTCAATGTGCTCTGCGGGCTGGTTGAAGTCCAGGTCGTCGAGGTAGATAAGTGAAGAGTGAAGAAAGCGATTGGCTACCGCCGGTGAACCGTCCATCACGTCGTGGGTGGTCAGCAGCACGGGAGCCTCGGAGTTCTCCAACATATAGAGCAGACGTTCAGCAGGATATTCCAAGTCGAGGGGCAGATAGGCTGCTCCAGCCTTGTGTACGGCCAGTACGGCCACGGGGAAGTCGACCGTCCGTTCCAGCATCAGCGCCACAAAGCTGTCGCGGACAACACCCACCTCAATCAAGTGACGTGCCAGGACGTTGGCGCGATGCTCCATTTCGGCGTAAGTCAGCTCGCGATTGTCGTCGGCAACGGCCAGCGCGTCGGGAGTGCGACAGGCATTCTCGGTGAACACGTTGGCAAAGGTCTTAGTCAGGTCGACCTGCAAGTCCTTGCCCTTCGACATCGCCATGACCTCGGACTGGCGCCGACTGTTGAGCAGCGACACCCGGGCCAGCGGTGCGTCGGGAGCAGCCATGAAGTGCATCACGCAGGTATCAATGGCTTCGGCCATCGACTGCATGAAGGCCTCGGTATAGCACGCGTCGTCGTAGCCAATGACGATAGCGGGCCTGCCGTCATAGTTCTCGACGGCAATGTCAATCTTGAACTTCGGTGTCTTCAGGTCCAGGGGTTCGGTCTTGATCAGTACCCCGTCAATGCGCCGTTCGCTGCTGATTCCCACCTGCCAGGCAAAGCATACCGACGGTTTATAGCCGTAGTCGGCAGCAATCTGGGCAAAGGGATATTGCTCATATTCCAGCGTCCGTGCAAACCGTTCGCCAGTCAGGCGCAGGAATTCTGCCGTGCTCTCCGTACCGATGGTTGCTGTGAGCGGCAGCGTATTGACGAACATGCCCATGGTCTGCGCGATGCGCAGGTTGGAGCGTCCGTTGCTGACGGTACAGATGTAGGCGTCCCTGCTGCTTGTGTAGCGGGCTATGGTGTATAGCGTGGCCGACAGATAGAGCGTTGCAGGCGTCAGGCCGTTCTGACGGCAGAATGCCTCGGCAGCCTTCAGGTCGGTCGTCTGTCGCACCCACTGCAGCCTGCCTGTCCGTTCGCAATTCCTGATGTCGTCAGGCACGTCGCTGGCACCCTCGCACTCCTTGAGCAGGGTGTCGAAGTAGTCCCTTGCCTCCGTCATGTCCTGTGCTCGCTCGTCAACGGCATAGTCCAGCAGGGTATAGGTCTCTGCAGGAATCTCCTTGCCTTCGAGCGCTTCCACCAGCTGACTGTTGAAGAGTTCGCGTGAACTGCCGTCGAATATCAGGTGATGTATATCGGCCAGGAGGTAGAGCGACTGGGGCGTGCGGACGATTTCAAAGCGGTAGAGCGGTCCCTTGTTCAGGTTGAAGGGGCGCACGAACTGTCCCGCGTATTCTTTCAGTTCCTCCTCGGTCATCCGGGAAGTTGCGATTTGCGGTGCCAGCGCCTTGTCCGTCACCTGCATGATGTCGGTAGCGCTGAGCTCGAAATGAACAGCAAACTGCGGATGAGCCTTGATGACAGCAGTCAGAGCCTGCGTCAGCCGTTCTTCGGTCACTGTCGGGGGAAGCGTCATCATGACGGGAATATTATAGGCCGTGCTGCCTGCAGTTTTCATGCACTCCATATAGACACCCGTCTGGGCACTGGTCAGCGGAGCCTCTGTAAGTGAAGAGTGAAGAGTGAGAAGTGAAGAATTATCGGAGGACTCCTTCTGCTCCAGCAGCTGGCTGACAATTTCGTCCTCTATCGTCTGCAGCGTGGCGCCCTTGAGCAGTTGTTTGCTCTGAATCGTCACTCCATAGCGCTGCCGGATGACAACGGCCAGCCGGATGGCAGTCAGCGAAGTAAGGCCAGCCTGCTGCAAGGGTGTCATCAGTCCGAAATTCTGATGCTGCACGATGTCTGCCACCAATTCGTGCAAGGCTTTCTCCAGCTTGTTCATGGGCACATGACACTCTTCCGCCGCCTCGGCAATGGGAGCCTCGGGTTCGGGCAGCGCCTTCTGGTCTATCTTGCCGTTAGGCGTCATCGGCATCTTGTCCAACTGCATATAGACCGTCGGTACCATGTAATCTGTGAGCTTGGCACCGATGGACTGTTTCAGTTCTGCCGTGTCGACGCGCTTGTCGGCAGTGAAGTAGGCGCATAGGTGTTCCGTACCGGAAACCTTGCGAACAACGACCCTTACTTGCTGTACGCCCGGATAGGACGCAATGGCATGTTCCACCTCGCCCAGCTCGATACGCAGTCCGCGAAGCTTGATCTGATGGTCGGTGCGCCCGAGGATGACCACGTCGCCGTCGGGCAACCACTTGGCATAGTCGCCGGAACGGTAAACGCGCGTACCATGATAGTGAATGAAACGCTCATGCGTCATCTCGTCGAGGTTGTTGTAGCCGCGCCCTACGCCAAGACCACCGATATACAGTTCGCCCAGCACACCTGCTGGCAGCTCGTTACCGTCGCTGTCGACGATGAACTCCTTCACGTTCAGCTGGGGCTTGCCAACGGTGACGAACTTGGCACGGGTGAGCTCCTTGTTGTTCGAGGCAACGGTAATCTCCGTCGGACCATAACAATTGAAGATACGAGCCTTTGTCACCCCGCGCAACTGAGACAGCAGCTGGTCGGGGAATTGCTCGCCACCCGCCCGGCATAGAGACACCCGGCCGAGGGCCTGGCAGAAATCGGAACTGGTAAGCCATGCCTGCCATCTGGAGGGTGTACCACTCACCATATCGATACGGTTCGTATTGATGAGCTCTGCCAACGACAGTGGGTTGTTGGCCTGCTCCTCGGTGGCGAGAACGAGCGTCTTGCCGTTGTAATATGCCATACCGATATCCTGCAGTGCCGCATCGAACGAGATGGTAGTGACGCTCAGTATGCGTGTAGCATCAGTCAGCACCGCGTTGGCCAGCACGTTGGCGGGATGACCGTAGAGGTAGTTGCAGATGCCTTCGTGGCGCAGCATCACGCCCTTGGGACGTCCTGTCGAACCAGAGGTATAGATCAGATAGGCGAGATCGTCAGGGGTGATGTCAGCCGTGACAACGGTGCCTTCCGCCGTGTCGTCGACAAGGTCCTCGACATCAATGGCTTTCCCGGCAGGAACAGCAGCCAGGAGCTCCTTGGTGGTAATGACAAAGCGGGCTTCGCTGTCTTCCAGAATGAGCTTGACGCGGTCAGCGGGATATTCGGGGTCGCATGGAATATAGGCTGCACCAGTCTTCAGCACGCCGAAGAGCGAGAGGATGAGACGACTGGTACGTGGCAGCAACAAAGCCACACGGTCGCGCTCACGAACACCCTTCCGGCGAAGTACGTGGGCCATGTGGTTGGTCAGCTCTTCCATCTCCTGATAGTTGTACTTGGCGTCGATGGCAATGAGTGCCTCATGGTGTGGCTGAATCTTGGCATAGTGACTGATGCATTCATGGAAGAGCGCAAACGGAGCCTTTGTGTCGCCCTCGGTCCTGACGCTGCGCAACGAGGAAAGCTGCACTTGCTGTTCTCCGCTGACAACAGACATCTGTCTCACGGCAAGATCAGGCTGTTCCATGAAGTGGTTGACAACAGCTGCCAACGAACTGCCAAAACCCTGAATGGTCGACAGTTCGTAGCAGGCATCGTCGTAGTTCAGATGGACACCGTCCTCAAAGACCATCACCTGTAGCTTGAACTTGGGCATGTGGCTGTCTATCTTCTGGATTGCCAACTGTTCGCCCCGCACCTCATAACGGGAGAACAGACCTACTTGATAGACAAACGACAGCTGTGGCTTAAAGCCGTAGTCGGCAGCGATATGGGCAAAGGGGTATTGCTCATGGCGCAGCGACTGCTCGAAACGGTCGCTCACCTGATGCAGGAAGTCGGCAACACTACCCTCGCCTATCTCCTCGCAGACGGGCAGCGTGTTGACAAACATACCCGTAGTTTCAGACGTACGAAGGTCAGCACGGCCGCTACTAATGGTACAAAGGCTGACTTGACGGTTATTGCTGTAGCGGGAAGCCGTATAGACAGTAGCAGCCAGCAACAGGTGACAGGGGGTGATGCCCTGCCCGCGACAGAAAGATTCTATACGTGCCCAGTCCAAAGGCTGGATATGACAGCACTCCTGTCCCGTAGTCGGACTATTATGGTCGGTGGGTATCTCCGTAGCACCTTCGAAGCGGGACATCTGCTGGTCGAAGAAAGCCTTGGCCTCACGATGATCAGTCGCCCTCTGTTCGTTGGCAAACTGTATGTACGAGAGCATCTCAGGCTCGACGCCCTGTCCCTCCAGGCATCGGCAGAGCTGACGGAAGAAGATGTCGAGGGACGTACCGTCAAAAACGAGATGATGCACATCAAGGAACAGCATGACGCCTGCATCGGTAGTGACAATCTCTGCACGATACAAAGGACCCTTTTGGAAATCGAAGGGCTTGACGAAATGGTCAATATAAGCCATCAACTCATCCTGATTCAAGAACGTCTCGGTCATGTTAAGCGGTTGACTGGCATCAATCACTTGCACGATATCGTCGCCTTTTGCCTCGAAATGAGCCTTCATCATCGGATGACACGCTATTACCTCCTGCAAGGCCTGTCTGACCGCTGTGGCTGTGACACCCTTGGGCATCTGCATATACACAGGGATATTGTATGCCACCGATTCCGGATTGAGTGTACAGTCCACATAGATGCCTGTCTGGCTGTATGTAAGTGGAGCCTCCTGCCCGACAAAACTCTCAGCGACGGGTTTCGAAGCCACGCCGTGACTAACCTTCTCTTCTAATGACAGGATGCTGTACTCCTTCACCATAGTCTTGGCGTCTATTTCAACGCCGTAGGTCTTCAACAGCTGCGAAGCCAGTCTGATGGCGGTGATGGAGGTAAGGCCCGCCAGTCTCAACGGAGTCTCGATGCCAAACGATGCGTTCTTGATGATATCGGCCACCATGTCGTGGAGCTCTTTTTGCAGCGGGGTTTGCGGTGCCGTTCCCATAGCCAAGTGCTCCTGCGGATGAGGCAGTGCCCGCTTATCGACCTTCTGGTTCTGATTGACGGGGATTCTATCCAGCTGCATGATGAACTCAGGCACCATGTAGTCGGGTTTCTTGCTAGCCACGAAACGTTTCACGGCCTCAGCGTCAATCGTCTGCTCGCTGACGACATACCCCGTCAGGAACTGTCCGCCGGAGGGATTGTCGAAGGCCTTCACTGTAGCATTTTTCACACCGGGATATTCCAAGAGAATACCCTCCACTTCTTTCAACTCGATACGATAGCCACGTATCTTCACCATACCGTCGCGACGGCCAACGAACATCAACTCACCATCATCGCGCCGCAAGACGATGTCACCTGTTTTGAAAATCCGCCCCGAACTGTCTTCGTCAAACTTCTGTGCAGTCAGCTCAGGAGCGTTCAGATAGCCTCGGCTCACCTGCGGACCCATCACCCATAGCTCGCCTTCCTCACCAGGGGCGGCAGGCTGTCCGTTGGCCGTGATGACAGCCAGCGTCGTCTCACCCAAGGGTTTACCCATGACAGGTTGCTCCTCGCGCTCCGTGACGACATGAGCCGTAACGCTGGTACATTCAGAACAGCCGTAGAAATTAACCAGGCGGACATGCTTGGGCGGGGTCAGCGGCGGCAGTTTCTCACCGCCACAACTGAGCACCTGAAGGGTGGTATCATGATTGATGCTGCCGGCAAACTGATATGCCATCATGGTGGTCATGAAAATATGCGTGATTTCTTCCTGGCGGATATACCTCCTCAGACGTTCCACATCAAAGCGTTCGGCATTGTCGAGAATGTGCAGCGTAGCGCCTACGGTGAGTCCTCCCCATGTTTCCGACAATGTTGGCACGAATCCAAAGCTGGCAAAATTGGCTATTCGACTGCCAATCTTCATACCCAGGAACTTGGCAGAGGCCGTAGAAGATGAGGCGACGTTGCGCTGTTCCAGCATCACGCCCTTGGGTTGTCCAGTGGTTCCCGAGGTATAGACAAGTATCAGCAGGGCTGCAGGATCAGGGTCTTCCAAAGGCTGGATGGCAGGTGGTAATTGTTCGATATCCTTGGTCAGAATAACAGGTATCGTGTTGTCACCTAACAGCGGCAGTAACTCCTCGTCGGCAATCAGCAGACTCGACTTTGCGTCTTCTATCATATAACGCAGCCGCTCTTGGGGATAGGCTGGGTCCAGCGGCTGATAGGCACAACCTGCCTTGGCCACGCCCAAGGGCGCCAGAACCATCCATTGGTTGCGGCCTATGAGGATAGATACTACCCTATCTTTATTCCCTGGTATATCACCCGTGTCCTTTTCCGGCACTAAGGCTTTGATACGGGCTGCAAGGCGTTCCGAGATTTGGTCTGCCTCCTGATAAGCATAACGATGGTCTTGATAAACGACAGCTTGCTGTTCAGGTGTTGCCTCCACCTGTTTACGCCAAAGAGATACGACTGTTTGCATATTTGGTTATTGATTTTCGTTGATAGGTTCAAGTATTTTCACTTCCTGCAAATGCATGATACTGCCTGCAATCATTGCCACGCTGGCAACCACCATCAATGTCTGGAAGATGCCGATGGAAGTGAAGCCAAGGGAATAGAGCACCTGTATAGTTACGACGCCGATAAGTGAGGCGATGCTATAGAAACTATTGAAGAGACTGGTATAAATGCTTTTTTTCTCTGGTTCGAGTACCATGCTGTTACGGAGGCAGTAGATGTACATGCCGCTGAATCCGAAGCCGAACAGCACCATGACGATGGTAATCTCCAGCACCGAATGACTGCCTGTCAGGAAATAGTAGAGGGCACTGCCTACCGTCGCCAACAGGATGACGCCCTGATGGAACAGAAAGGTGACACGAGGCCCATAGTGTTTCTGTAGGTAGAGAATGGGAAATCGGCCTGCGAAGGCACCTGCGACATAAGTAAAGATAATGAGTCCCAACGACGAGGCTGAAAGACCCAATTCGCGAATGAACAGAAACGAGACAATGGCCATATAGGCACCGTCAATCCATGCCATCCACCCTAATGAGAAAGATAGCTTCAGCAGGGGTGAAGTTGACAACACGCGACGGTATTCGCGCAACGTCTCCAACGGAGCAAAGCGAGCCTTGGGCTTGTGCGTTTCCTCATCCTGTGATTCGCTTTCTTCTGCATGATTCTCTTTTCCATTGTAAAGTCTGTAGAAAGAAAGCAACGTCAGGATGGTTCCACAAATCACTATCAACAGGATGAAGGAATAACGCCACGACATGTAGTCGGACACAAAGCCGCCTACCGACGGAGCTGCGATGGGAGCGATCGTGATAAGAATGGTGTACCAACTAAGGCGAGAGGCAAGGTTGTCCTTGTTGGAAATGGCTGCAATCCAAAGCTGCATGGTCAACATCACCATTGCGCGGGAAACAGCCTCGACGGCCTGAGCTACATCGAAGATAAAGATATTCCAAGCCACTGCACTTAGTCCGCAGCTGAGAATGCAAATGAACAGCGCGGCCTGCATCAAGCGTTTGGTACTGAACAAGTCTGCAAAGGCTCCAAAACAGAACATACAAACAACCATGCATACTCGGCTTACAGCCATATTCGATGAAGCCACAGCCTCACTCGTTCCCAACTCATCGGCGATATACGACAGAGAGGGTACAAAAATGGAATTGGCAGAAATCACGCTGATAGCAGCCAACGTCATCAAAGTCCAACTTAATAGGTATTGTTTACGATTATTCATAAGTTATTGGTCCAATCATGGAAACAAAAGTATAAAAAATAAGTCAAAAAAGAATGGAAATGACTTATTTTTTAGTAAACATTAAAAAAAAGAACAACCGGATAGGAACTGGGCTTGCGCCCTATCCTACCCGATTGTCTTTGGGGATTGCGGGTCAGATGATACTGACGGGAAGCGGCTTAATCCTCCTCAGGAGTGATCAGCTTGTAACCCTTGCCGTGAATGTTGATGATTTCAATCTGCGGGTCGTCCTTGAGGTGCTTGCGCAGCTTGGTGATGTAGACGTCCATGGAGCGAGCGTTGAAGTAGTTGTCGTCAATCCAGATGGTCTTCAGGGCAAAATCGCGCTGCAGGATCTCGTTGGCGTGGGCGCAGAGCAGCCCCAGCAGCTCGTTATCCTTGGTGGTGAGCTTGGTCTGACGGTCGCCGATGCTGAGCAGCTGCTTCTGGGTGTCGAAGGTGAAGC
>JAEEGL015916518.1_pt1 | contig 11253 bp, 8 predicted proteins | sample 9134231 | NCBI WGS metagenome assembly JAEEGL01 (sample SAMN16246548, study PRJNA631951) | gut metagenome | biome: gut microbiome; feature: rumen; material: fiber-attached | host: Bos | place: Iran: Karaj | collected 2018-10
ACAAGGACGGCGTACTCGACAAGGCAGACAGCATGTTGCCAACCCCCGGCATCAAAGACTACTATTCCAACTCCGACCAATTCCCCGAAGATGCGGCAGAGATTTTGGCGTCAGCAATGGAATACCCGGAATACAGTTTCAACAACGAAGACGGCAACATCACCCTCACAGTAAGATTCGTAGCATGGGAATTGGACGAGCGCGGCGGTGTGCTGCCCAAGCCTCTCAAAGGATTCCAAAGAAAAGAAGACAACTACTTCCCTACCATTCAGTACCATTGGGACGGCGAAAAATTTGCCCGCAACGCCGACAGCAAGCCGAGGAAAGAGGATTTGAAGTATTTTGACGAAATCCCGCCAGAATGGAAATCCACAATCGCCTACCAAGTGGTGCAAAAACTCAACCTTGAAGACTTCGACAACCAAAAGTGCGACAACAATGTCTTCTACGAACTCTGGAAAGACGAGTTTGACGCGCCGCGCTACTGTGTGATGTGTTTCCCATACAAAGACGGCGGCTATTTGGTGTTGACGGGATACAACAGTACCTCTCTTCGGGAATACAAGACGTACACATACAAAGACGGCAACCTCACCGAATCCGATTACAGGTTGCCTCTGTGTGCGCTGTCGGAACTTTTGGATCCTGAAAAAACCGACGGACGCGAACAGGCAATCGCCGCCCTCGAAGAAGTGTTCAAGAAGACCCCTCAATATGTAGCGACTTACAATGTAATTGACAATCCCGACTTTCAAGAACTAACGATTTTGTACTCCCTGTCGTGGGACGCCGACCTACCCAACGAGGTGCGCAACCAAGTCTCCAACGTCGGCACATGGCAAAACAATCCCAAATACAAATGGGACGGCGAACAATTCGTTAGAAAATAAAAACCATCAAAACACATCAAAAACAATGAAAACCACAATCCCCACCCTCCTCGCCCTCGCGCTCACAATAGCGTCATGCGGCGGAGGCAGCACCACACAGACCACCGGCGCACCCTCTGCCGACACCTCGGCAAAGGCTACCATCCCCGCTGCCGCCAAAGAACCCGAAAAAAACGCCCCGCAGCAATCGAGCACCGTAGCCCCCGACGACTCCCCCGACGACAGCGGCAATGGCAAGAAAGTGTTTGGCGACATCAATCAGGACGGCAACCAAGACTGCATCACCTACACCGACCAAGACCTGCAAGTGAGCATCGCCGGCACGTCGTTCAACAAAAAATACATTGTAGAGGACGAATATTCAGACCGCAACATCACCGAAATCACCATCAACCCAAAAGGCGTCATCAAAATCCTCACTACCTGGATGAACTCCCGTGGCGCGGATGGCGACGACAATTACACCGTCCGTTATCAAGACAACGACCTCTATCTCATCGGCTACGACAACTACCACAAGCCCGCCACCAACGAATCCTACAACCTCCTGACCCTCAAAAAGGAAACAATCTCAGGTCTGACGGACGACGAATCAGAGAAAACAATATCAACCCTCAAAAAAATCCCCCTCCACCGCCTATCCGACATCAAAATAGGCGAATATCGTTGCGAGGATTACGACGGAATAGAATAATCAAAACAAAACCAAATGAGCAAATTCACAGATAAATTAGAAGACATCTTCGACGGCGATTTTGTAATCACGCACATTATACCCCGGATTGTCGTATTGCTTCCGGCGGTGATATTATTCTTGGTGGTAAAATATTGGTTTGCAGGACTTTTTGCCCCCTCGCCACGTGAAGTATGGCAACAACGCGCCGACAGTCTCCCCGCCATCACCACCGACAGCCAGATAGCCGACGCCATCGCCGGAGAGCCGCGCACGTACCTCATCAAAAACTACTGTTTCCAACAAGGCACCACGATACGCGACACCCTTTTCCAACTCCTCACCGGCGAATACATGCTCATAGACATCCACAGCGAAGTGCATACGCGACGAGGATACGGCGACAACAAAACCGACTATTGGGCCGACCGCCATCTAACCACACTCTTTGGCGGATTGTCTATCGGCAACGGAACGCCTGTCCAAAACGCCGACTCGCTCTCCATAATATTCTCGTCCGCTAACTATTGGCAGAACCTCACCGACGACGAAGTGGACCACAACAAACTCGGACACGTACAGCAAAAGATGTACTATTACCCCGACCGCACCATGAACCTCGACAGCATCGGCGCAATCATCGACGAAATCCCCGAACAGTTTCACAAAAGCGTGGTGCGCACAAGGGAACAGTTGGGCAAGTTTATCAAGACTTTCAACACCCGATACACGTTCTCATTCTTAAAGCGCGACACCCCGGCGACCTTCGCGGCAGTGCTTGGCGACGGCAAGGCAGATTTCCACGCCTTCCCCGACGGCAACAACTTCCTCCTTGTGGGCAGCGACAACGTATCCGACACCTCCGACTACACAACCAACTTCAACCTCGGCGTGAAAATCGCAGTATGGTTTTTCGCCGGCGTTCTGTTGCTGATGTTCATCTTCGCGCACAAACTGTTTGAGAAAGACAATTGATTTGCCAAAACAAAATAAAAATTGTAACTTTGCGCAAAGTTTAAGCAATGACTGACAAAAAACAGATAGGACAGATTTTCACACCAGAATTTCTCGTCAAAGGAATTCTTGACACGGCGGATTACATCGGCGCAAACATTGTCGGCAAACACGTAATCGACAATAGTTGCGGCGACGGGGCATTTTTGTGCGAAATTGTAAGGCGTTATATTGATATTTGCGACCAAGACAATGTAAAACAACATCTCGAAACTTATATACACGGTATCGAAATAGACGAAACAGCCTACAACCAATGCCTTGAAAACCTGAATAATATTGCCACTGAAAAAGGCATCGAAGACGTTAATTGGGATATCAGAAACGCTGACACTCTGACGATTGACGAATACGACAGTAAAATGGATTTCGTAGTAGGCAATCCGCCATACGTCCGCGTCCACAATCTTGAAAATTATGATGCAGTCAAAAAATTCAAGTTTGCGGAAGGCGGCATGACAGACCTTTATTTGGTGTTTTTTGAAATAGGGTTCAATATGCTCAAACAAGGCGGAAAACTCTGTTACATAACTCCTTCGTCGTGGATTAATAGCGTTGCTGGCGGTGTGTTAAGGCAATATATCGCGACCCATCACAACCTTGTAAAACTCATTGACTTGGGACACTTTCAGGCGTTTGAGGCTACGACGTACACAATGATTTCGCTTTTTGAAAAGGATGTAAGGCACGAAATTTTTGAATACCAAAAATATGGCGACAATAATTCCGAAAAACTCAAAATTGAAGAAACTCTAATCGGGAACACAATGTATCTTTCTGACAAAAAGACACTTAAAGAACTTCGTGATATTTACACCACCGTCTATAAACAATACGTCCAAGTGAAAAACGGTTTTGCGACGCTTGCAGATTCGGTTTTCATCGGCGAAAAATTTCCGTTTGAAAAATACCTGATCCCAACGATTAAAGCATCCACGGGCAAATGGTATATGGCTTTTTATCCATACGACAAAAACGGAAAGCCACAGCCCAAGGAGCGGATTTTTTCGGATGTTAAGATTTCTGATTACCTTGAGAATCACAAGAACGAACTTTTGAAAGGCAAAACCGAGACCGAAAATCCAGATTGGTATCTCTACGGACGCACACAGGCTCTAAAAGATGTTTGGTCTCAAAAATACACCGTAAATACAATTTTGAAAGATGTCAAAAGCATCAAAATAAACGCCGTACCATCGGGCAGCGGTGTTTATAGCGGATTGTATATTTTGACTTCCGTCAGCAAGGACATATTGACACAAGTCCTTTGTAATCAGGATTTTATCAACTATGTTTCTGTACTTAAAAAATACAAAAGCGGCGGCTATTACACATTCAATTCCAAGGAATTGGAGGCGTATTTAAATTACAAATTGTCTAACTTTTTTAACGACAAAAGTTATGTTAAGCAACAAAGACTTTTTGAAGGCAGTATCTAAAGCATTTGAAGAATTTCTTAATTCGGGTACATCGCGCAGTACGGCAAAACTAAAACCGTTGCACGGCGCGATTGCCAAAGACATTGCTACACGATTGGGGCGTCGTTTTAAAATCTTCTCGCAAGGTTACGGAAACGACAAAGAATCAACTATCTGCGGCAGATATATGGACAAAATGGTAGATATTACAATCACAAAAAAAGGTGAAGCGATTGCTGGTATCGGCGTTAAGTTCGTAATGCAAAACTATTCCCAAAACTCCAACAACTATTTTGAAAACATGTTGGGCGAAACGGCAAATATCCGCAGTGCCAAACATCCTTATTTTCAGATTTTCATAATCTTAGACAAACTGCCGTATTACAACCGCGCAAAGGCAATAACAAAATGGGAAAATTTCACCGACCATAATGTTTCCAAATACGTTGCACTTGCCAACGATGATGCAAACACATTTTTCCACACTCCAAACAAAACCTTGATTTACGTTGTACATATCCCTGACAATGAGAACTTAACATCATTGGATGACTATTTGGATTATTACAAAAAAACAAATTTTAATATGGAAATTTCAACGCACAAATACCCTCATTTCGGTTCTGCGGTTATTTTGAACGATTACGAAACTTTCATCGAGAAAGTTTATTATACTGTAATGGCGATCTAAACGATTAAAATTGGAATTATTAACCTAACACGAAAAACAAAAACAATGGCAAAAAAATTTTTCCGAACCTCAAACGACATCCTGATAATTGTGATGATATGCTGTCTTGGCGGATGCTATTGGCTGGCACAAAAAGACCGAAAAAACTTTGCCGAAACGCAAAGCCAAATAGAATCGCTGCCTGTGCTGACCACAACAGAACAGATATTGAACGCCATCAACGCCCAAGACACCAAGACATACCTCATTACAAACTATCGGTTTCCACATTACACTACGGTAACCGACCCAAGTCCCGGTTTGTACTTGGAAGGCGAATACCTTTACATTAAATCGCAAAAGTATTCGCCCCGTAAGCGCGCCAGAGTCGGTAGTACACCAATGGACAAAGAAGGCGCACCCTTTATTGTATATGGACGCTTGTTCTTTGATTCCGAAACCGAACTCACAGGCTTTTCGGATGCGGAAATCGGCAGTCCGGAATATTACGACCAAAAAGAACTATTTGGCACCGAATACAGATACGAATACCTGGATCCCCAAACCCCACTCACCTTTGCCGCCGAACTTGGCAACCACAGTGCCGTAATTGCTGAGTTCAACAACAAACGTGTAGTAACAAGCGGCGACACAGAAACCCTCACCCATCAAAATTCGGAAGACCGCGCCGGTTATGCCGCATTTTTGGGCATAGTATTTCTGTTTTCGCTCATCATCGTTTGGAAAAGTCGGCACGATTAGACCGTCTCCCATTTCCACATAAAAAAGAAATGCCTGGCAATCAATCTTTTGACTGTCAGGCATTTGATTTTGTTAATAATAACGTGTGCTTGCTATTTCTCGATGTCGGGATGCCAGTCTAAATCCTCCGCGAGTTTGATGAGACTTACGTTCAACTGTTCGATGTCAGAGAGTTTCACCTTGGAATTGTCGCTTACAGGCTTGTACCAACTCATCTTAGAGAAATACGCGGTCAAGTCGGCGGAGGCAAACTTGTAGCCGTGGCGGGCATAGATTTCGTTGCGCATCAGGCGGAGAAGTTTCTTGTCATAATAACCAAGATAAAACTCCGTCACAACGTTGTCTTTGAGCAACACCCAGCGTCCGCCAAGAGCCTCCTGGTTGGATGTGAGTTTCACCCAAAGACGGTCTGGCTCATAGTCGGCACCGTCGTCGTCCGACTTGGTGGTGTAGAGGTTGACGCCGTTTTCCGAAATCTTAAAACAATACCTCTTGCCCTTGTACTTGAAGCCGTTGGTGTAGCCCATCTCGCAAGCCAGAGGCTCGTATTCCGCCGATTCGCCGTCTATCGAAAGTGTATGCTCGGCAAAAACGTACTCCTTGCCGTCGCTGCCCTTGTAATAGCCTTCGAGCACTTCACAGAAATTATTTTCTATGAAACTATCGTCCGACTCCAAGAATACGTGCGACACCTCACCCTTGGAATTTTCGCAATAGAGGGCGTTAGTAGTACCGCGTTTTGCGCAGTTGTACTTCACAAGTTTTAGTTTGGAGATTTCGGGGAAGGCGTCGCTGCCACTCACGTTCTCAAAAACGCCGTTGGTAACACGCTTAACCACCAAATTGGGTCCGCCTTCGTGTCCAGTGCCTACCGAGAACACTATCTTGTTGCCATCCTCGCTATTGAAGAATAGAAACCATGCGCCGGTGCTCCACTCGGTATCCGACATCTTCTGTGCATGGATGTTGGCGGCGGTAAGGAGCGCAAGCATCAGCAATAATGCAATTCTTTTCATAATGTTAGGGGGTTACGTTGTTAACATTACAACTGAATAGTCCACATCGTAATCGAGTACGGCTCAACCTTCTCGGCAAATTTCGACTTGATGGTTACCGATTCCGTGATGGGCATTATCGGCTGTTTGTCGTAGTTGTTCTCGTCGTTGGGATTGCCGGAAATAGTGGTCTTCTGCGCGTCAAACTTCACAATCTTGAACCTCGACAAATCGAAGTTGGCCTGTGCTGCCTGACCACCCGCGTTGCAGATTTTCACAAAGAGTTTCTTGGTCTTGCTGTCGTAGATAACCGACTGACCGAGCAAGTTGTCGTCCTTGCGGTCAAACTTCACGCAGTCGCCGTAGTAATAGTCGCCGCTCGACTGTCCAAACATCTGTTGACCATAATAACTGCAAGTGAGATAAGGCCTCTCGTTGTCAAAATAGATGAGGTCGGGATTCCAGTTGGTATTGTCCCTGCGGGCAAAGAGCGGTGCGTAGGATGTCATCACTACCACATCGGCGTTCCTCTCCACGTGCAGCAAGTAGAGACCCTCGGCAAGCGCGTCGATGAGTTTCTTGTCCTTGGCGGCATATTCGCCGAGATAAACCTTGGTCTTGCGGTTGCGCGGATAATTGTCGTACTGACGCGAAGACAGGAAGTAGTCGCGAGGCTCGTAGTAATGCTCGTCGATGATGGGGAGACCGATTTTCTCGGCAAATTTCCAGCCTTCCTCGTAATCAGGATTGCCAGCGTGAGAACCAGGACCGGCAGTACCAACAATCACGATGTTGGGATACTTGGCGGTAATCTTGTCGTACATGTACTTGAAACGCTCCTCAAATTCGCGCGTAATCTTTTCCTCGTTGCCAATGCCGAGGTACTTGAGGTTGAAAGGCTTGGGATGACCAGCATCGGCGCGAACCTTGCCCCACTTGGTATTGACGTCGCCATTAGCCCATTCGATGAGGTCGAGCGCGTCCTGCGTCCATTCGTCCATATCTGACATCGGGCAAGCGTCCTGAGCCTGTGTAGGCCACATATTCCAGCCGCCATTAGTGCCCTGGCAACTTACGCCGCACGGAAGAATCGGCACGGGCTCCATACCCAAATCCTCGCAGAATTGGAAGTACTCAAAATAGCCAATAGCCATCGACTGGTGATAGCCCCAAGTGTTCTTGTTACCCTTGCGCTGCTCCTTGGGTCCAACGGTGTTTTTCCAGCGGTAAGTGTTCCAGAAACCGTCGCCACCGCCGTGAGCCACGCATCCGCCCGGAAAACGCATAAACTTGGGGTGCAAGTCTGCCAACGCCTGAGCCAAGTCGGTGCGCATACCGTGTCCCTTGAAAGTCTCCTGGGGATAGAGCGATACATTGTCGATGTCGTACTCGCCCTGTGTCAACGACAACACCATCAACGACGCCTTGTCGCAGTTTTCGCTAACCTCGATGGTGCAGGTGTATTTTTTCCAGTTGTTGCCGCTTACCTTGATTGTAGCCTCGCCAATCGCCTTGGGGTCTTGTCCCCAACCTTGAGCGGGCGCAGAGAGAACGATGCGGAAGTCCTTGTCCTTGCCGTCGGTATTGCGGAGGAACACCGAGAAGTCGTACTTCGCGCCCTTCTTGACGCGGATGCCGTTGAAACCGTCGTTTTGCAAGCCAACGCCCTTCCAGCCCTTGTAGTCGTAGAACTCCTTCACACGCTCAGCCAAGATGTGCATGTAGTTGGGATTGTTGGGGTGGATGGGGTTTTGCTGACGAACCTCCATGTATCCGAGCGAATGACCCGGACGCGCAAATTTCCACGCCGTGCCGGCACCCCAGCCATCGCGTTCGATGGGACTGTATTCAAACGAGCCGTTCTGTACAAGTTCGGCGCAGAGGCCGCCGTCGGCGGATTCACTGATGTCCTCGAAGAAAATGCCAATCAGTTCGTTGCTGATTTTCTTGCCCCCCGCCGGCTGCGCCACAGCACCCGCCGCCATGCAAGCCATGAGGGACAACGTTAAAATCTGTCTTTTCATATCTTACTATAATGTGTGTTAAAAAAAGATTGTATTTATTACACCGCAAAGTTAAAAAAGTTTTTTTGAATGAGAAAAAAATATCTATATTTGCGGTGGATTAAAATTTTCAAGGCACCATGTTAAACTATCCGCTGAGTATACAGAGTTTTGAGAAACTGAGGAACAACGGCTGCGTATATGTAGATAAGACCGACTACATATACAACCTCGCCCATCATGGCTGCACCTACTTTCTCGCACGTCCACGCAGATTTGGCAAAAGTCTGTTGTGCAATACGTTACGCTCCTATTTTGAGGGCAAGAAGGAACTCTTTGAAGGCTTAAAAATATATCAATTGGAGAAGGATTGGATAAAATATCCAATTCTGTACATCGACTTCGTAAGCGGCGACTACACCGTCGGCTCATGGACATTGCTCACCCAAATAAGGTTTGCGTTGAAAGAATACGAAGACGAAAACGGCATCCAATTCGACGAAAACCTCATTCATGAAAAAATAGACGCTATTGACGACGACGCCAAAACAGATGCCATCAAAAAAGAAAGCCTGATACTCCCATTCCGTTTTGAATACGACCTGAAAGCCGTCTATGAAAAGACAGGTCTGCCTACAGTAATGATAGTGGACGAATACGACAACCCGCTGATTAAGAGCGTTAACCTCGAAACAGACAAGGAGATATACCGTGGATTTTTCTCCGTGCTGAAAAAATCCGACAGATATTTCAGGTTCGTATTCCTGGCAGGCGTTACCAAATTCGCCAAGACATCCATATTCAGCGGCACCAACCAACCCACTGATATCTCCATGAACCCTAATTATTCGGCGGTCTGCGGCATCACGCACGAAGAATTGCTCGCCTATTTTAAAGACGAAATCCAAGCCTTCGCCGAACAGGAGGATGTGTCGTTTGACGAAATGCTGTCTGAACTAAAAAAGTGGTACGACTGTTACCTATTCCATGAGCGCGGCGCAAAAGTCTTGAACCCCGTAAGCCTTTTCAACGCACTGCAAAACAAGGATTTCCAAAACTATTGGTATGGCACAGGAACGCCTACAATCCTGATGCGACGGATTAAGAACACCGATTTTGACATCAGAACGTTGAAAAAAGATGTGGACTACCCCAAGGACGAACTCAAAGATTACAAGGACGACGAATTTAAGACAGATCTTGTGCCTTTGTTGTACTATACAGGCTACCTGACGATAAAATCGTATGAAAAGGAAGAGCGTTCGTACATGCTCGGATTCCCCGACTATGAAGTGGAAATGAGTTTCTTCAATTCGCTTGCCAAGGAATTTTACGGCACTACGCAGGAACCAACAGGCATCAACTACATCAAATTCAAGGACGACTTCCGCCGTGGCGACATCGAGAGCGTCATTGAGCGCATGAAAGCCCTTTTCTGCACCCTGCCCTACGCCGCCGACAAAAGTCAGAGGCTCATCGAACGCGATTTTCAGAACGTCATCTATTTGGTATTCACCATTTTGGGCGAATTTATAATAAGCGAGGCACACTTCTCCAAAGGTCGCGCAGACAGCATCCTCATCAACAAGGAATATGTCTATCTATTTGAGTTTAAGATAGACCAAGATGCCAATACCGCCCTCGCCCAAATCAACACTAAAAACTACGCCGGACGCTTCAAGATGGACAATCGCAAGGTGATTAAAATCGGCGTTAGCTTCTCGAGCGCGGAAAAGAACATTGTCGATTGGGTGGCGGAAGAAGACAAATAAAAAAAGCCGCCTGTCAATTGGTACAAGCGGCTAAATGTTTATTATGCAAGAGCAACAAATTTACTCTTCCTCTGCAATGATTTCGCAGCGTTTGTAGCAATCCGCAGCCTCAAACTGTTCTACAAGATTGGCGGGGACAACGATTTTTGTGCCTTCAGGAAGCGGTTCGTTTTCACCCCAACCGCCTGTCAATTCACAGAAAATCGGAAGATGAACTTCTGATGGGAATTTCCACCAGTTGATTGCGATAAATGCATTTGGAGCAACCTTTTCCAACTTGCTCCCTTTTTCAAAAGTAATCTTTTCAAGGTTATTGCTTGCCGACAATGCCATGCTGTCCAATTCCCTTACACTTGCCGGAATCTCTATTTGTTCCATGTAAACAGCCACAAACTGATACTGCATAATTTTCTCAACGCTACTGTTTTTCTCAAAAACAAGCCCCTTAATATCACGCACGTCACCATTCCAGCCAATCTTCAATGGAATTTCAATCCAATCATTAGGAATTACGATAGTGTCGTTTACAATCGGCAATTTGGTTATAGACAATTCGCCGTTTTTCAACCTTACAGAAAAGTTCAAATCTGCAAACGAATCCGTATCTTTTCCGAATATTCCGTTATCAGAGTAATAAAATGAACACCGCCCCCATTTTTTTACCGTTGAAGGCGCAACGAAATTGCTGCCCATATTTACGTTAAAAAACGCCTCGTCGCCAATTGCTTCCACGCTCTCAGGAATTGACGGATTTTTCCAACTAATGCAACGGAAAAATGATCCATTGCCGATTTCCTTGACTCCACTGGGCAGCGTGAGATTTTCCATCTTTTCGCAACAACAAAAAGCACCATTGCCAATCTTCGTAAGTTTGCTGCCGTCAGCAAATTTTACGGAAACAAGGGTGGAATCATATTTGTACCGGGTTTCAGTTGCGCCGCCGTCATCAGGGGTAAATTCGTATGGATACACCTTGTAGAATGCACTGTCAGGAATTTCAGTAACATTTGCAAGAATCAATACAGATTCGGGCGCAAAGGTCTTTACGTCGGCAAA
>JAEEGL016494041.1_pt1 | contig 11253 bp, 5 predicted proteins | sample 9134231 | NCBI WGS metagenome assembly JAEEGL01 (sample SAMN16246548, study PRJNA631951) | gut metagenome | biome: gut microbiome; feature: rumen; material: fiber-attached | host: Bos | place: Iran: Karaj | collected 2018-10
AGTCCTGCAAGAAAAACCAGGATCAACAGAATTGATTGCCATCGTTTCATGCAGGATTCTCCTTGCCTGCCGCGGTGCGGGGAGACCCCGCACCGCGGCTCTTTTTGAATTCAGCTCAGAATTCCGACAGCTCAGTTGGCGTCAGAGAACTTCTTGACAACCAGCAGGATGCCGGCGCCGAGGACCAGCAGGCCGCCCAGGACGTAGAACAGGGTGGTGCCGATGCCGCCGGTGGAGGGCAGGATGCCGCCGCTGTGGTTCTCGATGTCGGCGTGCAGAATGCCCATGTTCTCCTCAGTGGGCAGGAACGGATCGCCGTCGATGCTGATGAGGATGGGATCCTCGCTCTCAATGGAGTGCTCGGCAATGATGTCGAACTCGATGGGCTCGATGGTGTTGTAGCCCGGAGGCGTCACAGTCTCGGTGATGCGGTAGTGGCCGTCGTCAACGCCCTTCCAGGTGAAGGTGGTGCCGGCGTTGCTCTTGCGGGAAATGCTGCTGATGGTGTAGGAGAAGGCGCTGGTATCGGGGACCAGGGTGTTGCCTTCCATTCTGTAGTACTGGATACCGATGGCGGAACCGCCGGCAACCAGACTGGAAATGGCTTCCACGTCGGAAGCCTTCAGATAGACGTCGAAGGGTTCCGGAGCCTGGCCGGGCTTATCCAGAACGACGTAGTACAGCTCGCCGGTAGCGGGATCAACGTAAGTACGGACGATCTTGTCGTTGATTCTGATGATCTCGCCGTCGCCGGTGCTGCTCTCTTCGCCGTTGACCTCACCGGGAACAACGACCCAGTGGCCTTCGGGATGCTCCTCGTCGATGACCCACTTCTCCATCTGGAACTCAGCGCCGGTCAGGGGCTCGCCGTTCTCGTCGACCTTGTCCACGATGACCTCGTAGGTGAAGACCACGACCTTGTCCCAGGGGGTGAAGCCGGTGCTGGTCTCATCAGTGGGGTTGTTGGAGTACTCCATGCGCATTTCGTTGGGGTTGCCGGGCACGCCGATGATGGCGTCCTCGTTCAGGATGGAGAAATACTCAACCTGAATCAGGGAGCCGCCCTCGACCTCGGGGATGGCCTTCAGATCCTCAAAGAGGATGTCGAAGGTGCAGCCGTCGTTGGGGAACACGACTTCGAAGCCGGCAAAGATCTCCACGCCGTCAACGAACACTCTGACAGTGTCGGGCTGGAAGGTCAGGCCTTCGCTCTCCTTGTCGTGGAAGACCAGCTTGTAGCTGTCGTACTTGTCGTAGTCGGCAGCAACGGTGCCGTTCAGCTGGAAGGGAACGGGGTCGCCGATGTCGTAGTCGGCGGAATCCTGCCAGTCGCTGTAGCCGCCAACAGGATCGGTGGAGTCGTTGATATCCTCCACCTTCTTGTAGGAGACAACGCCGGTGGTGTCCTTGGCCTCGATGGTGACGTCGCCCTCGACCAGCAGGATGTAGTCGGAGTAGGTGTCGACCGTCAGGTTGGCGGAGGTATCCTTGACGTAGTAGTAGCCGTCGCCGACGACGTTGATCACAGCGTCATTCGCGGCGTCGCCGGTGGCGGAGCCGGCGGGAGTGGTGGTGAAGCGATCCACGACAGCAGCGAAGGCACGGAGCTCCTCGCTGTTGGAGGGATAGTTCGCCAGAACCTTGACGACCTCAGCGGCAGACTGGCAGCCCGCGAAGTCGGGCAGCTCAGTGCGCAGGGCCTCCAGCAGCGCAACGCCGTTCACGCCGCTGCCCCAGCTGACGTCAGACAGAGCGGTGGTGTTGGGGTCATAGTTGCCGGCAAAAACCTGGTAAGCGGTAAATTCGTGCGCTTCACCGGCATCGGGGTTCTCGATGGTAATGGTGTGCGGAGTGGTGGAGTCAGCAAACGCGGTCAGGCCGAGGGTGAATACCAGGGCGGCAACCAGCAGAAGGCTGACAACTTTCTTCAGGGTCTTCATTGTTTGTCCTCCATTCTTTTGTTGTGTTTTATTACATAAACAAGAACCACAACCAGCAGCATAAGAAGTGCTCCAATCTCTACAAACAACGAGTTGCCCACGCCGCCGGTCTTGGGCAGCTGATAGGGTTCGCAGTTATTGGAGATTGCGATAATGCCTCCAGTGATGCCATTGTTTATATAAACGGGTGTGTAGCCGGGAACGGGGTCCTCCGCGACATAGTAGTAGTAATCGCTGCCGCTTTCATCGCAGGAGGGCAGATCGCCCCAGGTGTAGGTCCAGTCGTTGTCCTTTCCGAGATGGATGGGGTTTTCGACCATCTCGGTGGCGGGAACCTGGACCATACCGGTCTCGCCGGTGGGATCGGTGGTGCGGTAGAGGGTAACGGTGATGGGGGCCTTGTCGGGGTTCAGCATTTCCTCGCCATAGGGCGTGAACCAGCGCTTGTTTACGGTCAGACCGCTGAAGGGATTGGGGATCACGGCGGCGCCGCCGTTCTGGCCGTAGAAGCTGACGTCCTCGATGGCCACGCCGGAGCCTGCTCCGGCCTCCTCAAACACCTCTTCCTTGGTCTGGTCACCCTTTGGCAGGCAAACGAACCAGACTACCGTATGGTCGTCGTCATAGCCCACCGGAGGCCGGATCTCCGTGAAGCGGTAGAGCGTGCTGACGAAGAGATCCTTGTCGGAGCCGATCAGCGTCAGGATGATCTTGCCGGATTCATTCGTTTCGTAGTACTGCTCCGGATTGTCCTCGTTCGCCATCTTCGCCCATACGCCGTGCTCGGGATCCCAGTATTCCAGCTGGAACAGCGCGCCGGACAGGACCTTGGCATAGTTGTCCGCGTCCACCTTGGTAATGGTAATGACCCGCTGCCAGGCCGTGGCGCTGGAGTTGACGCCGTGCAGGACGATGGAGGTGCTGGATTCGAAGCAGCCCTCCAGGATGGCGCGGTTGCCCACGTTGGTCTGGCCGTCCAGGATGGCGGTGAAGTCCACCGTATACTCATAGACCAGCACGTAGGCGGTCTCATCGCGGACCGTGACTGTCATCGTACGGGTGGCGGGATCGAAGGAGAGGCCGAAATCGTAGGGCATCACACGGTTGCCCAGGTTGTCCGGCTTGCTGGGATCGTAGCGGTAGAGCTTGACGCTGCCCAGCTCCAGGTTCGAGCCGATGGCGGAGCTGAAGCTGTCGGTCAGGGTGATCCACTCGCTCTCCGGGTTCAGGTCCTCGGCGCCGGCATTGATCAGCACGGAGAAGCGCAGCCGATTGGTGGGATTGCCCTCGTCGTCGCTGAGCTGCACGCCGTTCTTCCAGATCCGCTTGGGCTCGTTGATGACGGTGACAGCCTCCGTTGCGGTGTAGTCGTCCCAGGTCGCCACGTTGGTGAAGGTCTCGCTGGCGTGGGTGTAATCGTTCCACAGGGACTCGTCGGTGAGGCGGACGCTGTAGACGATGCCGATGTAGGCGTAGGTCTGCTTCATCTGATCGGTGATCCCCGTGGCGGTGAAGGTCAGCAGGGTCTTGCCGTCCGCCGCGGGAGCCGCCGTATAATGGAAGTTGTCGCCGCCGGCAAAGGCGCCGTCGTACTCGCCGTGATAATTCACGCCGGTATAGAAGGCGCGGACGCTGTTGGGAATCAACTCCGTCCCGGCGGGCAGAAGGTCTGTCACCGTCAGCTCGCCGTCCGCCACAGCGGTCAGATCCAGCAGCAGCCGGTATTCCAGCTCGCCGCCAAAATCATCGTAGTACAGGGTCTGGTCGTCGGAGCTGTAGTGGCCGTTGACGTTGAGCTGCTTCTCGAAGGCCTTGCCCTTGCGGTGGAAGGCCAGCGCCACGTCGTAGACTCCGCCGCGCAGGTAGATATAGTTCTGATAGGACCAGTAGTCGCCCTCCTGGGCAGCTCTGGCGTCCAGCCAGGTGGGGTAATCCTCCGCCACGACCTCATAGCCGTGGAAGCTGTTGCCCCGCAGCGGGACCAGCTCGAAGACCACGCGGGAAACGTGGGTTTCCCCGTCGTCGGGCTGGATCACGTTGCCCTGGGAATCGTAGTAGGTCAGCACGAAGTCCACGTAGTCGTTGGCCTCGTCGCCGTAGTAGTAGGCGGTTCCGTCGCTGATCAGGCGCAGGTTGCCCCGCAGGGCCTGCTCCAGCTCGGCCGCGTAGCCGAAGTGGAGATTGTTGTCCAGATACTCGCCGTCGTTCACGTCCATGACGGGCGTGGAGATGTTGTCGCGGAAGCTGTAGCCGTCCAGCTCGCCCACGGGCAGGGTCACGTGGAAGCTCCAGTTGGTGCGGACCATGCCGTCGGGGAAGACGTGCTTGGAGCCCAGGGTCTTGTCCACGCCCTCGCTGCGCTCGTCCACCGTGACCTCGGACACCACGACGGTCTCCCGCTCGTTGATGAGGCGGACGGTGTTGCGGACCGTCTCGGCGGTGGTGGGGGCGGTGGTGCTGTAGCGGATGAAGTAGGGCTTTGCGGGCGCGTTGGGCGGGAAGACGTAGGAAATGGTCCGCCCGTCCGCGGGCGTCAGGTCCGCGTAGCGGACGCCATTGGCGTTGGAGAGAATGACCTTGCCCACCGCGGGATAGGGCAGCGTATCCTCGATCCTCCAGCCCGCCACGGGACGGCTCTCCGGGTTCACGGTGATGACCCAGTCGATCAGACCGGTGAGCGGATTGAAGGTGCCGCTCTTGGTGACGTCGCAGGTGTAGGAGATGAAGAAGGTGGTGGCGGCCTCCAGCTCGTCGGCGGTGGCGGTGGCTTCGTTGTCCAGCTCAAAGCTGGCGCTCAGGTCGGGCTCCAGATCCACCCGGTAGAGGATCTCATATTTCTCTCCGGCCTCCAGGGCGGGCAGCTCGGGAATGCTGAAGCCCATGCCGTCCGGGGTCCAGGAGAGCGCGAAGCTGCTTACGGCCGTTCTGCTTCCGTCGGCGCCGATGCGGGTGACGGAGAACTCGCTCTGACTGTAGGCGGCGTGCAGCAGGGTGGCCGGCGTCTGGTTGGTGAGCAGATCCGTGATGGAGATCGGCGCGCCGGTGCCCTTCTCGGTGGAGACGGTCAGGCTGTAGTCGGCCCAGCTGTAGTCCTCGCCGAATTCGCCGGTCTTCTCCAGGCTCAGGTCATAGCGCTGCGTGTCGGGGACGGTGATGGTGATGGTGCCCGCGTCGTTTTCAAACTCGACCACGCGGTCGGTGCCGTCGTCGTTGGCGTAGAGGTAGGAGCTGAACTCCACCGTGCCCATGATGGCGTTGCCGTTGGCAAAATCCTCGTTGAAGAGGATGCGGATCAGACCGTCCTCGGTGATGGTGTAGACGCCGACGGGCACGCCCTCGTCCATGACCTCGCCCGAGGTCTCCTGGATGGGCCGGACGCCCTCCGGCAGCTGGTAGTAGACGTAGCGGCTGTCGGGCGTGACGGTATTCTTGGGAATATCGTAGACGATGGCGGCCTTGGCCGTCTCGCCGTTTTCAAACCAGGTGTCCTCCACGAAGACGCCGCCCTGCTGGCGCTGGAAGATCGCGCTGTCCAGATAGGGAGCCAGGTCGATGCCCTCCCCCGGGAAGACGTAACCGGGGTCCTCCGAGGCAATGGGCGTGGGGACGGTCACGACCCGGATGATCGGCTCCGGCCCAAGCGGCTCGGTGACGACGGGCTCCTCGGGCGCCTCCGTCTCCGCGGGGATCGGCTCCTCCGGCTCGGTGTCGGCAGGCTCCGTCACGACGGGCTCCTCGGGCTCCGTGGGAAGCGTCTCCTCAGGCTCCGTGGGGGCCGGCTCCTCCGGCTCGGTGGGCAGCTCGGCCGGCTCGGTGCTCACAACGGGCTCCTCGGTGGTCGCGGGCGCTTTGGTCAACTCCGGCTCGGGCTCCGGCTCGGCGTAGCACGCGTCCGTATGGACGTGCTCCTCCATGCCGCAGACCAGCAGCTTCGTCCAGCACTCGTCGGTGTGGGTATGGTTTTCCCCCTCCTCCTGGCCGCAGCTCAGCGCGACGAGCCAGCAGGACCCGTCGTGGACGTGCTCCGCCCGGCCGCAGATCAGTTCCTTTTCCACCGTGCGGGCAGGGAAGATCAGCGCATAGCTGGTCAACAGCACCACCACGAGGGCCACGATCATGCAGCTCCGAAGCCATATTGACTTGTTCTTACGGCGCTCCGCAAACACGGTCACGGCGCTTTGAGACAAATCGTTCTTCATTTCCGAATCCTTATTTCATCCAGTCTGGTTTCTGATCTTTTTCTGCAGCGGGCGGCTCTCCGCCCGGAATTCAACGAACGGAGCCGAAGCTCCCGAGGGGCCACACGCAGAACAGCACGCGGCCCAGCATATCCTCCGGATCCACGCAGCCCAGAATGCTGTTGCGGGAATCGGCGGAGATGACGCGATTGTCGCCCAGGACGAAGTACTGGCCGTCCGGCACCTGGAAGGGAAACTCCACGTCGCCGCTGCCGGCGACCTTTTCGGTCAGATAGGGCTCCTCCAGCGGGACGCCGTCCACGGAGACGTTGCCGGCCTCGTCCATGTCCACCACGGAGCCGCCCAGCGCGATCACGCGCTTGATGAAGATCTTGCCATTGTAGTGGAAGGCGATGACGTCGCCGACCTTGGCCTTGCTGGTCTTGATCGCCGTCACGATCTCCCCGTCCGTCAGGGTGGGGGACATCGAACTGCCGTAGGCCTTCAGCACCGGCATGAACAGGACCGCGATCAGGGCGGTGGCGGCCGCCACCGTAATCAGGGCGTAGAGCGCGTTGCGAAGCAGATGATGCTGATTTTGCTTGTGCTTCTTCCGCTGGATCTCCGCCTCCAGTTCCGCAATGGTTGGCAGCTCAATGGTTTTTTTCTTCTTCATGGTTTCCAAACTCCACGGGGAAGGACCGTAGATCGGTCTGTTCCCGCGTTATACCTGAACGTTTCCGATCATCTTGAGCATCTCACGCAGGCCCTGGTGCTCGTCGTAGAACTGCTCCAGGTTGTCGGTGATCTTGTTCCAGTGATCGTCCGCCTCGCGGACCTTGCGGACGTAAAGATCCGCGGCCTCGCGGCCCAGACGGTCCGCCTGAAGCTTGGCGGTGTGGACAATGTGGTCCGCTTCCTTTTGGGCGTCGGTCTTGAGCTGATCGGCCTCGGTCCTCTTGGCGTTCTCGTATTCCTCGGCGCCGCGGCGAAGCCCGTCGGCCTGCTGCCTGGCGTCGCGAACCAGCTCGTCAGCCTGCTGCCTGGAGCTCTTTGCCAGCTCCTCCGCCTGCTGCCTGGACTCGGCGTTCAGCCGCTCGGCCTCGCTGTGGGCGGCGGCCAGAAGCTCCTCCGCCTGTCGGCGGGACTCCTGATTCAGCCGGTCGGCCTCCTCCTGGGCCTTGCTCAGGATGGCGTCCGCCCGGTTCTGGGCCTCCGTCAGGGAGGAGGTGGCCTTCATCTGCGCCTCCAGCAGGGTGGAATTTGCCATATTATGCTTCTGGGAGCTGATTAAATCGGCTTCCTTTTCGACGATGCTGGCCTTCGTTCTGGAGTTCTCCAGCAGGGTATCGGCCTGCTCCCGGGCCTCGGTGAGCAAATCGTCGGCGTCCTTCTGGGCCTTGGCGCGCAGCGCGGCAGTCTCCTGCTCAGTCTGCGCACGGAGCGCGGCGGTCTCCTGCTCGGTCTGCGTGCGGAGCGCCTCGGTCTCCCGGGCGGCGTCCTCCCGCAGGGCGGCGGCCTTCTCCTCCGCCTCGCGCAGCAGGGCTTCGGCCCGGGCGGCGGACTCGGACTCCAGCTGCTCGCTGGCAGCCCGCTGATCGGCCTCCAGCCGGGCGGCGTTGTTCAGATATTCGTCGGCGGCGGCCTGCGCGGCCTCAAAGACGCCGTTGAGCTGCAGACTGGCCTCGGCGATGGAGCCGGCCTCCTTCAGGATGGCCTCGCGGCGCTCCAGAGCGGCCTCGCGCTCCTGCAGCCGGGCCTCGGTCTCGGCCAGCTTGCGCAGGGCGTCCTGCAGCCGGGCCTCCTGCTCCGCGCTCTTCAGCTCCAGCTCGGACAGGCGCTCCGTCTGCTGCCCCAGCTTTTCGTCGCGGGCAGCCAGGACGCGGTCCTTCTCGGCCAGCTGCCGGTCCTTCTCCACGTAGACCGCCTCGTGGCGGGCAAGCTCCTGCTCGCGGTCGTTGAGACGGCTTTCGAGCAGACCGTTCTTTTCCGCGATCTGATCGTCCTTCTCCCGCAGCAGCCGATCCTTATCGTTCAGCACGGCGTCCCGCTCGGCAAAGAGCCGGGCCTGCTCGGCGATCCGCTCGTCCTTCTCGCTGAGCTGCTGATCCTTCTGAATCAGCTGGCGGTCCTTCTCTGCCATCTGGTCGTCCTTGCCGGCCAGCAGACGGTCCTTTTCGGCAAGCTGCTCGGACTTCTCGGCGAACTGACGGCGCTCCTCCTCCAGGCGGGTGTTGGAGGTCTTGAGTTCAGATTCCTGATTCTGCAGCTTCGTTTGCAGCCATTCATTCTGCTTCATTTGATCGACCAGGAGCTCCATGAGCTCGGTCTTGCGCAGACGACGCAGTTCCTTATTCGTCATTGTCGTTCGCCTCGCTTTCAAAGTCAAATTTGGCATTCTATCCATTGCCTAATTTTTCGTTTATATTATAATCTGCGGATAGCGAAAATGCAATTACTTTTTTCCGAAATTTAGAAAAAAGTTTGCAAAAGCTTCACAAAAAAAGATTCATTGATTGCAAATTGGTTACTATCTGTTATAATAGCGGCAGAGGGGCCGCAGCCCGGGTCGGCTGCGGGCGCGATGAATAATTATTTAAAAACTATGAATAACAGGAGGCGGATCGGATGGAGCGTCAAAAGCAGTACGTGGCAATTGATCTGAAGTCCTTCTATGCCTCCGTGGAGTGCGTGGAACGGGGCGTGGATCCGCTCCGGACCAATCTTGTGGTGGCGGACGAGAGCCGCACCGACAAGACCATCTGCCTGGCGGTCTCCCCGGCCCTGAAGGCCTACGGCATTCCGGGCCGCCCCCGGCTCTTTGAGGTGAAGCAGGCGGTGGAGCGCATCAACGCCCGCCGTCTCGCCGACGCGCCGGGGCGGCGCTTCACCGGCGCCTCCGCCTTCGCGGACCGGCTCCGCGCCAACCCGGGCCTGAAGCTGGAGCCCATCGTGGCCCCGCCCCAGATGGCCCATTACATGGACTGCAGCGCGGGGATCTATCAGACCTATCTCAACTACGTGGCCCCGGAGGACGTCCACGTGTACTCCATCGACGAGGTCTTTATCGACGTCACGCCCTACCTTAATATATATAAATGTACGGCCCGGGAGCTGGCCGCCCGGATGATCCGGGACGTGCTGAGCCGCACCGGCATCACCGCCACGGCCGGCGTGGGGACCAACCTCTATCTCTGCAAGGTGGCCATGGACATCGTCGCCAAAAAGCTGCCCGCCGACGCCGACGGCGTCCGCATCGCGGAGCTGGACGAGCGCCGCTACCGCGAGCTGCTCTGGGACCACCGCCCCCTGACAGACTTCTGGCGGGTGGGCCGGGGCATCAGCCGGAGGCTGGAGGCCAACGGCCTGTACACCATGGGGGATATCGCTCGCTGCTCCCTGGGCGGAGACCATCAGCGGCACAACGAAAACCTGCTGTTCCGGCTCTTCGGCGTCAACGCGGAGCTGCTGATCGACCACGCCTGGGGCTATGAGCCCTGCACCCTCGCCGATATCAAGGCCTATAAGCCCCGGTCCAGCTCCCTCTCCTCGGGTCAGGTTCTGCACCGGCCCTACAGCTTCGAGGAGACCCGGCTGATCGTCCGGGAGATGGCCGACGCCCTGGCGCTGGACCTGGCGGAGAAGGGCCTGGTCACGGACCAGCTGGTCCTGGCCGTGAACTACGACGCGGAAAATCTGAAGACCCCGGAGGCCCGCAGCTTCTTCGACGGGGCCGTTGACCGGGACTGGTACGGCCGCGTCGCCCCCAAGGCCGTCAACGGCTCCCGGAATCTGGGCGGCCACACGGCCTCCACGAAGCGGATCGTGGAGGCGGCGGTCAGCCTCTTCGAGCAGATCGCGGACCCGGCCCTGAGCGTCCGGCGGCTGGGCCTGGGGGCCAACCACGTCCGCAGCAGGGAGGAGCTGGCCCGGGAGCCCGCCCAGCTCAGCCTCTTCGACGACCCGGCCTCCCGGAGCGCCCGGGAGGCCGGCGAGGAGAAGGAGCGCCGCCAGCAGGAGGCCATTCTCTCCATCCGGAGGCGCTTCGGCAAAAACGCCATCGTCAAGGCCATGAACCTCCAGGAGGCCGGCACGGCCATGGACCGCAACGAGCAGGTGGGCGGCCACAAGGCCTGAGGCGGGGGCTTGGGCCCCGGAAACGGAAACGAAACGCCGCGGCGCCGGAGAAATCGCCGTTTTCCGCGATCCGGCGCCCATATTATGGAAACGTCATTGCAGCTTGCTTCGGCCCCGTCGGGGAAACCCGACGGGGTTTCCCCCTGTCTGTGGAAAAGCTACAAATTTTTTCAGAGAGCCCGACAATTCGACGCTTTTCCGGGGCGGAAATCCCGGGCCTAAGTGGAAAACCCAGTGGAAAATGTGGACAACCGGATCGTTTTCCACCGGTCGGCCTCTGTTATTTTGGGGGATTATGTTACCCAAAAATCAATCCCTTGTGGTGGCGGGAAAAGAGTGTCGAACTGTTACTTCTCCGTGGAAATGCCGAAGGGCGGAAAATTTTTCCACGCCGGAAATGCGTTTTGCTCTGGAAATTTTCGCGCCCGTATGGTATGATAGGCTCCCACGATTATGATTTATCTCCCGAGGTCTGCCATGCTGGAACTGCTCTCTCCCGCCGGATCCATGGATTCGCTCCGCGCGGCGGTACAAAGCGGCGCCGACGCCGTATATCTGGGCTCCGGCCCCTTCAACGCGCGACAGAACGCCAAGAACTTCTCTCTGGATGAGTTGGCGGACGCCGTGCGCTATTGTCACGTCCGGGGGGTTCAGGTCCATCTGACCCTGAACACCCTGGTGACGGACCGGGAGCTGGAGCAGGCCGCTCAGACCATCACCGCCGCCGTTCAGGCCGGCGTGGACGCCTTCATCGTCCAGGATCTGGGCCTGGTGTCCCTGCTGCGGCAGATGGCCCCCGAGGTCCCCATCCACGCCTCCACCCAGATGTCGATCCACTCGCTGGACGGGGTTCTGCGGGCGGCGGCTCTGGGCGTCAGCCGGGTGGTGCTGGCCCGGGAGCTGAGCCGGGAGGATATCGCCTATATCTGCCGCAACAGCCCCGTCGAGATCGAGGTCTTCGTCCACGGGGCGCTGTGCATGTGCTATTCCGGCCAGTG
>JAEEGL016728948.1_pt1 | contig 11253 bp, 10 predicted proteins | sample 9134231 | NCBI WGS metagenome assembly JAEEGL01 (sample SAMN16246548, study PRJNA631951) | gut metagenome | biome: gut microbiome; feature: rumen; material: fiber-attached | host: Bos | place: Iran: Karaj | collected 2018-10
CATTATTCACCTTTTGTTTGGAAAACAGCACACCAGACCGTGGTCTCCCAAAGTCCTTTCTCCATCTTCGCCTGCCGCTCTTCCACGTTGTTGCCTCTTCGCCGAAGAGCTCTCCCTGCGCCTTCAGGTCGGTGCTATGTTGGCAATGTCATTCCAACGCTTGAAAACCAGTATCATCCGGGACCTAATCAATGCCACGTGGTCATTGAAGGAATCGTTGTCATTCTTATGGTTGATCATGCGGCTCGGGGAGCCGAAGCCAGTCCCCGAACGTGGCCCGCCAGCACCACGCGCCGGCCCGTCTGGCCCAGGTGCTCGAGCAGCTCGGGCACGGTCCTGGGGTCGGCCGTGTTCCCCGGGTAGGCCTCGATGGACAGCGGACGCCCCTCCTGGTCCGTCAGCAGCCCGTAGACGATGCTCGGCAGCACCAGGCCGTCGCGGTTGTAGCCGTGCTTCGCCTGCGGACAGTACGTGCCGTGGTACGAGCTGCACGAGACATCGTAGAACAGCACGTCCCCGTCCCGCACGTGGCGCGCCGCCAGCTTCTTCTCGATGCGCTTCTGACGCCCCAGCAGCCAGTCCATCGCCGCATACACCTGGTCCGCCGTCGTCCCCTCCACGCCGAACTCCTCCGCCACCGTCGTCAGCCCGAACTCCCTCACGCTGCGCAGCTTCGTCGCCGGCTCCACCAGGCGCTGCGCCAGCACCGCCAGCACGATGTCCCGCTCCCGGCACGGCGCCGACGAGACCAGACTAGCCATCCCCAGCTTTTCCATCGCCAGCCTGATCGCCCTGACGTGCCCGTGAGGACGGCTCCGGACGATCTCCGCCAGCGATTCCGCCGGAACCTGCGCCTTCCCTGCGAGCGCCAGGCGCACCGCCGCGTTCTTCTCCGCCGAGAGCCCCGTCAAGTTGCCCAGCGCTTTCTTGACGATCTTCCCGCCCCGCGGACGGATTCCCGCAGAAGGACCGCAGGCGGGGAGTTGCGATTAGGTATGATGCCGATGTACATGCGCACTATTGTGGTTGAAAATGATTTCAGTAGACATAAAAAATTAAAATATACATGGGTACATTTTTGAACTTCTTGCCGCAGCGCAACCCATTTCATCCCAGATAGTCACGTCATAGTTTTGCCCAATTTTTTCCCGGAACTTCGGATTAGGGAGGGCCCCTGTTGGGGGCAGAGGTGACAAGGGAGCGATAGCGGGTGAGCAGGGCGGGAAGGTAGGTGGCGGGGGAGCAGGTAGAGCGGACAAATTCGCGGCCAGCGCGGGCCAGGGATGCGGCAAGAACGGAGTCGGCGAGAAGGCGTCGGATCGCAGCGGCAAGCGCGTCGGGGTCGTTAGAAGGAACGAGGAGTCCAGTCTTTTCGTGCTGAATCAGGTCAGGGATGCCGCCGATGTCGGCGGCGATAACGGGTTTGCCGGTGGCGAGCATTTCCATGGCCGTGTAGCCCAGGGTTTCGGGACAGATGGAAGGAATGACGCCATAGAGAGCGTTGGAACGTTCGCGCAGGAGCTCTGCTCCGTGGAGGGGACCGGTGAAGGTGACGCGGGAGGCAATGCCGAGGTCGGCGACGAGGGTTTTGAGTCGAGCGAGATCCTCGGAGGCGCCTGGGCCGACGATGTGGACGGGGTGGGAGGGGATGAGCGCAGCCGCGCGCAGGAAGACATCGACGCCCTTGATGGGGGCGAGGGAGCCGACGAAGAGACCATAAGGAACGGAGGGGCGCGGCTGGCTTTGCGATGATGCGGAAAGTTCGGGCAAGGGATTCAGCAAAACGTGAATCTTATGGGCAGGAAAACCGTTTTCCATGAACTTGTCCGCGACAAAGTGGCTGGGGGCGATGAACAGGTCAACCATGGAGGATACACGGCGCAGCCGATGCACATAGCCTTCGGCGGCGGTGACGGCGGAGGCGGCCAGAGAGCCTTTCTTGCATCGTCCAGCGAGGCAATGCCAGAAGGCGCGGCCATGGCATTTCTCGCAGGGCGTCCCGTTAGACAGGAACGTGCTGTCGGGGCAGAGCCATTTGTAGTCGTGCAGGGTCTGGACAATGGGAATATGGTGTTTTTTGAGGATGGGGAGGATGGAGGGAGTGAGGTAGGCGTGGATGTTCTGGAGGTGGGCAATATCGGGGCGCCACGAGGAGAGGAGGCGCTCCATCGCCCGGGCGGATTCGGCGTTCCAGATGCTGCGGCGGAGGACGGCTATGGCTGAGAAAAGGGATTTTTTGTGGTTGGCGGCGGCGTAGTCGATGGCCGGGATGAGAATGCCGCCGGCGGCGGGAAGCGGCCAGTTGCCTTCGTGCTGGGTGGAGAAGATGGCGATTTCATGCCCGTCGCGCTCCAGCATGGATTGCACGGAGCGAAGATAGGTGCAGTCGCCGCCGCGGGGATAAAAGAAATTGGAGACAAGCAGGACTTTCATGGAAAAAAGGTGGAACAGGATGGGATAGGGGGAAGACGCCGGAACAAAGTGACCTCGCAGTGCGTAGGATTCTAGTTTTGACCCATTGGCTAGGCAAGGGTTTATTCAGCGAGACGCGGTAAGAACTCCTGCCTTGTCCTGCTTTTTGCCTTGTGCCATGATTGCGCGCGTTCGCATGGATCCCATATCATCGAGAGATATTGAAAGGCAAAACGCATGAGACCAGTCACGGCGGGGGAACTCCGCCAAATCCAAATCGACATTTTGGACGCCTTCCATGCCTTTTGCCACAAGCATGGCGTGCAATATTCTCTTGCCTGCGGCACGTTATTGGGCGCTGTTCGCCACAAGGGCTTCATCCCTTGGGATGACGACGTGGATGTGATGCTTACCCGGCCCGAATACGACAAAGTAATCCAGTTGTTCAATTTGGACGGAGAATTCAATCGGGACTTCAAGTTCCTCTGCACCGAGCTGGACGACAACTACCAGCTACCCTGGGGCAAGGTTATCTCGACCCATACGGTGTTCCATTCGCCGGAAGAACATCTGGAGGGCGGGGTCTGGGTGGACGTGTTCCCCATCGACAATATTTCGTCAAGCCTGGCAAGGTACCATGTCGAGATGAGGATCTTGAATGCGTTGTGGGCGTTGCGCAAGAGACGCATCATCGGCCACGCGTGGCATCCGACGAACGCCAAGAGGGGCGACAGGCTCGTTCGGGCCATAGCCCGTCTAGCTCCCGCGCGGTTCTGGACACGAGCTTATGAGCATCTGCTCTACAAATACAAGAACAAGCCGATGCCCTCTTGTGCCGTCGTGGTGGACAAGGGGGTCCAGCGACGCATTTTCCGAACGGAGTGGTTTCGCCACTTCACCCAGATTCTATTTGAGGGGAAGACCTACGACAGCATCGCCGAAGTCGATTCGTACCTAACCCTCAACTACGGGGACTGGGAAACACCACCTCCCGCCACCGAGCGGGTCCCTATGCATAACGTCCAGGCGTACTGGAGAGATTCGTGAGGAGACAGGCTTGAAACGGATTTTGTACATCACGAACAAAGAGGTCCCGTACCGGGTCCAGTTCTTCAACGAGCTGGCACAGCATTGTGACCTGACTGTTCTTGTGGAGCGTCGTGATCCTGGGGATCGGGACAGGCAGTGGGCGGCATCGGCGAAGGGGGACTACAGGACGCTGGGGCTCGGGGGAATGCGGATGGGCGACGAATGGAGCATTTCTCCGTCCATCCTCAAGTACATGCGGGGAGACTTCGATGCAATTGTGATCGGCTGCTACAACAGTCCTGTTGAAGCGGCGGGACTTTTCGGAAGGGAAAGGCGGACCGCATGTCCTGTCTTCATCAATCTGGACGGCGAACAGTTCTTTCGTCCGGGGACGCTGAAGACATGGCTCAAGAAAGTCGTGCTGCGGCGGGGAGACGGATATTTGGCGGCCGGGGAGCAGAGCGCTCAGAACATTGCGGCGGCGATTGGGCGGACGGTGTGGCCGTTCTATTTCAGTTCGCTGACGGAAATGGAGCTCGCTGCACATCGGGACCGCGTCCGGGAGGCCAGGCAGCGGGCCGGAGTGGGAAGAAACGATATTATCCTGGTCGTATCGCGATTTCTGAACGTCAAAGGGTTGGACATTGCCCTGCGCGTTGCGGCAAAGGAGCGGAAACTCCATTTCAAGTTTGTAGGGTTGGGAAACCGAACGGACGAGTTCCGGGCTAAGGCGGAGGAACTGAGGGCAGGGCACGTCGAAATTGTGCCGTTTCTGCAACGGGACGAACTGGAGCGGGAGTATCTGGAAGACAGGATGCTGGTGCTTCCCTCGCGCCAGGAATGCTGGGGGCTGGTCGTGAACGAGGCGGCTTCGTTTGGCATGCCCATTGTCGCGACGACAGGAGTGGGTTCGGCGGTCGAGTTTCTGGTGGTCGACCATCCTGAGTTTCTGGCAAAGCCAGGTGATGACGAAGACCTGCGGGCAAAAATCGACATGGCGATGGGCCAGGGCGAAAGCGCCAGCAGAAATTATGGTGAGTTTTTGCTCGAAAAATCGAAAGGCTACAGCATTGAGCGGATGGTCGCAAGTCATGTGGCAGCGCTAGGGCTGGAGGATTGAGTCATGATTTCGTTGGTGATGACCACCTACAACGGGAAGGAATATGTCCGCGAGCAGATGGAGTCCTTCCTGCGCCAAACGTTGCCGCCGGACGAGGTGATCATTTGCGACGACCGATCGACGGACGGAACCTATGAGGTGGTGGCTGATTTCATCCGCACGCACGGGCTGGGATGGCGGCTTGTCCAAAACGCGCATAATCTCGGCTGGCGGGCGAACTTTTTCGAGGGCATCCGTTCGAGCACGGGGGATTTGGTGTTTTTGAGCGACCAGGACGACATCTGGCACGAGGACAAGATTGCGGCGATGGTCTCGGCCATGGAAGGACGCCCAGAGATTCAGCTGCTACTTTCGGGATTCCATCCCTTCTACAGGGATCATTCGACGATACTGGATTATCCCGGTGCCAAGAGGGATGACGGAAGCATCGAGAAGATTCCGCTGGACAAGCATGGCCTGGCTCCGACTTATCCGGGATGTTCGTTCTGCTTCCGGAAGGAACTGCGGGAGAAAATGGTGGCCTATGGCAGCCCGAAGATTACGCATGACGCCCAGCTGTGGCTGCTGGCGGTGCTGGATGGCGGCCTTTACGTCCTGCACCGGCGTCTCATGGAATATCGCAGGCACGAGGATGCCGCGACCAATGCCAACAAGAACCTGGACCGGGAGAGTCAGCTCTATGGCTGCAACTACCGAATCTGGACGCTTGAACGTTTCTTTGAGCGCGTCCGACCGGAAGACTCTGCCGCGGCCGACTTGCGTTTTCTCCGCCGGATGAAGAAATGGCTTGAGGCCAGGGCCGCACTATATGAGACGAAAAAGCTGTGGAAAGTGGCGGGAATTCTCCCCTACCTCTCGTGCTATGAGAAGCCGAGGCATTTCATCCGGGATTGCATCCTCGCGTTTCGATGAGGGAATTGCGCAGGAGGGCGGCAAGCTGTTCAATGCTGCGCTGGAGGGAGAACTGCTGGATGTGGGCGTGGCCGGCCATGGCCAGGCGGATGCGGAGGTCGGGGTGTTCAACGAGACGGAGAGCGGCGGCGGCAAGGGCGTCGGGGTTGCGGGCGGGGACGACGAGGGCGGTCTGGCCGGGGATGGCCATTTCGGCGTACCCGCCGTTGTCGGTGCAGACGACAGCGGCGCCGCAACGCATGGCTTCGCCGACGGGGAGCCCCCATCCTTCCTGTACGCTGGTGCCGAGGAAGATGGCGGAGGCATTGTAGATTTCGTTGAGCTGGGCGACGGTGGCACGGCGGACATAGGTGGCCCATGCGGGGAGGTCGGGAGGTCGGGCGCCAATGCCGAAGACCGTTGCCTGGATGTCAGGGCGGGCGCGGCGGAGGAGAAGTAGCGTCTGGAGAGTGGTAGGCCAGTCCTTGCTCCAGCCTTCGCCGTACAGGGCGCAGACGGAGGCCTGCGGACGGTCGGCGGGGGGGCGGGAGAGCTGGAAGGAGCCGTCGTAACCATTGGGAAGGAGGATGGCGGACTGGCCTTCCTCCTCGACCTTTGCACGAAGCCAGGAGGCGATGACGAGCTTTTGCATGGGGAGGCGGAAGGTGGCGCGAAGTTCGGGCTCGGGCAGGGTGAAGGTTTCAAACCCCTGGATGAAGTAGAATTTGCGATGGGAAGGAATCTGCTTGAATGCGGCCAGCGGAGCGGCAGTCCGACAGGCAGTGGCGATGGCGATGTCGGCGCGCGGCTCGAGGGCTTCGCGGTGGGTCCAGCGAAGGATTTGGCGGATGCTGGGGTCTAGGGGGAACCAGGGGCAGTGCCGAGTCCAGCCGCGGATCCAGTGATAACCTGTCCGGAGGACGTCATAGGCGCGTCCGCGGAGCGTCTTCTCATGGGGATAGGCGGCATAGGCGAGGGTGACAGAGAAGCCGGCGGCAACAAGGCCGTTGGCGTACTGGTAGATCATCTTGTAGCCCCCAAAGGGGACGCCGCAGAAGTTGCCGAGGAGGAAAAGGACCCGGGGAGAGGGCATGGTCAACAGCCCCTAGAGAGTCGCCCCTGCGGAGAGGAGAACGCTGGAATCTTGGTCGGCCAGCGTGACGGAGTCGGGTTCCGTGTGCATGTTCCATGTGCGGCCGATGAGAATCCAAATGGGATACATAAGCGAGGGCCATGCACTCGGCGAAACCACAAAGGTTAGCTCGACAGCGAAAAGGATGCAGCCCATCAAGGAAACAAATGTGTATTTTGCCAATAGACTTCGGGTCGGTTCTCGTGCCTTGTGCCAAAGCTTGAGGATGATGAAGGCAAAAAAAGCATATTGAACCAGTGCGCCAAACCATCCGTATTCGCCCATGACGGTCAGGAAGTCGGCACTGGGATAGGCCAGCTGGCTCCCGCTGGTGAAGACCGTTGTTTTCATGCCCAGTCGACTTCGATGCATTTCAGCGAGGAACGGCTGGATATAGCGTCTGACAAGTGGAGTCTGGAGCGAGACGCTGATGTCTGACCCGAAGCGTCCGGGGCCGGCCCCCAGGACGGGGAAGCGCACGAGGTAGGGGAAGTCCTTGGTGACGGCATTATAATAGGCCATCTTAGGCGAAGACTTGAAAATATTCCACGCTCTCTGCCAATCGTAGTGTCCTCCCTCGAACATGTTGAAGTAGAAGATGACGAGAGCCGCGAAGAGGATGCCGAAAAGGGACATGAATGCTCGCAGCTTCGCATTGAAAATGGGGTGAAGCACAATGAAGAACAAGGCAATGGCTTGGGCAAGGAGCCCGTGCTTGGTGTCCGTCATGAACACGAGGTCATAGAGAGTAATGAGAAAGGCCGAAACGAAGAACAACTTGCTCAGCCTGGACATTTTCTTGTAATTAGCAAAAAACAGGGGAATAACCACAAAAAGAGAAAAGATGGAAAGGTAGCCGCAAAAATGGCCGCCGGCCTGGGGGCCCGCCATGCCACCGCTGTAGTCCGGGTGGATTCGAGGCCATGGAGCACCTTGCCACAAGCAGTTGTAAGGGAATTGAATGGCTCCATAAGCCAAGATGATTACAAGCCAGCGGCGGAGATCTCGATCGGATTCGAAGGGACAGGTGAGGATGCAGTAGTAGAGGAGGATGAATGGCTTGAGCGTGACGATGGTGGCTCGTATGGTGGGAAAAAGGTAGCCTTTCCCATTCCCATACCAACTCAGAATGGCGATGAGGCCAAACAGGGCCGGATACCACAGGATCTCCGTGACTTGGCGACCTTGAATCCATTGCATGACGATGACGGCGACAAGGGGAATGAAGAAGAGTTCGTCGAGGAAGGAAGGCAGCGGCAGGCCCAAAAGGCCAAAAAGCCGATTGCCGGGCAGAAGCCACCAAAAGGTCATCAAGGTATTGAGAAGGGCCTTGGGATGGTCAAGGAGGATGATGCCGACCGAGAAGAGAATGACGATGGCGGCCCAGCCGAGAGGGGCGGGAATGCCAAACATGCCGAGGAGAAAATACATGGCAACGAGGCCCAAGGTGTAAGCTCCAACGGCAATCCAGTTGATGAAACGGTAAATGGGAAACTGGTACTGAGTGCGCTGGGTGGAACGAACCAGCGGGCGGCTTGACGTGAAATTCTGGGGGGGGGGTGACATGAGATGACAATAAAGGTTGTATTCGATAAGAATATGAATTTCTTCGTATTAGCGCAAGGAAAAATGACGCTGTGACAGGAGTCAGACGTATCGAGAAGAGAGGGGAAGGGCAGCGATGGCCGCACGGATGATTGACGAGAAATGTGTGGGCGACCAGTGGGCAAGCGCATAAGCGCGGGCGGAGCGCTGGGCGGGAAGACGTTTGGCGGAAGAGGCTAGGGATTGGAGGGCGGAGACGAATTCGTCGGGGGCCTTGCAGGGAAAGATGCCGTTGGCGGAAGTTTGGTCGGCGGCAGGGATTCCTCGGAAGGCGAAGGGCCATCCGAGGCAGGTTCGTCCCCAGAGCAGGGCCTCGCGAACTTTGATGCAGGTGCCGGAACCGGTGGCGACAGGGACGAGGCAGGCGAGTGCGTGGCGATAAAGGGGGGCGAGGTCGGGAGCGAAGCCCAGGAGCTCGACGCCGGGAGCGGCGGCGCATTCCGCGGCAATGTCGGATGGACAATCACGACCTGCAATCTTCCATTGGAGGGCTGGGAAGGCGGCATGGAGGACGGGCCAGACTTCGCGGAGGAAACGTCGGAGCCCGTGGTAGTTGGGGGGGTGGGAAAGGACGCCGACCGTGAAGAGGTAGGGGAGCTGAGGGTCGGTTTCGTCATAGGTGGCAGTTTCGGGGGCGAAGGGGATATTTTCGAGGATGTCGGTGGGTATTTCGGAGGGTAGCGAGTCAGCTTGCTCGGGATAGGTGAGCCAGATGCGGGCGCAATGCCGGCAGACGGCGGTTTGCCAGGAGCGGACAAGGTGATTGGCGAGAGGCCCACGAAAACCTGTCGTGCGGGTCTCGAGGAGATCGGAAGGGAGGTCGTCCAGGTCAAGGAGGGTGGGAGCCCATTTCCACGGCTGCCAATAGGAGGCGAGGGTGGGATATCGGACAACGACAAGGTCGAAGGTAGGCCAGTCAGCGGGCCAGGCCGGGGCGGTTGAGCGGGGGAGAATAATTTCGGGGATGGCGCGCATGGTGAAGTTGCGAACCAGCCAGCGAGGAGAGAACTTGTGTTCGGCGGCGACGCGGGCGATGCGGGGATCTCCGAGCAGGGTGGTTTTTCCTGCCATGGCGGGGATTGCCGCATAGGTCGGCCCCAGTTTGCAAAGCGTGCGATAGATGAGATGACTCCGTTGCTTGCTACCGGAATCGTGAAGGCGTGGATCGTTCCAGGAGAGAAAGAGGATGTTCATTGGGTGCAATCTTGTTGTTTTGCTATTCTACGCCGATGGAAGGCTTGTCGGATGCTTAGGAGTCCGCAGAAGCAAATCTGGGAAAGACGCAGGCCATGGCGGTGTCGGGGCCGCATCCAATACAACAGTCGCAGGATGCCGTGGGCTTCAAGATCATTGGCGACTGTCTGCTGGCGGCGATTGCTGAAGTATTCGGCACGAGCAGCCACACACATTTTTCGGAAAACATCCGTGAGGGGAGAAACGGGTGAGGATGCATGGTCGGCGAGGAAGCGGGTGAACCAGGCTTCCTCAAGGTCAATGGCCTGCATGAACTGATCGCAGGGTGTAGATTCGGAGATAGTCGCGGCATGGGCGCGGTACTGGAAGGCGGGAACCTGTAGATTCGCGATGCCCGAAGGCTCCGCCGCCATGACCGCTGTGATGTCGTCCGACCCCCATGCATAAGGAAGCTTGAAGAAGCCCCCAATCATCTTCAGTCGTGCGGTGTCGAAAAGGAAGTCGCCGACAAATTGGTCTCGACCTTTCCATCGGTTCCAGATGAGGGAGTAGACGGACTCAACCTCGGGACGCGGTTCCTGCATGCGGACAACATGGCCCTGGTCATCGATGATTTGTGTCCAGGCATGGTAGATGCCGAGGCCAGGATGTTGCGCAATAAGGCCCTTGTAGTCGGCCAGGCAGGTGGGCAGGAGGCGGTCGTCATCGCCCATACAGAGGAAATAGGTGCCGGTGGCATGGGAGAGGCAGTGGTTCCAGTTGTCGACGACGTCGACGGCCCCACAGTTCTTTTCGTTGACGAAATAGCGGATGCGCGGGTCGGCATAGGACTTGACGATGGCGCCGAGGTCCTCGGGGGAGGCGTCATTGACAATGACCAACTCGAAGTCGGCAAAGGTCTGGCCCAGTACGGATTGGATGGCCTCGTGCAGGAATTGCGCCTTGTAGGCGGGGATGGCGATGGTGAAAGAAGGGGAGGACATGGACGGAGCGAGTTGGGGCCGCGGCAATGTTGCTTTAATTATCTCCGGAAAACCAGCGCTTTAGTTTGCGGGCGTTGTCCTGGCCGATGAGGCCCTTGATGCCTTGCTTGATGAGGTTGGGAGAAGGTTCTTCTTCGGGGCAGAGGTGGCGATTGGCTAGGAAGAGGTCTTCGTTCGCGGCACGCTCGCCTGCGGGCGTGGTAAACATTTCAAGCAAAATGGGCTTGTCGCTGGGGGAGACGAAAGCATCGACATGCGCGAGAAATTCGTTCTTGTCGTGGGCGGCGAGATAGGTGAAGCCCTGGGTTTCGGCCCAGCCGCGGGCGTTTTTGAAATGGTTGTCGGCCGCAGTGAAGGAACCGACGTCCATTCGGGTGTGGAGGGGGCCAAACTTGAACTCCATGCCACCGTTGTTGTTGACGAGAAGGATGCGCAGATTGTTGCGGATATGGCGGATGCCGATGGCGTTCATGTCGTAGAAGAAGGCTAGGTCGCCAATAATCTGGAAGCAGAGCTGGTCGGTCTCCATGCTGGTACCGACGAGGGTGGACAGGCAGCCGTCAATGCCGAAGGCGGCCACGTTGGCAAAGCAGGTGACGGATGGAGCCGGGGGGAACCAGAGCCAGGCGCGGAGGCTGTTAAGAATAGCAAAGTTCATGTAGCTCCCGTCCGGGATACGGGCATGGAGCTGCTGGGCGGCATAGGCGTTGGAGAACTCAAGGTTGAGGTCGCGGCGGGCGGAGGCGCAAAGCGCGTTCCACTGGTCGAAATAGGTGTGAAGGGAGGGGGTGGATGAAGTATATCGGCGGAAGAACTCGATGGGGGCGCATGCAAAGATAGCCGTAAGCTTTTTATAGGTGTCGACGACGTTGCCGTCTTCGGCAACC
>JAEEGL010752210.1_pt1 | contig 11252 bp, 5 predicted proteins | sample 9134231 | NCBI WGS metagenome assembly JAEEGL01 (sample SAMN16246548, study PRJNA631951) | gut metagenome | biome: gut microbiome; feature: rumen; material: fiber-attached | host: Bos | place: Iran: Karaj | collected 2018-10
ATACCGATCAGCTTATCAACCTTGCCCTTGATAGCAGCGTCCGTGAGCACCCTTGTGGTCTCCTGGAATGATGCTGCTGACATGAAGGAATCGGTAGCAAGTGATGCCTTGGTGATACCGAGCATCTCCTGAGTTCCTTCAGCAGGCTTCTTGCCTTCTGATTCGAGCCTCTCGTTCATATCGTCGAAATCAAGTACGTTCATCAGCTCGCCGGGAAGGATATCAAGTGCATCATTAGCCTCGGTAACCCTTATCTTCTTGAGCATCTGGTGTACGATGACCTCGATATGCTTGTCGTTGATCTCAACACCCTGAAGTCTGTACACTCTCTGCACCTCGCGCAGCAGGTAATCCTGTACGGCCCTGAGTCCCTTGATACGGAGCAGATCGTGAGGATCCACGGATCCCTCGGTGATCTCCTGACCTGCTTCGATATGCTGGCCTTCGTTCACCTTGAGTCTGGAGCCGAAAGGTATCAGATAGCTCTTTGCCTCTCCTGACTCACTGTCAGTCACCACGACTTCTTTCTTAACTATATCATCCTTGCTGATGATATCCTCATCACCTTCTGCATCCTTGGATGTAGCCACGGTCTCCTTCTTCTTCTCTCTGATGGACACTTCACCGTCTATCTCGGAGATGATGGCAAGTCCCTTAGGCTTTCTTGCCTCGAAGAGCTCCTCTACTCTGGGAAGACCCTGAGTGATATCGCTTCCTGCCACACCACCGGTATGGAAGGTTCTCATCGTCAGCTGTGTACCGGGCTCACCTATAGACTGAGCTGCTATGATACCGATGGCCTCGCCGACCTGTACTGCTTCGCCTGTAGCCATGTTCGCACCGTAGCACTTTGAGCATATGCCGTTCTTGCAGCGGCAGGTGAGTATGGTCCTGATCTTGACCTCCTCGATAGGCTTGCCGTCCTTTTCGCCGACAGTCACTATCTGCTCTGCACGCCTGGGAGTGATCATATGATTTGCTCCCACGATGAGGTTGCCCTTCTTATCATATATATCCTCACAGGCAAATCTGCCTGTGATCCTGTCCTGAAGGCTCTCTATCTCTTCTTTACCGTCATAGAATGCCTTGACGACCATTCCGGGGATCTCATCCCTGTCAGCCGAGCAGTCCTGCTCACGTATGGTGAGCTCCTGTGACACGTCAACGAGTCGTCTTGTAAGATAACCCGAGTCTGCTGTTCTCAGAGCCGTATCGGAAAGTCCCTTTCTTGCTCCGTGCGCTGACATGAAGTACTCCAGCACGTTCAGACCCTCACGGAAGTTACTCTTGATCGGGAGCTCTATCGTATGTCCCGTAGTATCTGCCATCAGTCCTCTCATACCTGCGAGCTGCTTGATCTGCTTGTCAGAACCTCTCGCTCCGGAGTCAGCCATCATATATATGTTGTTGTAAGTATCCAGACCGTCCAGCAGCTCCTTTGTCAGGGCTTCATCAGTATCCTTCCAGGTCTGTATTACTTCGTTGTATCTCTCTGAATCGGTAATAAGTCCGCGCTTGTAGTTTCTTGTGATCTTATCCACCTGATCCTGTGCCGCATCAAGAAGCTCCTGCTTCTGTGAAGGCACTGTCATATCAGAGATCGACACGCTCATTGCAGCTATCGTCGAGTAGTGATATCCCATTGACTTGATGTGGTCAAGCACCTCAGCTGTCTTGATCGCACCATGGGTATTGATAACCTTGGTGATGATCTGCTTCAGCTGCTTCTTACCGACGAGGAAGTCTACCTCAAGCTTCAGCTCATTGCCCTTTACGCTCCTGTCTACAAAGCCAAGGTCCTGAGGTACTATCTCATTGAAGAGGAACCTTCCCAGTGTGGAATCCACTATTCCGCAATGCTTCTTACCGTTGACCTCGCGCTCTACCCTTACCTTGATCTTTGAATGCAGGGTGATCGACTTGTTCTCGTGTGCAAGTATTGCCTCATTGACATTCTTGAATACCTTGCCTTCACCGGGCTCTCCCTCTCTCTCCTGAGTGAGGTAGTAGCATCCGAGGACCATATCCTGTGTAGGCACGTTCACCGGGCCGCCGTCTGCGGGCTTCAGCAGGTTGTTGGGCATGAGCATCAGGAATCTGCACTCAGCCTGTGCCTCCACCGAAAGGGGAAGGTGCACTGCCATCTGGTCTCCGTCGAAGTCGGCATTGAAAGGTGTACATGCGAGAGGATGGAGCTTGATAGCCTTACCCTCTACGAGTACCGGCTCGAATGCCTGTATACCCAGTCTGTGGAGCGTTGGTGCACGGTTGAGCATAACGGGATGCTCATGTATGACCTTCTCGAGTACATCCCATACCTCGGGATCGAGACGCTCTACCATCTTCTTTGCATTCTTTATATTGTGAGATGTACCGTTTGATACGAGCTCCTTCATAACGAAAGGCTTGAAGAGCTCTATAGCCATCTCCTTGGGCAGACCGCACTGCCATATCTTAAGCTCGGGTCCTACGACTATAACGGAACGGCCCGAGTAGTCCACACGCTTACCGAGAAGGTTCTGTCTGAAGCGTCCTCCCTTACCCTTGAGCATATCGGAAAGTGACTTCAGCGGACGATTGCCGGGTCCTGTTACGGGTCTGCCGCGGCGTCCGTTATCGATAAGTGCATCAACAGCCTCCTGCAGCATTCTCTTCTCGTTACGCACGATGATATCGGGAGTTCCGAGCTCGAGCAGCTTCTGCAGTCTGTTGTTTCTGTTTATTATCCTTCTGTACAGATCGTTAAGATCGGATGTTGCAAATCTTCCGCCGTCCAGCTGTACCATAGGTCTGAGATCGGGCGGGATGACGGGGATGCAGTCCATGATCATCCATGCAGGCTCATTGCCTGACTCCCTGAATGCCTCTATGACCTCAAGTCTCTTTACTATACGTGCTCTCTTCTGGCCGGTAGCGTTCTCAAGCTCAGCTCTCAGCTCATCAGACTCTTTGTCGAGATCGATGGCCTGAAGCAGCTCCTTTATTGCCTCTGCGCCCATTCCTACGCGGAACTTGTATCCGTACTTCTCGCGGTTTGCCTGATACTCAAGCTCAGTCAGTATCTGCTTATACTCGAGATCGGTCTCAGCGGGATCCAGTACGATATATGCTGCAAAGTACAGCACTCTCTCAAGGATACGGGGTGAAAGGTCAAGTATCAGACCCATACGGCTGGGTATACCCTTGAAGTACCATATATGTGATACGGGTGCTGCCAGCTCAATATGACCCATACGCTCTCTGCGGACAGATGCCTTGGTCACCTCGACTCCGCACTTGTCGCAGATCACGCCCTTATATCTTATCTTCTTGTACTTGCCGCAGTGGCACTCCCAGTCCTTTGTGGGTCCGAAGATCCTCTCGCAGAAAAGACCGTCCGGCTCGGGCTTCAGGGTTCTGTAGTTGATGGTCTCCGGCTTCTTTACCTCACCGTGTGACCACTCACGTACCTTACCCGGGCTTGCCAGGCCTATCCTTATTGCATCAAAGGATAAGGGCTCGTATTTATCGTTCTGTCTGTTTATCATATCCGGCATTTTATAGAACTCCTCTCAGTCTATGATTCGCGTATTCCCAGTCACTCTTCCGTATCGTAAGCGATCTCTTCGACCGGCTCTTCGTCTACGTATGATTCCTCATCGTCATCGACGGTCTCAAGCGTTCCGGTCTCACTGTCGTATTCCTGTGTTGAGTAACCGTTAGCTCTGAACTCATCCTCGTTCACGCTGCCGTAGAAACGGTCGTCGTCGAGGATATGACGCATATCCGTATCACCGAACTCAGCCGTCTCGGCTATCTCTACCTCAGTGCCGTCCTCCTTGAGTACGCGCACATCGAGACCGAGTGACTGCAGCTCCTTAAGGAGCACCTTGAATGACTCCGGTATACCGGGTTCAGGGATATTCTCACCCTTGATGATCGCTTCATAAGTCTTCACACGGCCTATGACATCATCAGACTTCACGGTGAGGATCTCCTGCAGTGTGTATGCCGCACCGTATGCTTCGAGTGCCCACACTTCCATCTCTCCGAATCTCTGTCCGCCGAACTGGGCTTTTCCTCCCAGAGGCTGCTGTGTGACCAGTGAATAAGGGCCAGTCGAACGTGCATGGATCTTATCGTCTACCATGTGGTGCAGTTTCAGATAGTGCATGTGTCCGATAGTAACGGGGTTGTCAAAGTACTCTCCGGTCCTTCCGTCCCTGAGCCTGACCTTACCGTCTTTCTTGATCTCAACGCCCTTCCATACTTCTCTGTGAGCTCTGTTGTCAGACAGATACTTCATCACATCGGGAAGCAGTATCTTCTTGTATTTCTTCTCGAAGTCCTCCCACTCGCTGTTGACGTAGTCATTTGCAAGCTCGAGTGTCTCTTCGATATCCACCTCGTTAGCTCCGTCAAACACCGGAGTCGTGATCTTGAATCCGAGTGCAGCTGCCGCAAGAGAAAGGTGTATCTCGAGGATCTGACCTATGTTCATACGTGAAGGCACACCCAGAGGATTGAGCACTATATCAAGCGGTCTTCCGTTGGGAAGATAAGGCATATCCTCTATCGGGAGCACTCTCGAGCAGACACCCTTGTTTCCGTGGCGTCCTGCCATCTTGTCTCCGACACCGATCTTTCTCTTCTGAGCTATGTAGATACGTACTGCCTTGTTCACGCCGGGTGAGAGCTCGTCTCCTGCCTCTCTCGTGAACACCTTGGCATCTACGACTATACCGTACTCACCGTGAGGTACCTTGAGGGATGTGTCTCTGACCTCGCGTGCCTTCTCTCCGAATATCGCACGCAGCAGCCTCTCCTCAGCGGTCAGCTCTGTCTCTCCCTTGGGAGTGACCTTGCCTACCAGGATATCTCCGGCTCTTACCTCGGCACCTATTCTTATGATGCCGTTCTCGTCGAGATCCTTCAGAGCTTCTTCTCCGACACCGGGCACATCACGTGTGATCTCCTCGGGTCCGAGCTTCGTATCTCTGGACTCGCACTCATACTCTTCTATATTTATGGAAGTAAATACATCGTCTCTTACCAGACGCTCGCTTATAAGCACGGCGTCCTCGTAGTTGTAGCCTTCCCATGTCATGAATCCGATCAGAGGATTCTTACCGAGAGCCAGCTCTCCGTTACTCGTGGAAGGTCCGTCTGCTATGACCTCACCTGCCTCGATATGCTGTCCCTTGACCACTATGGGCCTCTGGTTGTAGCAGTTGGACTGGTTGGATCTCATGAACTTAGACAGCTTGTAGTCTGTCTTTGTGCCGTCATCATTTGCCACCTTCACGGAATCGCTCTGTGAAAGAAGTACTGTACCGGGCTTCTCTGCAACAACGCATACGCCTGAGTCAACCGCTGCCTTTGCCTCCATACCTGTACCGATAAGAGGTGCTTCGGTTGTAAGAAGCGGCACTGCCTGTCTCTGCATGTTGGATCCCATCAGCGCACGCGTAGGGTCATCATTCTGCAGGAAGGGCACCAGAGTCGTAGCCACCGAGAAGACCTGTCTGGGTGACACGTCCATGTAATCAAACATGCTCTTCTCATACTGCTGCGTCTCATCCTTGAAACGACCGGATACCATACGGTTAACGAAGTGTCCCTTCTCATCCAGAGGCTCTGAAGCCTGTGCTACATGATAGTTATCCTCTTCGTCAGCGGTCATGTATACGACATCATCCGTGACCTTCGGGTTCTCAGGATCCGAATGATCCACCTTTCTGTAGGGAGACTCGACAAAGCCATACTCATTGATACGCGCGAAGCATGCCAGTGAGTTGATCAGACCGATGTTCGGTCCTTCGGGTGTCTCTACAGGGCACATACGTCCGTAGTGTGAATAATGGATATCTCTGACCTCCATGCCTGCACGGTCTCTTGAAAGTCCGCCGGGGCCGAGGGCTGAGAGTCTTCTCTTATGTGTCAGCTCACCCAGAGGGTTGTTCTGATCCATGAACTGTGACAGCTGTGAAGATCCGAAGAACTCCTTTACTGCTGCAGTCACGGGCTTGATATTGATCAGCTGCTGAGCTGTTACAGTGGTGATGTCCTGTGTGGTCATCCTCTCACGTACTACTCTTTCGAGTCTTGAAAGACCTATCCTGTACTGATTCTGCAGGAGCTCGCCTACCGCACGGATACGGCGGTTGCCGAGATGGTCTATATCGTCCTTGTTTCCGATATGGTACTCAAGGTGCATGTTGTAGTTGATCGAAGCGAATATATCCTCTCTTGTGATATGCTTCGGGATCAGCTCGCCAAGATTGTGCCTGATGGCATCCTTGAGAGCCTCGGGAGTATCATTCTCCTCCATCAGCTTCTCGAGTGCGGGATAGTATACCAGCTCTGTTACGCCGTAATCTCTTGCACTCTCGCCCTTGGGGAACTCGATGTAGTGATTTATATCCACCATCATGGAAGAAAGGACCTTAACGTTCCTCTTCTCCGTCTGTATGGTTACGCAGCGTACGCCGCTGTTCTGGATCTCATCAGCCAGCTCTCTTGTGACCTCGCATCCTGCCTTTGCAGCCAGACCGTTCTTGCCGGGCAGCTTGATGATCTCTCCCGTAGCGGGATCGAGCACGTCCTCTGCCAGGATGTGGCCTGCGAGACGATTTCTGAAAGAAAGCTTCTTATTGAACTTATAACGTCCCACCTTTGCAAGATCATATCTTCTTGCATCGAAGAACATACCCTCGATAAGGGATCTTGCACTCTCTTCTGCCAGAGGCTCACCGGGACGGATCTTCTTGTAGAGCTCAAGCAGGCCGTCCTTCACGCTCTCTCCGGGATCCTTCGTCAGAGAAGCCACAAGCTTGGGCTCATCTCCGAAGAGATCGAAGATCTCCTGATTGGTGCCGAGTCCGAGTGCACGGAGCAATACCGTGACCGGAACCTTTCTGGTACGGTCTACATGTACATAGAAGATATCATTTGAATCGGTCTCATACTCCAGCCATGCTCCCCTGTTGGGTATCACGGTGCAGGAGTACAGCTTCTTACCGAACTTATCGTGATCTATACCATAATATATGCCGGGTGAACGGACGAGCTGTGATACGATGACACGCTCCGCGCCGTTGATGACGAACGTTCCTGTGTCTGTCATGATGGGAAGCTCACCCATGAATATCTTCTGCTCGGTGTTGTCTCCCTCCGGTTTTGACGCATTGTAAAGGCGCACAGTCACCTCAAGAGGAGCCGAATATGTGGCATCTCTTGCCTTGCACTCTTCGATGCTGTACTTTACCTTTTCTTTGTTGAACTGGTAATCGACAAACTCCATGGAAAGATTTCCGCTATAGTCGTTTATAGGGGAAATATCCTCGAACGCTTCCTTCAAGCCCTCATTAATAAACCAGTCATACGACGTTCTCTGAACTTCTATCAGATCGGGCATTTCCAGGACCTCTCTCTGTCTCTGGTAGCTCATCCTCAGGTTCTTACCGCTGTAGACTGGGTATATTCTGTTCTTTTCCATTTAAGTCATCACCCCGTGAATATAAAAAGTTTTTGGTTCCCGCACCCTGCAGAAATGCGCCCGGATAAGGCGTTTACGGCCTGATTTTAAAGACAAAGAAAGCCTGTGCCGCCACAAAAGTGCAATCTACATGGTAACACAAGCTTTCTTATGAAGTCAATTACTTTTTTTATTTTTTTACTTCAGGGTAACCTTAGCGCCCTCTGCCTCGAGCTTAGCCTTGATATCATCGGCTGTAGCCTTGTCAGCTGCCTCCTTGAGGATCTTAGGTGCGCCCTCAACGAGATCCTTTGCTTCCTTCAGGCCGAGACCTGTTGCCTCACGTACGACCTTGATGACCTTGATCTTGTTAGGTCCTACCTCTGTCAGCTCTACGTCGAACTCTGTCTTGTCCTCAGCTGCTCCTGCGCCGCCTGCTGCTGCACCGCCTGCTGCTACTACAACGCCTGCTGCTGCAGATACACCAAACTCCTCCTCGCAAGCCTTTACGAGATCGTTCAGCTCAAGTACTGTCAGCTCTTTTATAGCATCGATTATTTCTTCTTTTGTAAGCTTAGCCATTTTGATTTCCTCCTATTATATAGTACAGTTCTTTACTCTTCAGTCTTTGCTTCTTCAGCCGGAGCCTCTGCTGCAGGTGCTTCTGCCTCTGCTGCGGGTGCCTCTGCTTCTGCTGCGGGTGCTGCCTCTGCCGTTGCAACTTCCTCTGCCTTAGCCTCTTCAGGTGCTGCTTCTGCTGCTCCTGCGTCAGGTCCCTTCTCCGCTATCTGAGCGATCACTCTCGCGAAGTTGGATACAGGTGACTTCCATGAGCCAAAGAGTCTTCCGAGCAGCTCCTCTCTTGAAGGAACATTTGCAAGCTCTTCGATTCCCTTTACATCATAGTAAGTGCCCTCGATGACTGCTCCCTTGATCTCGAGCTTGTCCGCTGTCTTAGCGAACTTCACGAGTACTCTTGCGGGTGCTGTGACATCCTCGTCAGCCAGTGCGAGCGCCGAAGGACCGTCCAGATGCTTGTCGAGCTCAGCGAAATCTGTGCCTTCGAAAGCTCTCTTCATCATGGTGTTCTTGTACACCTTGTAAGTCACGCCTGCCTCACGGAGCTGTCTGCGGAGCTGTGTGTCCTGCTCTACAGTAAGACCTCTGTGGTCTACAAGCACTGCAGCGTGCGCGCCTTTGATCCTCTCGGAGATCTCATCGACTATGGGAGCCTTGAGTTCTACCTTTGCCATACGCTTTTTTACCTCCTTATAAGAATTACCGAAAAAAATCCCCTGCCGTAAAGACAGGGGACACAAAGAATCCATTACAGACCCTCAATGGGTCGTTCTTCCTCGGCTGGCGTCCGTTCGGACTTACGGTACGGACCGTCATGCGGCCCCTTCCACCTGCTGTCTTCGGCAAGTACTGATGATACTACGCAAATTGTAAGTATGTCAAGCTTTATAATGCTTTTTTTATGGCCTCAAGGAAATCATCATACTCCTCAAAAGCCGGGAGCTCCGGATGGTCCTTCTTGATCTGCTCCGTGCTCCTGAAAAGGAATCCCGCCCTCGAAGCTTCTATCATTGCCAGATCATTAAAGGAATCACCTGCCGCGATAGTCTCATAGCCTATGCTCTGCAGTGCCTTCACCGTAGAAAGCTTGGACTTCTCTATCCTCATCTTATAATCGGCTATACTTCCGTCATCACCGATCACAAGTGTATTGCAGAAGAGAGTCGGATAACCGAGCTTCTTCATAAGAGGTGCCGCAAACTGTTCAAAGGTATCCGACAGGATCAGCACCTGAGTGATAGTCCTCAGCTCATCGAGGAATTCCTTTGCACCGGGAAGCGGATCGATACCGGCTATGACATCCTGTATCTCCTTAAGCCCCAGTCCATGTTCCTTGAGTATCTCGAGCCTGTAGCGCATGAGCTTGTCGTAGTCGGGCTCGTCTCTGGTAGTCTTCTTCAGCTCGGGTATACCCGTTGCCTCTGAGAAAGCTATCCATATCTCGGGGACCAGCACCCCTTCCATATCAAGACATACTATATTCATATGATTTACTTCTCGTACTCTATGACTTCCTTGCAGAGGATGTGCCTCGGCAGTCCGTTCACATAGATAGGTGTCAGCTCACCGATGATGAGCGGACGAGCATACTTCACATATGCATCCGTGATAGAGCATCCGTCAGCACCGATGAACTCATCGGGTACAGCTCTCTCTACGTTAGCTATCTGATGTATATCATAGGAAGAAGTACCGCACTCATAAGGTGAATCGCAGTCTCTCTTAAGGATGATCATCTCGCCTGTCTTGCCCTGATCAGCAGCTACCACTGCGTCATGGCCGACCTGGAATGCCTCATTGATATCAGTAAGGGAAGCGATGTGTGTACCTGCTCTCTGAAGAGTGGAAAGCTCCACTGCTCTTGTCTTGAGACCGTACTCAGCTGCGATCTTGTGTGCGAGAGTAGTCGCCGTGCCGCCCATCTGCTTGTGTCCGAAAGCATCAACGGGAACCGAATCAGCCTCAAGCTCACATACATACCTGCCGTCAGCGAGCTTCACGCCCTCTGATACAGCTATGACAACTGATGTCCTTGTCTCTGAAAGAGTCTTGACCTTCTTCATGAACTCATCCATGTCGAATGTCCTCTCAGGCAGATAGATCGCATCAACGCCTTCGCAGTCGGGACCCTTTGCAAGTGCAGCCGCAGCTGTAAGCCAGCCGGCATTCCTTCCCATGATCTCAACGATACAGATGGTGGGCTTCTCTGCTCCGAAGGAAGCGTTATCTCTTATTACCTCTTTGAGTGAAGTAGCGATATACTTTGCTGATGAACCGTATCCGGGGCAGTGATCCGTGATAGGCAGATCGTTGTCGATCGTCTTGGGTACGCCCATGAACTTCTGGCTCTTGCCGTGTGCTGCAGCATAGTCAGAGAGCATCTTTACGGTATCCATTGAGTCGTTGCCGCCTGCGTAGAAGAGGTACTGTATGTCATGCTTCTCCATGATCTCGAATACCTTCTCATATACGTCCTCATGACCCTCGATCTTGGGCATCTTGAAACGGCAGCTTCCGAGGAATGCTGAAGGAGTACGCTTCAGAAGCTCCACTCCCATGTCATCCGAAAGATAATCATCAAGGTCCGTAAGCTTATCCTTTAAGAAGCCCTCGATACCGTGAACCATACCGTATACCTTGTTCACGCCAAGCTTCTTCGCAGCTACATATACACCTGCGACAGAAGAATTGATAACGGCGGTGGGTCCGCCTGACTGTCCTACTACAATGTTTCCTTTCATTTTGACCTCTCCTTTATATGATAAAAATGTTTTATTGCGTCCTGTATCCGCAATTAATCATTTTATCTTAATAGCCTCTTATTTACAACACTTTTTGACACGCAGCGCCATTATCGGTATCATACTTCTCGTATGCGCCGATGTTGGAATTTGCTATAAAAGCGTTTTCAATGCCCGAAGGGGCGGACGCTTGCGGACGGCTCCAATCGGGCATTAGAAAACCTGACCCGCATGAGCAAGTAGCGCGGCAGCGCGGATTGCGAAGGCAGGGTCGCGATTGCGAGAGCGGAGCAATCGGGTTTTATGTATATGATAAGCGCCGATGTTGGAATTGGCCATAAAAGCGTTTTCAATGCCCGAAGGGGACGGACGCTTGCGGACGGCTCCAATCGGGCATTAGAAAACCTGACCCGCATGAGCAAGTAGCGCGGCAGCGCGGATTGCGAAGGAAGGGTCGCGATTGCGAGAGCGGAGCA
>JAEEGL010853704.1_pt1 | contig 11252 bp, 13 predicted proteins | sample 9134231 | NCBI WGS metagenome assembly JAEEGL01 (sample SAMN16246548, study PRJNA631951) | gut metagenome | biome: gut microbiome; feature: rumen; material: fiber-attached | host: Bos | place: Iran: Karaj | collected 2018-10
CCTGGTCCTTCTCGGCGCGCTTCTCCCCCGTCTCCTGCCCAGACGGAAAACGGCGCCGGCGGAGGAGCGGCCGGTCATCATGACCCCGGCTCCCGCCGCCGACACCATCATCTTCCGGGACACCCTCCGGCCGACCCCGCCTCCCGCCGCGCAGCCCGCTCCCCAAAAGAAGCAGGGAAACGACATCGACCGCATCTTCCAGGAAGCGACCGACCTGCTGGAGGACCGGACGTGAGCGAACCGGCGCAACTATTTTATACCCCTTCGGGTATAGACCAGAAATGTCTACCGTAAATTATACCCGATTTGGTATATTTTTCAAGATTCTGATTATCTTTGTACCCGATAGGGTATATTTCACTATGAGTTTGTCAGAACACATCAAGGAAAAAAGGAGAAAAAACGGCCTCTCCCAGGTCGAACTCGCCGAGCGCGCCGGGGTCGGGCTCCGTTTTGTCAGGGATCTCGAACAAGGGAAACAGACCCTGAGAATGGATAAGGTCAACGATATCCTGGTCCTGTTCGGGGAAACCCTGGGACCGGTCAGGAAGGAGGTGGTATGAAACAGGCGAGGATCTGAAGAAAGGGTCTCCAGGCTGTAAGGCTATTCCGGGCGGACCAGATTGAGGCCGCCGGCCTTGCCGGCCATGTAGGAGGGGAGCGTGCGACCGGCGCGCTCGACCGAAGGGAGCATGAGCGGAAGGCCCAGGAAGAAGCAGGAGCAGTCGAAACGGTCGCCCGGCTGCAGTTTGGCGTTGAAGCTGGAAAGGACCTCGAAACGCTTTTCGCCGACCTTGCGGAGGCGGACCAGGCGGTTGGGCGCCCAGCCGATGGTCACCTCGCCCGCATCGGGAATATCCGAGGAGAGGACGCAAGTCGTCTCGAGATATCCGGAGGTGTTGTCTTCCCTGCCGTAGAGCGACAGACGGAAATCGGCGAAATCCCGATAACCGACAAAACGGGAGAGAATGTCGAGGGTGGACCGGCGCGGGGTGGTCCGGAGGGACACATAGCCCCAAAGCCGCTTCAGCGTCGCGGCGGAAAGCACTTCCCGGCACTCGTATTCAATGATGGCCGAAAGGGTATTGAAATCGTTGGTCGTCGCGACCGGGCGGCCGTACTGCTTCTCAACCGCCGCCAAAAGCATTTGCAGCTCCGGTATTTCCTTGTTTTCCATCTCTGCTATTGTCCGGAACCTTCCGGATCGTGATAATAATAATTCTGGGCGGAGCTGATTTCCGTGCGCCCGTTTCCGAGGTACAGGCGGTAGGAATAGTTCGTCCCGGCCGCCAGCCCTTCCTTCCGGACGGTAAAACCGGTTTCATCCCGCTTCTTCCCGGGAATCCGCTCCCAGCCCGCGACGCGGCCATCCTCCTCCACCGGCGCAAAATACATTCCGTATTCTGTCAGCTGCGACATCGATGTCACCTGGCACTCCACCTCCACGGTCCCCTCTTTCGGCAAAACCGTCACCCGCTTGAACTCCGGCTCGCCAAACGCCTCCGGCGACGGATCGCGGACGCACGCGGCAAGCAGAGCCGCAAGGATCAGGGGGATTATGCGAATAGGTCGAAACATGGAGCAAAGATACGAATATTATGCGGAGAAACCCCTGAATACCCGGTCTGCCCCTTAGATGTTGAGATCATAGGTTGCGCCGTCGGTCACGTTTTCCTCCTCCAGGGAGAGCCCGACGGGAGCATTGTTGTCGCCGAGGCTGGACATGTCGATATTCACCGTCGTATATTTCATCCGGGAAATGGATACCTTTCCGGAAGAAAGGACCGAAACGGTACCTTCGGAATCCGTGTACTTGAGCGTATAATCAACTTCCCGCGTGTATTCGCGGTCTCTCTTTACCGCAGAAACCACATCCAGGGGACGCAGGAAATGGATGATCCGGGTTACGGAGGGTTGTTCCTTGGTCAGCGTGACGGTCACATCGTATGATTCCCCGCCGTCATTCCCGAGGACAAAATCGAGTTTTCCTTCCAGATTCGTTGCATTTACCTTCAAGCCGAAGAAAGCATTGTACATATTCAGGACGAGTTCGGAAGGGACCGTCGTGATGGTCTCGGTACAGGCGAGCATTTTATAACAATAGCTTCTCAATGGGCTGTCGATCATGTAAAACATGGCATCGGAATACTCTACCCCATTGGATGTGTACGACAACAGGCGAGAGATCAGGTTTCCAGTCTCCGATCTCCAATAGTAAGCCCCTGTCATGTCGTATGCCACATATCCAGTTATATCATAGGTGTGATTCCGGAGCAGGCTGATTTTCACATCGTCGAACGACCGCATGCAATACCAGGCATACGGGCTTCCGTCCTGTTTGACCGAGAAGAAATAGACCGCGTTTTCTCCCGCGCGTGTCATGGGCTCCTGCGACCATGTCAGATCCATTCCGCCCAGGACGACGGGGATCTCAACGGCCTCCTCCTGCGGTGGGGTGACGGGGTCATTATTCTTATTGCAAGATACGATTATGGTTAAAAGGGCCAGCAAGGCGATCTGGGGGTGTTTCATAATGGAAATAATTGTTTGTCAGAACGGCAGAATCTTTTCGTATTTGTTGTTGTCCTTGTTAAAAAACTCCTTGTCGATGAAGCCCTTTTCCTTTGCATATGCCAGCAAATACTGGAAAGGACCACTGACAATCTCTTCCGCACTCTCCTTTTTAGCAAGGGCTTTATTAGAGAAATGATAAAAATTGAACAGGTACTTCTGCACTTCTTTATCCATCAGCAGGCGCGTAATCTCATATTCCGCAAAGCCGAATTCGTCCTCGCCGATAATCCCCTTCTTTCTTAGATAGCATAAATAGGAAAGACTCTCCAGGGTTGAATCCACTTGCCGCTCCAATTCGGAGTTGGCAAAACTGCGGTCATACTTAAACTCTCCATAATCAACGGCTTGGATAAACCGACTAGCCTCCCGGTCGGAACGTAGCCGGACGATGACTTCTTTCAGGTGGGAGGCCGCTTTGAGCCGGTTGGTCCGACGAAACTCCAACAGGGCGAAGACGCTGGCAACGACCGCACAGAGCAGCGTCGCAGAATCAATAAAGAGAGAAATTCCATACTGTCAGGAATCAATAATGTGAGGAGAATTCGTAAGAGAGGTTGCCCATCTCGGCGTTTTCAGGATTTACGCCCAGTTTGGCACCGCCGTCATCGGAGCCCAGCGAGATGTTGATGGTATTCATGGCATTGCGCTTGACCTGGACAACCTGGGAACCCAGATCCTGCGTCACACCTACGCCCCGCGCCCAGGTCATGCTCACAGTCACATTCTCCGCATAGCCGTCGGCATACTGCCAGGCGCTAAGGATATCAGTAAAGCAGTACAGTTTCTGTTCGCTGGTGAAATCTGCGGTAATCCCCGTCTGCTCGAAGAAGGTTTTGTCGTCATTCTTGATGGTGATGGAGACGCTTCCGTCGGTGATCCCGGTAATCTTGTATTTCAACCCGAAGACAACGTGCTTCATTTCGATGGTAACCGGCGTCGTATTCCCGTACGTGGCCACGTAAGAACCGGATTTCCCGTAATAGCGGTCGACTTCCGGATAACATGAAACAGGGATGCCGTATGAGCTTCCGCCCTGCAGAATAATTGGACCAAATGATAACAATATCATGCCGGCGTATGAAGAATAGTGAAATGTATTAGCATTATACAGATTAAAAGATGCAGGAGTAATACGAGTAATCTTATCTTGTGTATTCTTTTCACACACGACAAACGGATATAAGTAACCTATTGTTGATGCAGTTGTCATATTACGTTTTTCAAAAGGAAAGTAGCGATAAATATTATTCATGGAATATTCTACCCCACCACCATACCAACATTTTTCACTATCACTCCAAAATTTCAAACCACTATCTTCCAAAGAATCTATCGATACTTTTGATATAATCTCTTTCCCGTTTTTAATCAATGTGCACTCAAATGTATAGGTCTTTCCACTATGCAGATAAATACTCATATCCGAAATATTATCAAAGAGGCCATACGCATATGCTGCCCCATTTTGATAAACCTGCACACCATACAGATCCTTGGAACTCGTCTCACTGCCACGGGTGATGACAAGCGGCTCTTCATTGACCGTTATTTCTCCTGTTAGGGAGAGGGATACAAGAACCCGGCCGTCTTCTGCTCCGGTTGCGGGGCTCAACTCTTTCTGGCAGCCGGCCAGCAGGACCGCCAGACCTGATAAAATGCTGATTATCTTTTTCATAACATCCATCTTTTGATTAGGGTTCCGGAACCGGGTCGACCACGACCTCGATGATTCCGTCGCCATTTATTTGCATGTTGATTTCGTTGTCCTCTCCGAGGGGCTCCTCGTTCATGTTGGCCATGGCGGAGGCCATGTCCGGCGTGACTTCTACCGTCACCGTTGTCAGGACATTGCGCCGGAATGTAACCTTCTGGCTGCCAGAGAGATTCCATCCGCCGAACGTGCTTGACGAATAGGACCAGGATACGGTAGCTTCAACATCCTTGCTATTAAGGGACTGCAAGGAGAACAACTGCGTTCCCGAATCATAGTCGGAGGTCTTTGTCGAATAGTTACGGACCAGTTCCGGATTGGAGATTGTCATTTTTGCACTAAGCGTGCCCGTCTCGACACCTTTGAGGAGGATACGGAAACCGAAAACATAGCGGGTAAGATTGATTGTGACGGAAGCGTCACTTCCTTTGGCTGCAGTATAACCGACACTTCCGCGATATCGCTCAATGGAAGGCCAATTCGTATCTTCGGGCGTTCCTGACGAGTTCTTCAATGTCGCGGTTCCGTCCTCCATTCCGCTGAAATATTCCGAGCTGCTCAACGTGAAGGCATTCCCCAGCCTCGTCGATGCCGAATTATTCGTCTGAAACGGCTTCGCATAACCCGGGAAGGAGTTTCCGCCATATTGACCATAATACAGTTTGCTCTTTCCGTTATATACTGCCGTGCAAGCAAACTGGTACTTATACCCCGACAAAAGGGAAACAACCATGTCGTCCGTGTTGTCGAATAGGCCATAGGCGTAATGGGATTCGCAGGAACCATCTTTGTCCGAGTCGAAATAGACATTAATGGCGTACAAGTGGTTCGTGGCCGTTCCGCGGGTAAGGGGCTCTGTGTCCACCGAGAAATCCCCGCCGACACCCAGCTTGACCTGGATGTACTCGGGCTCCCCGGCCGCCTGCTGCAACTGCGGATCCCTGCTGCACGACAGGGATGCGCCCAGCAGTCCGGCAAGACAAAGGAACAAGGATAATTTTTTCTTCATATAGACCATGGTTTTTAGTATTCCGGTTTGATCCCGACGACCAGCAGGCCGTCGGTATTGAGATACAGGTAGATTTCATTGTCTTCGCCCATTTCCTCCGCCTGCACGCCCAGGGAGCCCTCGGCGTAATCAGGAGAACAGGAGACCGTGACGGTCGTGAGGACGTTCCGCTTAAAGGTGACGGGACGCCCGTCCTGCTGGTTCCACTGGCTGAAAATGGAGCTGGCAAAGCCCCAGCTGACGTTTCCGGGCAGATTCTCATTCCCGCTCCAGCAGGCCCGGACATCCGGGAACGAATAGATGAGCGACCCGCTGTCATACTGCTCCTTTCCGGCCGAGGCGCTCCAAAGGGCCGTTTCCGGAGAATCGATTGTGCAGGAGGCGCTGAGCGCCCCCTCCCGGACCGGTTCGATCACGAAGCGCACACCGAAGACCGTCTTTTTCAGCGGGATGGTCACAGACCCGCCCGCGACGGCGGTATAGCCGCTGAATTCTCCGTAATAGCGGACCAGCGACGGAAGCGCCTTTTCCTCATATCCGCCGGCTGCGGTCCGGAGGGTGGCCGCGCCGGAGCCGATCCCGCTCAAGTATTCCGTCCCGTAGATAAAACTGTTGGAAACGGCCGTAGAGGAGGAAGAACTGGTCTGGAAGGGTTTGGCATAGCCGTTAAAGGTATTGCCCCCGAACGGGCCGCAATACAGGATGCTTTTCCCGTCTTTGACCAGCGTGCAGGCAAACTTGTAATGGTATCCCGTCAACAGCTGGATGACCATGTCCTCCCGGTTGTCAAAGATCCCATAGGCGTAGCGGGTATTGATATTCCCGTCTTTTGCGGCATCGTACCAGACATTGATCCCATAAAGGTCCATGCCGGATGACGCGCGCGTGTCTTCCGATTCCCATTCGCCGCCGAGGCCGAGGGAGAGGGTAACGTACTCGGGTTCCGCAGACGGGACCTCGGGACGGACACAGGCCTGGCAGCAGACCATCAGCAGAAAAAGGATTGTCGAAAGGATCCGTCTCATCGCTTTACTGGTTGATGGTCAATACTTCATCATCGTCTCCCATGGAGAGATCTCGGGACCGCACGCCATGGCTGAAAGACTCCTGCGATACGAAGTCGCTGCATGTCAGGCCGCCGATGGTGGAAGCCGCGTATGCGCGGGAAGGCGTTTTGGTCTGGGCATAAACCTGACCGGACTGTTCCTGGAAACGCACGGTGATTTCCTTCCCCTTGAGGTCCACGGGAGCCGACATCAGGTAAAAGACAAGCGGGGTTGAACCGTCCGAGACGATATTCCCCAGATCGAGGCACAGTTGATGCGTTCGGGTCTGGGCAATGATCTCCCGCACGTTGGATGCGAGGTCATAATAGCCGGTCGCAGTGAAATCCTCATCCGGAGAGGTCACAGTCATCTGGACATAGGTTCCTTCCGGGAGCGTGGCCGTCACACGGATCAGGCAATTGAGGTGCGAATAGACAAAGTGCAGGACATTCCCTTCCGCCATCGTCCCGTCCGTACACATGAAATCATAGGGGCCGATATGGGCGATGTCCGTCGCCGTCGGCTGATACTGGCCCAGATAGGAGACAGCGATGTGGTGACGGTCCAGATAGATGTCACCGATAAATGGATAGTAACTGTAATAGACCGCGGTGGGAAGGAAGCTCCAGCCGCCGCCATCGAATGAGGCATTGTCGGTCCCGGCTCCGGCCGACATGGCAAAATAGACCTGAGCGCCTGTGTCCGGATATATTCCAACCGTGTCCCGGTCGGCCCAGACAAAGCGCTTGCCGTCTTCGCCCAGGCTGGTCCTTGTGGGGTTCTCGTGCTCTTCCTGGAACCCGGAAACCGTAAAGACCACCTGCTCCACGGAAGGGGCAGGCGCCTGACGGCAGGCTGCGAGAAGGATCATTGCCAGGGAAACGACGGATAATGAACGTTTAATCATCGCCCGGATCCTCCCAATCCTCCCCGCTCCCCGTGCCGGAAATCTGCATTACGGCAGCGAACGGGACATAGCAGCGAATCCTGACCCTCGGCGCCTGGTAATGTCTCGAGGGTTCAGAAATGGTCTTTATTGCTGCACCACTTGTTGTCTTTTTCATAGAAACCGTTGGGTATCAGTCTTTTGTCCTGTCTGTATCAAACCGACATCTGTTTGATGCCGGACAAAGACTAACAAAAATACCCAATACGGCCGACCTTCCGTTGGTTCATTTTGGTTCATTTGCACAACCCTGGAGAAGCCCTGTATAACAGGGAATGGCCCCGCGGAAAGACGACACCCTCCGCCGCTTCTGATTTTTGAGTCGGCTGATATACACAGGGTTGCAATATGATACCCGGAAAGACGTGGCGGCTAAGTGCCTATATATGAGGATCTCCCCGCTTTTAACGGCGGCCATATCGCGCCAAAGAAAGACGGAATTAACTCATTAATAAGCCTTTAGCCGCCACGTCTTTTGCCATTGCTATGTAAAACCTAACATCCGTTGGGTTGTCCTGCCCGGTAGCGACGGTGTGGAAGATCCCGTTCCTGTCAAAAGGATTCTCGTTTTACCTTCCTCTAATACACGAACGCTCTCCGGATGGCTTTCTTCATCCCATTTAATTCAGATATCATTTCAGTCCAATTTCCCCTATTATCATACTTATAAGTAAATGTCTGTAAGACTTCACCGTCGGGAACCCAAATATAGACGTACTGCCCTCTTTCGTTCTTCTTTTGTATTTTTCGGAATGATTTGCATTTAATAACACATTTATTTATCTTTCCGTCGGGGGTATATTCGTAAGAAATCTCGCTTCTCTCTTTTCTGCAATCTTTTTCTACCCCTGGCAAATAGGATCTATTAAGAGAAATAATATTGCCTCTGCTATCATAAGTGAACTCGAGATTGAGCCGGAAATCTTCTATCCCAATAACAGTCTTTTCAATATAAGTCGCAGAGACCAATCTATTCGACAGATCATACTCATATGTCACGCTAGCCTTCTCATTGGCATCTGCGCCATAAATGCCTATTTTTCTTATCAGCCCCGGCTCAGTGGGCAAATACGAATACGTTGTAGCGCCTCTTAGCGCCGACTTAAAATAAAAAGAGGCAGATTCAATTCTCCCTTCCTTTCTTTTATACCTGACGGTCGATTCTCCCCGGGTTTTGCTTGATTGCCCTCTTGCGTCACAAACCATAATAACAGGTGACCATGACCCAACATCTTTAGTAGTGCCAGAAACGATCTGGCCCCCAAAAGCAAATAGATGGCCATCCCTATAATCCACTTTGTATCCATCTCTTTTCTCTTCCCATATCATCTCTCCAAAAGCGTCACTTTCTTCATAATTGGAAATACTGACAGATTTCGGTGATATCCCAATATATGACAGGGGATTGGCGAAATATGAGGCATAATCAGCAATACTTAATACCTCACTAAAACCAACCAATTTGTAAGATCCGTCATATTGCTCGAGCTGATTGGCTGTATATGGAAAACCATCCTTAGTAGGATATCCTCTGCTTAATAGTTGAGCATTTGCCGGCAATGCCAAGAAGAAGAAAAGCCCTAGAATTCTGATTCTTTTATTCATAGTACTCATACTCTTTGGTACACTCACCATTGATAGTTTCAATATCGATATCACCACGTGTTATTTTGAACGTTGTTATCTTCGTAGCATTCCCATGCTGATCGTATTCATAGTCCCAATGATAGCAGCCCCAATATGACTTCTTCGTCGAGTAATCCCCAAGGGCATTCTTATTGGGCTCAAAATACTCGCATTTTATTTGTTCAATAATATCACCGTTTGAATTATATCTGAATTCCGTATCAATATGCGTATCACCACCACGCCCCTTCTTCAAATATGCTATTTCCCTCATACTCCCATCAGGATTGTAGGTGTAATAATAATGTGTCAGGACCTCTCGTGTCATTTCCACAACCTTGTTTTCAAAGTTGGAAGGATTCGCGTCCGGCGCCAATTTGAAGACGGTATTATTATGCTCGCGGTATAAACCTCCCATACGGTTCTCATATTTAGTCTTTCCGGTCTGGTACCCTTTTAGTGAATAAGTAAAGATTGTAAATGACGCCAAACCTGAATCATTCCTGTCTTCCCACTCGACTCTGACAGTCGGCTTTTCGTCATAATATCTTTTAATTACCCGCCCACGATCATCGTATTCAAACCGATATAGCAATACGTAGTGATTATCTCCCGGATCAGCATACACTTTACTGACCAAGCCGTCTTTGTTGTATTCGAATTGAAATGCTACGAATACGGCTGTCGGAGAAAGTTCGTCCCTTGAAGCCGGATAATAAACGGATAAGACCGGATTCAAAAAAAACAGACAAGGGTCATCCCAGTTTTTAAGGATGCTATACTCTGAATAAAAATAATCTGGGAAAAGACTATGCATTATGTATATACGGTCAATTCCACTATATGAGAATGCTGTTAATCTGCCATGCCTGTCAAAAGATTTCGTCCATTCTACCTGATTATTGGTGTAATATTGTGTTACTTTCTTCACGTGTCCTTTCAAACCGTCTGACTCCCAGGTATAATTTCTGGCATACGGTTTTGAACATACACCATCCCTGCTTTTCGCATCAATCAAGGCCGATGTCACACCATTTGAACTCGGGGAGGGGGTTTGGGCTCGCGCGGAATTCTCTGTAAAAGGAATGACGAGACGACCCTTTTTATACTTTCCCCAATTGCCGGAAGAGGATTCCTTCTGATCGGCCTTTCCCACCTGGGGATTATCGCCGACCAATTCCGATTCGCCCGACTCGGAATATGCACGACCTCCCTTCTTAATCTGATATGGTTTATCTTGCCCATTACAGAAAACACACGCGCCGAAAGATGTCGGAAACACGAATAGCAAACAAACAATTATTCCCTTTTTCATATTATTCTTCGGAAACGGTTACGGATTATTCATGCCTTCAAGTTTCGCAAGCGTTCTTTATGACATTAACCATCTTGCGAAACTTGAAACATGGCCATAAAAGGTCCGCCACCTGTTAATAATACTCACTCTACCGGATCGTGAAAATAGTAATTCTGGACGGCACTGATCTCCGTGCGTCCGTTGCCGAGGTACAGCCGGTAGGAATAGTTCACCCCGCGACATCGACGCCACCCGGTACACGACCGCCATGACCCCGGCGCCCTCAGGCGCCGGCGTCACCAGCCCGAACTCCGGCGCCCGGAATGGTTCCGGCGCGACGGGCCCTTCAGGCACGCGCCCGAGAGCGCGGCTGTCATTGCGAGAACGGCCACATATTTCCCTATCTTCCCATGCATGAAGCAAATATCCGAAGATTTTGGGAGAGAGGGGGGGACTATTGGAAGATAACCGGGACGGAACAGCGGACTGCGACCGGCTTGCCTCCTTGCCGTCCGGGCGTCCATTTGGGAGAACTCCCGACGACCCGGAGCGCTTCCTGCTCCAATGCCTGGTCCGAACTTCGGACCACTTCGACATTGGAAACAGACCCGTCGGATCCGACCGTAAACAGCACCACCACCCGTCCCTTCAACTTTTGCCCCCCGGCGTTCTGAGGGCAAACCAGCTGCGTGCCCATCCATTTTATGAACATATTCATGTCTCCGCCTTTAAACGCGGGCTTCTCCTCCACATTCATAAAGGGCACCACCTCTTCCTGCACGACCGGGAGTTCCGCCCCGCCCTCATTCCGGACATTCTGTCCGTCCGGCAACGCGGCGGAAAGGGCCAGCGCCAGCAAGGGATAAAAGAATAGACGAATCATAGTTTTAATAATATCCGGGTCTCAACGGTTGGCTGCTTTCGCTTTGAGAAAACGGTCTTTGGTCCAAGGGAGTTCGTCCCATCCTTCGTCCAATGCTTGCTGATATTCTTTTTCAGAAGCAAATCTTTCCTTATGCATGATGGCCACTGTACCAGCAGCC
>JAEEGL011372324.1_pt1 | contig 11252 bp, 10 predicted proteins | sample 9134231 | NCBI WGS metagenome assembly JAEEGL01 (sample SAMN16246548, study PRJNA631951) | gut metagenome | biome: gut microbiome; feature: rumen; material: fiber-attached | host: Bos | place: Iran: Karaj | collected 2018-10
GCGGTTTTCGATGTCCTCCGGCAGGGACCAGCTTTCCAGAACACCGTTCCGGTCCGCCATGACGCCGTAGTGCCCGCAGTAGCGGTAGGTCTGCTTTTCCCGCGTCATCCCGTCATAGCCCATATCCAGGGCCGCCCGGATGTAGGCCTCCTCCCAGGGAAAGCCGGTGCGCATATCCGCCAGCAGCAGGGTCTCGTTGCCGAAGCAGCGGCGCATCATGTCGATGACGTAGGGCACACCGTCCCGCACGATGTACTGGAAGGAGAAGATGCCGTCCACCAGCCGCAGGTCCTCCGCCATGGTCTCGATCATGGCCTTCAGCTTTCCCTCCACCCGCTCGAAGTCCGTGGCCGGGTAGGTCTCCGCCTGCACCAGATAGGGATTGCGCATGCAGTAGATGTTGCTGCAGGAAGTGACGGCGATCTTCCGGTCCATAAGGAAGACCACGATGGACTGCTGCACTCCCTCCAGGAATTCCTGCACCAGCACCTTCTTGTCCCTGGAAAGGGTGAAAGCTGCTTTCAGGGCAGCCAGAGCCTCGGCAGGGCTATCTGCCCTTTGGATGCCCTTTCCGCCGGTGAGGTCGTCCGCTTTGATCATCACGGGATAGCGGCAGCCGCGGCAGCAGGCCTCTGCGGAAGGAAGGTCCGTGAAGGTCTCGGAGGCCGGTACGGGAAAGCCCTTTTGGGCGAAGTAGCGGCGGAAACCGTCCTTCCGGTGCATGAGCAGGGCATTTTTATAGCTGTCGTGGCCTTTCCAGCCCATCTTCTCCGCCACATAAGCGCAGGTGATGACGCCGAAGTCATTGGCGCAGCTGACGATGCCCTCGATGCCGTTCCTTTTGACCAGTTCCAGGACGGCGGGACCGTTGGAGTAATCCTCGCAGATGTATTCGTCGGCCTCCCGATGTCCCGGAAGCTCCGGCATGTTCCCAGTGGTCACCACATAAAAGCCCAGCTCCCGGGCCTTGCGGATGATCGGGATCTCACTGATCGTCCCGTTCAGGATCAGTATTTTCTTCATTCCGTTTCCCCAGCCATTCTATAAATTCCCGGACAGCGCCACGGCCTCCGGGGGCCTCCGCCACGTATCCCGCCGCTGCCAGCACGGCCTTGTCCGCGTCCCCGGGGCAGGCGCACACGCCCACCCGGCGCATGCAGTCCAGGTCGTTGACATCATCCCCGATGTAGGCGGTCTCCTCCGGAAGGATGCCCAGCGCATCCAGGACCTCCTTCAGGTCCCGCCATTTGTCCCCGCTGCCCTGGACCAGATGGCGGATGCCCAGCTCCTCGCAGCGCCGCGCCACGATCTCCGAACTGCGTCCTGTGACGATGATGGGGGTAATGCCCATCTCCGGCAGGAAGTGGCGGATTGCCTGCCCGTCCCGCACGTAAAACCGCTTCATGGCCTCCCCGCTGCCGGAGATATAGATGCTGCCGTCCGTCAGCGTCCCATCCACATCCATAGCCAGCGCTTTGATCCTATTCTTCATGCTTCTCCTTATAATGGGTGTAAATCACCTGCGCCAGCTCCCAGTCCCGCTCCGTGTCGATGTCCACCGTTGGGTTATATGCGTCGAACCAATAGGGGTTTTCTCCCACCATATAGCCGCAGCGCTCGATGCATTCCCTGGTCAGGATCTCGTTGGCCCAGCTAATCTGATACACGGGGGGGATGAACTGGGAATACTTGTGCCAGTGGCCGAATCCGAATCCGATGGGCGCGTGGTTCTGGTCCAGAAAATAGTTCTTTGTTGGATAGACCACATTAAGGGAATCGTGCTTCTCCCGCACCTCCTCCCAAACCTGGAACATAGTCCCATAATCATCAAACAGGGGATCCATGCAGGAACAGTAGAGGATGTCGTCCTGTCCCGGCACATCCGCGCATACGCCCCGGACCACATCCACGGTGTTCGTCTCCAACAGCGTATACTTCACGTCCCGGTGGATGAAGCCGATCCCCCATTTCTCGGCCACGCAGCGAAAGTCGGCGTTCTCGCAGCTGAGGAAGATGTCCTGCCTGTCCAGAACCCGCACCAGCTTTTCGATGAGGATATCCGTCAGGCTCTGCTGCCCATAGAAGGGCTTGTAGTTCTTGAAGGGGATGCGCCGGGAGTTCGCCTTTCCCAAAATGACAGCTTTCATGTCAGACTCCTGGTCAGTTCGTCGTATTTCTTGGCACGCTCCAAGATGGCCTCGATATCATCCAGGCGGATCTGACTGGGTCCGTCGGACACCGCATGATCCGGGTCGGGATGCACCTCGGCGAAGATGCCGTCCACCCCCACCGCCAGGCCCGCGTTCATCATGTAAGGCGCGAATTCCCGGTTGCCGGAGGTGAATTCCTTGCCGCTGCCCGGCTGCTGCACGGAATGGGTGGCGTCGAGGATCACGGGATAGCCCAGCTTCCGCATATCCAAAAGCCCCTGCATGTCCACCACCAGCCGGTTGTAGCCGAAGGTGGTGCCCCGCTCGCAGAGAATGATCTTCTCGTTGCCGCAGGAGCGGATCTTGTCGATGACGTTGTCCATGTTCCAGGGGGCCATGAACTGCCCCTTTTTGACGTTCACTGCCCGCCCGGTCTCCGCGGAGGCCAGGATCAGGTCCGTCTGGCGGCAGAGGTAAGCGGGAATCTGCAGGATGTCGCAGACCTGGGCCGTCTCTTTGCACTGCCATGTCTCATGAACGTCCGTGGTCACGGGCACGCGGTATTTTTCCCGGATGTCTCTGAGGATCGTCAACCCCTTCTCCATCCCGACGCCCCGCCCCGCATGGAGATTGGAGCGGTTGGCCTTGTCAAAGGAGCCCTTGAATACATATTGGATATCCAGCCTGCGGCAGATCTCGCAGATCCGCCCGGCCACCTCGTCGCACATTTCCCAGCTCTCGATGGAACAGGGCCCGGCAATCAGGGTCATCCTGTCTCCTCCGATCACGAAGGAACCGTCGTCATAGATGGAAAACGCTTTCACCTTCAGCATGCCTCAGCAGCTCCTCCCATTGTGTTTCGTTCAGCAGGCTACGCCGCACCGAATAGGGCGCTTTGCGGATGGTTTCGTCCAGATAAACAGAGTCGTTGGGGACATAGGTAGTGGAAATCTCCTCGAAGACCGTGCCGCGCTCCGTGTAAAAAGCGTGGTCCTGCCCCCGTTCGATGTGGATGATCTCACCGGGGCCAAGGCGGTGCTCCGTGCCGTCCAGGGCCACGGTCAGTTCTCCCCACAGCACGTACATGGATTCCGTCTTGATCCTGTGGTAGTGATCGGGATAGCGCTGGTGTGCCTGCATCACCACGTAGCTCTTGCAGTAATCCCGGTCCACGACCTTGATGAAGAGCGCGCCTGTCTGATAGACACTTGTGGCGCCTTCGTGGTGATAGATGCTGGCCGTGGCCCGCCGGGGCAGCACGATGGCCGCCTGCCGAAGCAGACGGAGAGAATCCGAGAGATACCGGTCCAGCAGCGTTTCATCGTTCATCGTTCTTCGATCCCTCCGGTAAGGCAGTGGTCCAGCAGTCGGAATATCCATTCGTGTACCTCCCGGAAGCGGAAGCCCAGGGCCTTGGCCCGGTCCGTGCAGAGGCTGTTGTCCCGCGTTCCGTTGTAAGGTGCGCTTTCCCCGTCCTCCGTCAGCACGGCGCGCTTCCCGGTCCGCTTCTCCAGATAGGCGAGGATCTCCGCGATCGAGATCACCCCGTTGGAACATCCGTTCAGAGCCCCCCGATAATCGCCGTCGGCCAGGAGGATCAGCAGGTCGCTGACCTCATCCCTTTCCGCCACGCAGAAGCGAGCGTTCAGGTTGTCGACGTACATTGGCTTTTCCTCCTGCACGTGCTCCACGTAGAAGCGAAGCCGCCGGGTATAGTCGTTCTCACCCAGAACGAAGGGGACCCGCAGGGAAGCCCAGTTCACACCATTGAAAACCTGACACAAAGCGCGTTCCGCGTTTCGCTTCACATCGTCGTAGCTGAGCTCCCGGCGTCCGCACCAGACAAGCTCTCCCCGGGAGCCGTCGAATTCCTCTTCCCGGATACCGAAGTGGTCCAGCCGGTAGACCCCGGCGGTGGACATGTGGACGAACCGGCGGCAGCGCAGGCTTTCCAGCATCCATTTCATCTCGTTGGAGCAATACCCCATCTTGTCGATGACCGCGTCGTATTCTCGGCCGCGAAGAGCGCTCCGCACGCTTTCCTCCTCCGTCAGGTCCAGTTTCAGCCGTTCCACCCGCGCGCCGAAGGGGTCCGGTGCGAGCCCCCTGGTGGCGATGGTCACCCGATCCCCCCGGCGAAGCAGCTTTTCCACCATGGGGAGGCCGAAATAGCGGGTGCCGCCGATGACGAGAATATTCACATTACTTTCCTCTTTACTTTCCAATGAGCCAGGACGCTTCCTCGCCGCTGCCCACGATTTCCTTCACCACAAACCAGGGGGATTTATTCAGACAAATGTAGATGCGCCCCACGTATTCGCCGATCAGGCCCAGCAGGCTCATGATGATGCCGTCCACGATCATGATGGCCGAATGAGCGGAGCTCCAGCCCGCCTGGACCTCCGGCCGAAGGATCCTGCGGGTAATGACGAACAGGGGGCAGGCGCAGGCCCCCTGGTGGCGATGGCCGCCCGTGCCCCCGGCGAAGCAGCTTTTCCACCATGGGGAGGCCGAAACAGCAGGTGCCGCTGATGACCGGAATATCAAGTACGTTCTCCCCTTTTCAGCGGGGCGGTTGGCGAGTTCTTTTATAAACGGGGACAATCGCCAGCCTAGACTGCGTATAGAGTGAGATCCGCAGCGCCTCTGTACCTGCAATCATAACGCAAATAGTAACGGTATTTATGAAAAGAGTCAATACTCCGAAGAAAACGTGGGATATCAATAAAATCCTCAGCCTTGTGGTATAGACGGATCGCAAGAGCTGGGCAGAACGACTCGATCGTCCGTTTGGCTCCATGGAGCGCCGTCAATTCTGCGCCTTCCACGTCCATGATAATCGCATCGACCTTGCCGACATCCAGATCGTCTATTGCGACGACCTCGATCACATCGGTGGATGCTTCTGCCCTGAAATCGCCCAAATTCGCTGTTTCTCCTTCTCCTTGGAGACTCAGCAAGGTGGAGTGATTCCAAACCCCCTTGGGGATCGGGGTGATGTTCGGAGCTTTCTGGGTATTTTTACACAGCAGAGCGAAATTGTTCCGATCACATTCCAGAGCGAGTATATGATTTCTTCCATGCAGGAACGCGTTGAATTGCAGGGAACTGCTGCCATCAAATGCTCCACAGTCAATGATTGTACCGTCGTTAACACGATGGCTGAGAAGCTCCCACCGGTAATCTCCCGGGTTTTTATCCGCGTATACGCCCATTTTATGCAGATTGCCCGAGATCCTGCCGTTAATATAATCAATCAGCAGCGGTCTGGAGTCTTCCTCCAGCATTTCATAAAGCTGTTGAAACATGCCGGCATTTTCAATTACAAACGGGTAGTCCAGATTATAGAAATAAGCGATGTACTGATCTTCAAAATCAATCAGATCGATGGACGGATCCAACAGAGCACGCAAGCGCTCCAATTCGGCCTTTTCGTTTTGATAGGTCATACCGAATCCAGTCAATACGATGGAATTCTTCTGCACATCATTACATTCTCTGACGGAAATGACCTTCACGCCGTTACACTGTTTGTCAGGCGTATAATAACAATCATCGACGACACAGAAGTCCGGCTGTATGCCGCCCCAGCTTCTCAGTTCTTCAATCAGAGTGGTTGCGTAGCCACCCGCACCGAACAAGCCGATGCTGCGGTCAGTATTAAGGAGCAGGCAAAGCTTTTTGATTCGTTCATTCTCACAGTAGCGGATCATTCTATAAAATGGCGCCATCCTGCACCTCCGGAGTTTTCCCCACGATTTCCTTCACCACGAACTGAGGGGATTTGTTCAGACAAATGTAGATGCGCCCCACGTATTCGCCGATCAGGCCCAGCAGGATCATGATGATGCCGCCCACGATCATGATGGCTGAAAGAGTGGAGCTCCAGCCCGCCTGGATCTCCGGCCGAATGATCTTGCGGATAATGACGAACAGGGCGAAGAGAAAGCCGAAAACGGCGAAGAGAAAGCCGATCAGGGCCCCCAGCTCCAGGGGCTTCACGGAAAAAGCCGTGAACCCGTTCATCCAGAGGGAGATCAGCTTTTTCATGGAATAGCCCGAAGCGCCGCTGAGGCGGGCCCGGTGGTGCATGGGGATCATGGTGATGTTCCGCGTGGTGCGGAAGAGCAGCCCGGCGATATAGGGGTAGGGGTGTTCATAGCGGATGATCTCGTCCCGGATGAAGCGCTTCATGGCGAAGAAGCTGCTGCCCTTGGGGAAGTCCTCTTTCACATCCAGCATGTAATGGGTCATCCTTTGGGCAAAATCGGAGCCCCAGCGGCGCATCCGATTTCGGTGCTGCTCCTCGTAGGAGGCAAAGGCCACATCATAACCCCGGTCCAGCGCCTCCAGCAGTTCGAACACCCGGTCCGCCGGGGTCTGCCCGTCGTCGTCCAAAGAGACGATATAGTCCCCCCTGGCTTGATGATACCCCGCCATGAGGGCACAGTGCTGACCGAAATTCTTGGCGAGGTCAACGCCGGTCACGTGCCCGTCCTCGCAGGCGCGGCGGCGTATGACCTGCCATACGCCGTCCGGCGAGCCGTCGTTCACCAGGATGATCTCAAAGGCGTCCGCGCTGTGGCCGCGCATGGTTTCCTCGATCTCCTCCACTACAGCCAGAACCGTGTTTTCCGAGCGATAGCAGGGAATGACAAAAGAGACCCTGATTTCCCCCATAATGCTTCCCTTTCTCATGAGCAGAAGCGCAGGACCGCGTCTATGACGCTTTTCCTGTCCTCCGGTGTGAGTCCGTAGTACATGGGCAGGCGAACCAGCCGGTCGCTCTCCCGGGTGGTATAGACATCCTCCCCATGGAAGCGGCCGAACCTCTGCCCGGCAGGGGCGGAGTGGAGGGGCACATAGTGGAATACCGTACCGATGCCCCGCTCCTTCATAAAGGCGATGAACCCGGTCCGCTCCTCCAGGTCCCGGCACTTGACATAGAACATATGCCCGTTGTGCCCGCATTCCGGGGGCACCGCGGGCAGCTCGAGCTTCCCCGCCTTCGCCAGAGGCTTCAGGGCTTCGTAATAGGCGTTCCAGCTGCGCAGCCGGTCCCGGTTGATCTCCTCCGCCTTTTCCAGCTGGGCCCAGAGATAGGCGGCGTTCAGCTCGCTGGGCAGGAAGCTGTCCCCAAAGTCCACCCAGGTATACTTGTCGATCTCCCCCCGGTAGAACTTGGAGCGGTTGGTGCCCTTCTCCCGCAGGATCTCCGCCCGCTCGATATACTTTTGATCGTTGATGACCAAGGCGCCCCCCTCCCCCATGGAGTAGTTCTTCGTCTCATGGAAGGAGTAGCAGCCGAAGTCCCCCAGGGTGCCCAGATACCGTCCCTTATAGGTCGCCATGACCCCCTGGGCCGCGTCCTCGACGACCTTCAGGCCGTGCTTCCGGGCGATGGCCAGGATGGCGTCCATCTCGCAGGCCACCCCGGCGTAGTGGACCACGACGACGGCCCTGGTGCGGGGGGTAACGGCGGCCTCAAGCTTCTTTTCGTCGATGTTCATGGTATCCGGGCGGATATCGACGAACACCAGCCTTGCCCCCGCCAGCACGGCGCTGTTGGCGGTGCTGGAAAAGGTGTAGCTGGGGAGGATCACCTCGTCCCCGGGCTCCAGGCCGCAGAGCAGTAGGGCCATATCCAGGGCCGCGGTGCCGCTGGTGGTCAGCAGCACCCGCTTCCCGCCGAACTTCTCCTCCATCCAGCGGCTGCAGCGCCGGGTGAATTCCCCGTCGCCGCTGATCTTCCGGGCGCGGACGGCCTCCGCCATATATCCAAGCTCCGTTCCCACGCAGGGGGGCACGTTAAAGGGGATCATGTGCTCCCTCCTCCTTTTGTTCCGCGTTTTCCGCCTCTCCGCGGCCTCCGGCGCTCTTTTCCGCCGCGGCGCGTTTCTTTCTCAGGATTCCCTCCGCCGCGAGGAAGATCGCCGTCATCACCAGGGCCGCGGCGGAGATCGTCAGGCCCAGATGCAGCCCGGCGGGCGTATAGCGCATTTCAAAGCTGTGGCTGCCCTCGGGCACATCCAGGGCCATGAACACATCCAGCACCATATGAGGCTGCGCCTTGACCCCGTCGATCCAAAAGCTCCAGCCCTCGTCCCAGGGGATGGTGAAAAGGAGCTTCTGACCGCTTTCCGCGGCGAAGGTGCCGGTGAGATACGTTTCGGAGTGCTTCTCCAGGGTGACGGGCCGCTCACGGACAAGGGCGGCCAGCTGCGACAGGGCCTCAGAATCCGCGTAGGCCGCGCGGAAGCGGCCGCAGTATTCCTCCATCAGTACCCGGTTGACGCTCTCGGCATTTACGGGGATGATCCCTGTCACCGTGTCCCCGGCGCGGTAGCTTCCCACCCAGCGGATGAGGGGCTCCGTACTGCCGTTGACCTGGGAAAGGCCGCCCCGGTGGAAGGAATAGACCGGGCCGTCCCTTCGGGCGGTGAAGCTGAATTCGATGTAGGATTGGAACTGCAGCTCCTCCGGCAGCGCGCCGGAAGGGGCGGAGAGCTTCGACCCGCTTTCGGAAGAGGACGCCAGTTCGTCGTAGTAAGCCGTCAGCTCCCGGGCGCTTCGGGCATCCATGGCGGCGGAGGAAGCAAAGCTGTGGGGCGTGAAGCTGATCTCCTCCTCGTCGATGAACACCGGCGTATCTTCCCCGCTGACAGCGCTCCATACCTCATTGAGGTTGGCGAACACATCCGCCCAATCCGTCTCCACATCGTCGATGCCGCTGCCGGAGAGTGTGGCGATGTTCAATGCGTTGGGGTTCTGATAGAGGTCGTAGGTGCATTCCATGCCGTCGAAGAGGGGCGCCTCCGCGACATTCGTCAGATTCGGATAGCCCTTTTCCTCCGTCAGATCCTCCTCGGCGATGACATAGCGGAGGCCCAGCAGGGTGTCCGCGGCAGCCGGCACCCCATCCGCGTAGAAGCTTCGCATGTCATACCAGGGGACGCCCAGCCGGGCCAGCCCCTTTCGGACGAAATCCCGCTCGTTGCTCCCGCCGTGACCCACGCCGTCATAGCCATAGAGCATGGGATCGTTGCCGCAGCTCATGGACCGCTGCCGGTTGACCTCCATGCGGAAGAAGCCGCCGCTTCGTCGGACGCCATCCACCAGGGGGCCGACCTGGTCCACCGTCTCCCGGTATTCCTCCAGCGTTATCGACCAATCCAGCACGTTTTTCGTGCAGACCCGGTAATTCATCAGCAGATTCACACAGACCAGGAGCAGGGCAATGAGCTCAAAGAGCTTCTTCGGGTTCACCTCCGGCCTTTTCCGGTGCATCCGCCAGGCCAGCCAGACCAGCAGCAGCAGGCAGAAATCCATCAGCACAAGTCCGCCCTTGAGGAATTCGTACTGCTTGCTCAGCACCACCGCCGTCACCGCCAGCATCCCCACAAGGCAGCGCTTCATATCCCTCTCCGGGACCTCCTCCAGTCTCTGCCAAAGCTCGGCGGCCATCAGCAGCAGCAGGAAGGAGACCACATAGGAATCCCGGTAATTGAACCAGTTGGTGGTGGTGCCTCCGTGCATCAGCATATTGAAGGCGACGATCCAGAAGGAGAGGAGATAGACGCCCAGCAGAAGTGCCGCCGCAGCCTTCTTCCGCCGGTCGATCTTCCTGCTGAGGAAGAACAGCACAGCCAGGGCAACCGGCAGGATGCCCACAAAGGTGTTGGGCAGGCCGTTCACCAGCTCAGAGGTGGAGTTGGCGCCGGTGAAGAGCTTGGCGCCCATCTCCAGGAAGGGCATGTTTTCCCCGAAGGAGAAATCCGCCAGCCCTGTCTGGTCCAGCCGCCCGCCCCGAAGGGACAGGAAACCCGGGAGCCATAGGAACGCGGCCAGCAGTCCCCCGCAGAGAGAGGCCAGAGCGTAGGTCAGAAACAGGCGGCCCCGCTTCCCCTTCACCTCATCTCCGCCGAAAAGGAGCCCGGCGGTGAAAAAGAACACAGACGCCACGCAGAGGACAAAGCCAAAGAAGAAATTGGAATAGAGACCGTAGGTGATAGCCAGTGTATACAAAAGGGGGCTTTTCCCCTGAAAGAGCTTTCTCAGCCCCAGGGCCATGATGGGCAACACCGGCGCGGCGGCGAAAAAGCAGGCCTGGAACACATTGGCCACGCTGAAGCCCATCAGAGCGTAGGAGGTGGAAAAGATCAGGTTTCCGCGCTTATGCCCATAAAGAGAAGCGAGGAGCAGATACATGGTCAGGCCGCTCAGGCTCATGTTCAGAGCTGAGATGAAGGTAAAGACGACGGGATAATCCCGCAGCTCGGCAAAGCAGAGGAGAAAGGCAAAGGGCGTCAGGAGGATGCCGTTCAGATGGCCCGTCATGTTTCCGCCCAGGCCCTTCTCGAAGGAATAGAACACCCCCTCCAGTCCCCGGTACATCCGGGAGGCGTAGCTGAGGGTATTGATATACAGGCCGTTGGCATCGGCGATCAGCAGCGTTTTGCCCCCGAAGGGAGTGATCTGCATCCCCGCCAGGGCGATGAGGATGAGCGCCAGGGGGAGCAGGAAGGAGAAAAGCAGCAAGAAGACAGGGCGCTCTCCGCGCCGGGACGCGGCAGGAGAAGCGGAGAACAGTTTCATAGATAACACCGCATTTCCGTTTGTGTTGGGGCTGAATTATAAAATTATACCACGGAGCAAGGGTATACGCAAGCCATGTTTGACGCGGCAGCACCCTTCGCGGCAGTTGATTTCTGCCGGGTGATTATGTATAATGATCAAATCAGAGCAATAACCAGCCGCGGCGCGGCGGAAGGGAGAAAATATGGACCTGCAGGCGCTGTTTGAACGCATCGGCTACAAGGAGGGCGGAACGGACACGGAACGGCTCATCCGCCTCCATCGTGCTTACGCCACCCACGTCCCCTTTGAGAATCTGGATGTCTACAACGACAAGGAGATCTCCCTGAAAACGGAGGACCTCTTCGACAAGATCGTCACTCGCCGCCGGGGCGGCTACTGCTTCGAGATGAACGGCTTCTTCTGCGCCATCCTGCAGGAGATGGGCTTCCCCGCCTACGGAGTGCTCACCCGCCTCAGCCGGGATGGGAAGACCTTCGGCGGCTACCTCCACCGCATGAACCTCAC
>JAEEGL012207522.1_pt1 | contig 11252 bp, 3 predicted proteins | sample 9134231 | NCBI WGS metagenome assembly JAEEGL01 (sample SAMN16246548, study PRJNA631951) | gut metagenome | biome: gut microbiome; feature: rumen; material: fiber-attached | host: Bos | place: Iran: Karaj | collected 2018-10
GTCATCAAAGCGGAAGATGCCATCCGAACCGGACACTGCGGAAAGGATCGCGTTGTCATCAGTAAAGAACGTATCAGTTTCACTGAAGAGCCCGAAAATTGCGCCTTCCAGATAATGATTATCCGCGTCTTTTTTATAACCAACAATACTTCCTTTTGCATACCGGTTCGGAGTGACGTCAACAGTGATCGTTTGATTATTCTCTTTCACACTGACGGGATACTCCGTACTGTCGAGCACAAAGCCCTCCAGAGGAGTAATCTCTTTGACGATATAGTCGCCATAAGGGATATCCTCAAACCGGAACGCGCCGTTCTGGGTAGACGCCGTCATGATAAGCTCATCATGATCAAACAGGCCGAACACGACGCCCGTGAGCAGTTCACCGTCTTCATCGCGCTTGAGGCCGGTAATATCAGATCTTACCAGGTTATTCTCAAATGTGATTTCAGTCTGAGAATCTGCTCCGATCACGACTTCCTGATCAGCCGGAAGGACATATCTTGAAGTGTTCTCATTGCCGACCTCGGAAACAGTGTACGTACCGATCCGGAGATCGATAATCTCGATGACGCCAGCGGCGTTTGTGGTGAATGTCTGGTCATAGGCGTGCCCGGTCAGATCTGTGCCGGTCACTCTGAAACTGACGTTTTCGATCACGCCGTCCTCGGAATGTTTGACGATCCTGAGACTGCCGGTCTGAGCTCTGTCTAAGAAGCCTTCACCGGGTTCATTTTCGATCGTGATCTCATTTACGTCAGAAACGAAAACTGCATACTGGTTCAGATCCGCTTTAAAGTATTCCGGGGCCCTTGTCTCAATCAGGACATATCTGCCATAAGGAATACCGGAGATCGTATATACTCCCGGCTCATTTTCATGGAGTGTGCCGTATGCAAGTTCGCTTTCGTCATGTGCACCGTTCTGGTTTGTGTCTACATAAAGCGTAAACTCAGCATTCGAAAGCTTATTCTCCGGGTAATCGGCATCAAACTTGGTCAGTCTGATACTGCCGCGAATCAGCGTATTGGTAAAGCTGACTTCCGACTCGTGCATATACGTCACGCTGACATCCTGCGCAACGACTGCGACATATCTGGCCGGCGTATTGACCTCGGTGACAGAATACGGTACGCTGCCGCTGACAGGAATATCCTCAAAGATTGCGACGCCGTTCTGATCAGTCTCCGCGGTCCTTTCAATCTGGGTGCCCGCGAGAGAGGTGCCGGTCAGTCTGAAGATGAGCCCTTCGAGGATGCCGTCTTCCGATGCTTTAATGATCTTTACGGAACCCTTTTTCAGAGTATTCGCGAAATTGAGCGTATACGATCCGCCGTCACGGACCTGGACCGCCTGAACCGCATCCTCGCAAACGTAGATCTCAGACTGAGAATCGGTCAGTTCCTCGGTGACCAGATAATCACCGGGTTTGAGATCTTCGAACAGAATGACACCGAGCTCATTCGTGACGCCGGTCAGATCGACCGGCGTTCCGGTCAGCGTCGTGCCTGTCAGTCTGAAGGTAAAGCCTTCAATAATACCGTTCTCACTGGTCTTGACAATCTTAAGACCGGATGTGTTGAGGGTATTGACAAACGTCACCACTGCCGTGTTATCCGCGACAACTGCGACCTGCTGCTCCTGCGGGCTGCAGGTATATCTGAGCTTCTGCTCATCCGTCAGGTTTTCCGTTACGGTGTATGTGCCGGGCATAAGATTATCAATCAGAATCTCACCCTGCGCATTGGTCACACCGGTTCTCGTTTCACCGTTACCGATCAGCGTAAACGTGAATCCGGCGACGTTGCCGTCCTCACTTGTCTTTATAATCCTGACGCTGCCCTTGGTATGGTTGACGATTGCATCCCCGCCGTTGGCGAGTACGATTTCACCTGCGGTCACGGTCGCATCATAAATATGATCCTCCAGGATATATCCGGGAAGTGTTTCCAGTTCGCGGAAATAGTAGACCGTGCCGGGGATGAGACTATACGGTACAGAAGAGCCGCCGTAGTATGCATAGCCGTCAGTGCCGGTCGTGATCTCGGCAATTTTCGTTTCACAATCGGGATCCGAAAACACACCGAACTTCACGCCGGAAAGGGGCTGGCCATCGTTGTCGGTCTTAAATATTCCAACCGCGCCCATTCGGGTATTGATCACGCCGCTGCCGCCGTTTGCCCAGGAAATCGTCCCGGTTACAACAGTCACGTCAAACGCAGCGTCGTTGAGGATATATCCTGCGGGCGCTTCCTTCTCCTTCAGGTACCAAGTCGAATCGGGCATCAGGAGGAAGGGATCATTATCAGATCCGGTACCGCCGTAGTAGGCACAGCCGGTGTTGTCGGTCGTAACCTCGGCGATAACGGTTTCACAGGCTGCATCCCGGAAAAGCCGGAACACAACGCCCGCGATGGGATTGCCGGTATCATCGGTCTTGCGGATCGCGATACCGCCTTTCCTGATATTCACTATGGGATCGCCTCCGTTAATATAAGTAATCGTGTTTTTAATAACCGTTGCAGAATACACTCCCGTGTCGGCAATCAGCCCTGCCGGAGCAGTTTTTTCTTTGACATAATAAGTCGCGCCCTCAACCAGTGTGAAAGGATCTTCTTCAGATCCGGTGCCGCCGAAGAATGCGCGTCCGTCGCTGCCGGTTTCAGCTGTCCCGAGGGAATCGGTGCAGTTTTTGTCGCTGAAGAGCTCGAAGACTGCGCCCTGAACAGGACTGCCGGCATCATCCGTCTTGTTCAGACCGATGCCGCCGCATGCCAGAGCGTTATAGAAGCTGACTTCCGCCGTCTGATTCTCAGTTACGGTAACCGTCTTTGGAGCCTCAATGACATAGCCCGTTACCGGTGTTTCGGTCACAGTATATGTGCCAACCGGGATCTCACCGAAATCAGCAATGCCGTTTTTATCGGTCGTTCTTGTCAGATCGACGTCGATACCGCAGGAGGAAGTGCCGTAGAGTCTGAACTCAAAGCCTTTCTTCGCACCGTCAGCAGAAGTCTTCAAAACCCTGGCGCTGCCCTTGACGGACTCATTTACATACTGATATACAACGGTCTCACCGGAGGAAACGTTTGTAAATCTATATTCCGTTTCGGGGATATATCCATCCGGTGTACTGAGCTCGATGATCATGATCTGATTGAACGGATCAAGCATATACGGATCTTCCGCCGTACCGCTGCCGCCGTAACGGATCTCGCCGTTTGCATCGGTTGTAAGCACAGCAAATGCATTATTGATATGCCACTCTCTCCATTCATCAATGGTAAGGAAGCCGTACAGAATCATCATATAGCCGTGGTCGATATCGGAGTAACCGATATTTCCGCTTTCCGTCAGAGCTGCTTTCAGTGCGTTGATATACGCAGCTTTATTCGCATAACCAAGCGCTTCATTTACTGCTGCATCGATCTGGTCATCAGTCTCCAGCGTATCAGGATCATATCCGGCGATCTGAAGACGCGCTTTTATCACCGTGTTCCAGTTATCATCGTCATACGCCATCGCTGCCTGAACAACGTTGGTTCTGTACCAGTCGTCTTTGTATCCTTCGAAGTTCCCGAGCCCGACGGATGCGGCATAGCTGTCATACTGAGCGACAGTGACGGAATCGAAATAATCGGAATACGTCTCATAATCCGTATGCGCAGCAACATATTCGTTTCGCTCATCGGTGGTCATAGCACTGATGTCATCTTTCGTCATACCGGTTTCCATTGCGGCAAGCATGCCGTAAACCGCATCTTTCTGAATCGATGCGACAAACAATTCACCGTAATAGGTTCCGGAAAGCTGTTTGACTTCAGATTGCAGATTGCTTTCGCTAGCGCACTTCAGAGCAAATGTCACGCCTTGAATCGGTTCGCCGTAATCGTTGACTTTGACCAATTTGATAGCGCCGTTCGGATAGTTGACGACACCGTTGCCGGAGTTTGCCCAGGTTATTTTATTTCTCTCATAGCCGACCTCGATCTTGTCTTTCGAAAGGTGATAGCCGGGAACTGTTTCTTTCTCTATGAAGTAGTAACCTTTGGACGAATAATCCAACGTGAAAGGATCGGATGCCGTGCCGCGGCCGCCGTAAACCGCTTCGCCGTTCGCGTCGGTGGTCACAGTGCCGATCAGCTTGTTGGAACAGCCGCTGGTATGCTCCCTCAACTCAAACACAACCCCTGCGAGCGGACGCCCCTGATCATCGACCTTGCGAATACCAACCGCACCTTTATACATCGTGTTGTGGATATCGATCGTCGTGGTCTGATCTGCTGTGATCGTTACAGTCTGAATGCCGAGCTGGATATAGACGGATGCCTGATCCTGCGTCAGGATCTCGGATACCGTATAGGTGCCGGGCGGAAGCGAGGCAAACTTTGCGATGCTGTACTCATACTCATACGTCTTTGTTGAACAACCGGAGGTTACCGTATACGTCGCTTTGTCTCCGGTCGTCACGGACAGATCGATGTCATCACCGTCTGCCGACGTGCCGGTCACACGGAAAGTGAATCCTGAAGTATCATCGGAATCGTCGTTATACTTGTGAATCTCCAAGATGCCGACTGTGCTTGCGTTATAAAACTTGAAGGTTACGGTGGTATCCGGTTCTACCGTGGCTCTTGTGACTGTGGTGTCAAGAACGTAATTCTCAAGCGTCTGCAGTTCCTTGATGTAGTATACGGAACCGGCTTCCAGCGTATACGGATCGGAAGATGTGCCCCGGCCGCCGTAATAAATGTAGCCGGACGAATTCGTCGTTCCCTCGTAAACGAGAGCCGTACAGTCAGCGTCTGAATAGATACCGAACTTAACGCCTTCCAGCGGCGAGCCGGAGGTGTCGAGCTTCCGAATTGCAATACCGCCAAGCATATATTCGTTCACTACAGGATCTCCGCCGTTCGCATATGTGGTCTGTCCTCTTACAACCGTTACGGGATATACACCTTCGTTCATCTTGTAGCCTTGGGGCGCATGGATCTCTCTGAAATAATAGGTAGTACCTTCGCGCAGCTCATAAGGCGCATAGGGGTTCTCATCAGAGGTGTTTTCGCCGAAGATCGCGATGCCGTTTTCTCTGGTCGTGCAGCTGCCGACATAGCTTGCGGAAAGCGCATCGGCACCGGAATAGACGCCGAAAACAACGCCGGCGAGCGGGCTGCCGTTCTGATCGACCTTCCTGATTGCAATATTACCGAAACCAGTATTGATTACGGGACTGCCACCGTTTGCGTAGGTCAGTGTTCCTTCGGTGACGTTCACCGGATAAACCGTTGTATTCTCTTCATATCCTGCCGGAGCAGTAATTTCACGGACGTAGTAGGTCCCTTTTACAAGAGAATATCCGCTGTTCGTTACACCGTAGGTGGCTACACCGTTTGCGTTTGTGGTCATTGTGCCGATAGCCGCTGCGCCGCCGATCCGCGCGTTCGCCTCGGAAGTAAACACGCCGAATACCGCGCCGGAAAGCCGCGTCCCGGATGTGTTGGCCTTGATTACACCGAGACCGCCATAAGCATATTCGTTGTATGCTATGACCTTGACGGTCTGCCCATAAGGGATCGTTACCGTATATACCCGCGTGCTGAGAGTATGGGTCACGTCATTGGACGGCAGCGATTTTTCCTTCACATAGTAGGTGCCTGCGTTCAGATATCCGGATACAGCAGTACCGTTTGCACCGGTCGTCAGTGTAGTAACCTGCGTTGTACAGGCGGAATTGGAATACACGCCGAAAACGTAACCGGCCCCGAGCTGATTCCCGTCTGAGTCATATTTGATCAGATTGATCTTGCCCTGGCGGTAATCCACGGGATCCTCGTTATTCGAATTCACCGCGTAAGTGATCTTGCCGGCTACGACTTTTGCCGAGAAAACATTCGGGTTGATCGTATAACCGGCCGGAGCAGACACTTCCTTGAAATAATAGGTCGTGCCGGCGGTCAGCGTGTAGGATGAAACTGCGGTCCAGTTGCCGCCGTAAATTGCGGTACCATCAGACGCTGTTGTCAGCGTCGCGAGTCTGGACGTATCCGAACTGGCATTTGACGCAGATGAGTATACGCCGAACTGGGCTCCCTGAAGATCATATCCCCGGTCGTCGGATTTATATAACGCGACCGCACCGAGCTTTACCTTGTTCGCAAAACTCACCGTAGCTGTGCTGCCTGCGGTGACCGTTACGGTTTTGGAGGAAAGCGTCTGGTATTTTGCGCTCTGCGCCGTGGTCAGTTTCTCTGTAACCGTGTACGTCCCGGGCTGAAGGCCGGTCCACGTTATTTTACCGTTCGAGTCCGTGGTGCCGTCTTTCGAGTACGTACCGTCCGACTTTGCAAGCGTGAAAACAAACCCGGCTTTAGCCCCGTCATCGCTAGTCTTCGTCAGTTGGCAGGAACCGGTCGGTACTGTCACTGAAAGCTGCGATTTAACGGGGTCGGAAATGGCGCCGTAAATCAGCACCTGTCCTGCACCGGTCAATGCCAGTGCGCCGGAGGTTTCCGTCAGTTTCTTTGTCAGATAGATTGTTGCCGTTCCGGCTTTACTTCCCGCAGTGATCTTCAGCTGGTTGGAAGACAAAATTGTGGCCGTTGCGACGGAAGAATCACTCGTAGACACACTGAAGCCCTGCAGCAGAGAATTCGCATCGGTCAACGTTTCGCTTTTGCCTGGCGTCAGGGATAACGTCGTCTTGTTGAGAGACGGTTTGTTGAGATGCTTCGACATCGCATCAAGAAGATTAAAGTAATACTGCTTGATCCTTGAAAAGTTGACAGAGACATCACCTGCGACGCCGGACGCTTCTATCAGACCGCCGTTGATCGGACTCGCCACATTCGAGTAACTCGTTACGGTATTGCCGGATGCATTTCTGGCTACGTAATCCGTACGTTTGTTTGTTTCGAATTCCCAGCAAAGCAGCTGAACGGCATATTGTTTTTCATAATTTGTGATTCCGGATACCCCATAGTTGCTCGTATTATTGGGATACCCATAGATTAGCGCGCGTTTAATGCCGGTTTGCCCGGTTGCAGTGATTGCGTTCCATTCGGTTGTCGAAAAGATATTCGATGTGGATGCGCTCACCGTGCCGCCGGACAGGTTTTTGTCCATTTCGATACAGTACACGGGTGTCCCGTCACCCAAAAACATCAGAGACATTCTCATGCCGCCTTTTGAAGCGACGGTGCGGGTATTGCCGTAAGCATCAGTGAACTTAAAACTCGACATCCAACTTTTGCTGACGTTGGAGTAGGTGTATGTGGACGTTTGTCCCTGTGTCAGTGCATTGGAGATGACCGTTGCCGCAGGACCCGTCGTGAAGATCATCGCGACGATCAGAGCTAATGAGGCAACAGCCATCATGATCTTTTTCCTTGTCATAATTACGCTCCTTCCTTGGAAAAAATGGAAAAAGAAAAGGCGCCGGGTAATCCGACGCCGATTGTTGCGGTTTTGAAATTATGAAATACGGTTGATATAGGCATATGGATAATCATACGGCCCGTTTTTGACTGCGAGAGGATAAGAGACATACGAGATACTGTATCCGGTCCAGTAAATCCATTCGTCCCCGCGGACAGGATTTCTGCCATCCCGGTTTTTCGTAAACACCGGGTACATGCTCCATGGTACACACCCTGTTTCTTCCACGATTTCCCGATATGTGTTATAAATAGAATTCAGCATTCTGAGCTTCAGGATTTCTTTTGGAGTCATCACAGATTTTCCGATACCGTAATCCTTGGTGTATTCTTCAGACCAGTCTCTGAAAAAACCGGCAACCTCACAGTCATACCCGGTGGAATCCACCGAATCGACCGGAACGCCAAGCCACCGGATATACTCACAGCCGATATAGGTCAGTTCCTCGATGTCCGCTTCCGTGATCGTCTTTGTCGGTGGGACTTTACGGCCGGTGATCACGCCGTCATTTGTGATCTGTTCCAGTCTGATGGCAGCTCTGAGAATCAGTCTGGCGTCAGCGGCCGTAATATCTCCGTCGCGGTCAACGTCCATAGCCCTGATCTGCGGTTCCGACAAATGATCGTCCAGATTTACGCTGCGCCTGAGAGCCAGACGTGCATCAGCAGCAGTAATCTGCCAATCGTTGTTCGCATCCCCGAGTTCACAGTAGGTAATTTCACTCATCATGTATTCGTAAACGCCGGTCGTTCTGAAATCATTGCTGTGATCCGAGGTGAACATTGTTTTCCAGTTTGCAGGAAGATTGATATAGCTCTCTGCGGAGGCGCTGAAAGACAGTACAAAGATCAGTATGAGAGAAATAATGGAAACATAAGCTTTTTTCATGATATCCAGCTCCTTTCACACTGATTATACCGTCATCAGTCTGGAATTGTTACAGTCACTTGATGATCCGCGTGATAATACCCCAAAGGAGTTTTTCCTCAAAATCCTTGCGATAGATCCGCACATTCACGATCGATCCGATCATGGGGAACCGTTCTTTGGGGAACTCACATTTGCATTCCACGCCGTTTCCAAGCAGAACGAAGATACCGAACTCATCGATCATGGTTACTTTGCCGCTGTACAGACCGTCGATATTGTAGATCGACATCGCTTCGATCCTCGGGTCGGGGATCGTGGCTTTGACAGAGGCTCTGACGTTAACCTGTTGATCCTCACCGTATTCGATTTGCTGAATGCGCACCTGGATGATATCACCTGCGGCGTAAAAATCCTTTGCATCGCCGAGTCTGGTATAGGTGAGCTCCCGGTTCGGGATAAAACCCTCACAACCGAAGATATCGACAAAGATTCCGTTCCGTCTTGCCGTAATGACTCTGGCCTCAACGATCATTCCCTCTTTAATGCGCGGTTTACCGTCGAAGCCCGGATCGAAGAAGTAATACTTCTTTTTTCGTTTGGCGGCGTCCAGATGATTACCGATGGCAATCCGGTTATCGATATCGATTTCAGTAACAGTATAGTCGATCTCCGCGTCAAGCCTTCCGGAGATAATGTAAGAAAACGACTTATCTTCCGGTCTGCCGTAATCACGGTCGGTCATATCAAACATGAATGAATCCGGGATGAGAATCTTAAACTCTCCGTGATACAGAATCGCGTTGATATGACCACTTGTGTTCTCGATGCCTGCGACCCGATCGGTGAGGATCTTTTTGTTCCTTTTGGAAGCGACAAGATCAATCAGGTTCTTCGAGAGCGAATCAATCCGCTCTTCACTGACGATCTCGCCGTTGATGGAAAGGACTTCTTCGCTCTCATGCCGCATGCGTGAGATAACGGAACGTGGCCCCCTCTGGCTCTGGCCCGGATCCACGTTGTCTGCACCGACGTCAGATCCATCCGTAGTCTCACCGTTCTCACCGGTATCTGATCCGACAGGCAGTTCTGCACGTTTTCCGGTTTCAGACCCGTTTTCCGTTTCACCGGAATCTGCAAGTCCGGATTCCGGCGGAGCTTCGTGAAGTTCACCGGGATCAGCGTCATCGGGAATTGCGTTCTTGGTTTTACTGGGCATTTATCTTTTACCTCCTTCCAGTAATAATCCGTTCAAAAAAATGAATCAATTAAAAAATCATGATTCCCTTAAAAAAGTGGATCGTATGTCTGATATAATCCGCAATGATAAGAAACATGTTTTTCACCTCCTTATTAAAAATCATCCGGGGATGTTCTGGAAAACCTGTCATACATCGAACCGTCAGTGGATTTGTCCGGTTTTGAACCGGGCGATTCTGTTATAACCGGCGCAGGATTCGTTTTGATCCCGGAGCCGTAATCCATCAGACTGGCTTTTACGATCTGTTTTGACATGGGATGCTTTGTATAATCGAACTTATTCAGCCATAGGATGTTATGGCCGCGGATGATCGCAAGCATCTCCTGACGCGGTAACCGAAGAACCTCGTCCGGTGTGAGAAGCCGTCTTTTTCCCTGGCCCTGCGTTTCCTGATAATTCGGGATAACCTGTGCCAGAGCTATAGACCGCTTCATGATTCGGGTCGAATCAACCTGGATACTCATATCGCCTGACCGTGCGGAAAAGTATTCCGCTGTGACGTCATCCGTACAGCCGAGCAGCAGCTGAATATCGCAGTTGCCGATAATCTCTGCCCATAGGTTGTTCGGATACCGGTTCTGGAGCTGGCCTAGCGATTGGACGGCAATCAGCACTTTAATGTCTCTTGAACGGATTACAGAAAGAGTTCGGGCAAAGTCGCTGCCATCCGATGAGCCTCCGAGCCGACCGATATTATTGAACTCGTCGAGTATGAGGTTGACCGGTACCGGACATTTACCATCCGGACATGTATCCGCAAACCCGATAAGTTTAATAAACAGGGAAGAAAAGAAAAGCGACGATAGGAATGCCATCGTCGCGTCTCTGTCTGATATTACGATATAAAAAGCGCATTTGCGCTTCGCCGGTTCCGTCAGGTCAATATCATTTCTGCTTGTGATGTTGTCGACCGCCTTGTTCTGTAAGACCTGAAGACGAGTTCCGAGGCCCATCACAATGCCGGCCTGAATTTTATCAGTGGCCTGAGCAAAGAACGAGTATGGAACCTTGGCCGGATGACCTGGCGGAAGCAGCTCGAACATCCGATTCAGCGTCTGAACGGAATTGTTGCAAAGAAGCTTATACACTGTGAAGAGGTTTTTCTCTTCCTTGGACCGATGGGGATCCGTATCCACATACAGGATGAGTGCCTTCAACAGGTCTGCAGCACCGTCCTCCCAGAATCCGTCACCGGAACCGGCGGCGGTGTTTCCGATGATGACATCCGTCAGCACCTGTGCGAGCAGTGTGTCACTATTCAGATCCGACATACAGTTCCAGCTGTCGGAATGTGCGGGAGACACCAGGTTATACACTTTTACGTCATAACCGTTTTTCCTATAGAGCTCCGCAGTATCGGAATACAACTCAGCCTTCGGATCGGTAATGACTGCTGATTCTCCTCGCTTTATGGTCTGAAAAATGGCATTCCGAATAATTGCTCTGGATTTCATCGTGCCGGATGCACCAAAAACACATATGTGTCTGTTGAGATGCGTATCCACCGGCATGCTGACGACCTTTCCTTTATATTCACCCAATATCGTTCCTTGCGTATTTGCCGGAGTTGTCACCTCCAGATCCTCTTTCATTTCTTTTTCGCTCATACGGGAAGCCGTTCCGTAGGTTCCTTCTTTGCTGATTTTGAATCCTCTCGGATCGTAATTCTTGTTGCTGAACCGTTCGGAAA
>JAEEGL013370907.1_pt1 | contig 11252 bp, 8 predicted proteins | sample 9134231 | NCBI WGS metagenome assembly JAEEGL01 (sample SAMN16246548, study PRJNA631951) | gut metagenome | biome: gut microbiome; feature: rumen; material: fiber-attached | host: Bos | place: Iran: Karaj | collected 2018-10
ATCCGATTTCAACAGGATATAAAAATCAGTATCCCTGTCCACCGCATAGAACGTAAAGCGCTTGTGATAAAACTCACCGTCTATCCTGCAGGGCACATCTACGGTGTAATCCTCCTCCTCGGAAAGTATCTCCCTGATGGTTTCATAGGAAAGAGCCTTTTTTATCTCATCTCTATCGAGGGATGTGTCCGCGAACGGAATAACCTCTTTTTCTATATATTCCGAATAGATACCGTTCCTCTTCCTGGGAAAGATATTGCCATGCTTTATGTTTTCCGGTTCACCTATGACAACGCCGTAGCCCTCTCCTATCATATAGCAGACCATATCATACTGTCTGGCCAGGACCTTATCGTTTAAAACCTCCGAAACCTTTTCGGAGTTGTATTCCGTTTCAATACTGAGCATGACCATATCCCCGGTGCTCGGATCCTTCCTTATGGAAGCGGAATACTTTATGAAACACTGCCTGCCGGACTGGCGGCGGGAGAAAACAACCAGTGATAAAGGTCCCTCTCCGGGATAGTAATTCTCCCTGAGCCTGTGCGGCTCAAAGATCTCCGTAAATTTTTTCCTGTCGGATTCGAGCGGAATACTGGAAAGCCTTACGGCAAAAAGCTCATCCATATCCTCCCCGGGCCTGTCCGTATCATAAAGGTCGGTCCCTCTGGCCTCTTCAACAATGCCCTTTGTAAGATCCAGTCTTATGGCCGCCAGGGAATTATCGGCCATCGCAGCCAGCTCCTTGTTCAGCTCCCTGTACATGACCAGAGTCCGGGCCTCGCTCTCCTTTACCTCATTGATATCCTCATAAACGCAGTAGGCATATTTGATCCCCTCGTGTTCAAAGAAAGCATAGCGGATCCTGACCCAGCACCAGTCACCGGACATGGTCTTTTTACGTATATCCAAGTGATTCAGGCCTTCCTTGGTCTTCTTATGCCTGAAGAGATAGGCTACCTTATCCTTATCCTTCGGATGGATCGAGGCCATCTCTCCGGCTCTCTCGGTCTCTATGTATTCCTCCAGAGTACCGCCGATCATCTCAAGGAACTCTCCGGAGCACCAGACCGGCTCGTACCTGTCTTCCTCATCGATCTTTAAAAGAACAGCGTTACTGTTCAGATTCATAAAAAGCTTTTTGTAAAAATCTGCGCTGAAATCCATCATAAGCACTGTCCTTCCCGATATACCGATCTGCCGGCAGCGCATCGGATACATATTAACCGATCATTACTGTCCCGGTCTGTCAGGCTGAGAGATAATAACAACAAAAGTTTATACCGACGGTCGATCACGCCTTATGATATATCTTATCACTAAGCGCCGCTCAATACCAGAAAAAAACGGGCAAGGGTAATATTCCCCTGCCCCATATTGGCTTTACATCGGCAAACCCCATTACTATCACGGCTTAAAAGGCCGTCATAGTAACGAAACCGCCTCCTTCATGCTCCTTACATACTCACCGACATGCTCAGGCGCGTCCTTCCCGTATTTTTCCAGCAGCTTTACGATAGCCGAGCCCACAATAGCGCCGTCCGCTATGGAAGCCATCTCTGCCGCCTGCTTCGGTGTGGATATCCCAAAACCGATGGCACAGGGTACGTCGGTATTTTTGCGTATCACCTCAACGATGGACTTAAGGTCGGTCGTGATCTCGCTTCTCACTCCGGTCACGCCAAGGCTGGAAACAATATAGATAAATCCCTCGGCCTCCCCGGCGATCATTGCGATCCGCTCGCCCGAGGTAGGGGCGATAAGAGAGATCAGCTTCACCCCGTATTCCCGGCATTCGTTTAAAAACTCGCCTTTTTCTTCAAATGGAAGATCCGGAAGGATCAGCCCGTCAACCCCGGTATCCCTGCACCTTTTTATAAAGCGCTCCGATCCGTAGGAAAATACCACATTGCAATAAGTCATGAATACAAAAGGAAGATCGATATCCTTCCTCAGGGCGCACACGAGCTCAAAGGCCTTATCCGTCGTCATCCCGCCCTTAAGCGCCCTTTCGCTGCCGCCCTGGATCACCGGCCCCTCTGCGGTGGGATCGGAAAAAGGAATACCCAGCTCTATAAGATCCGCCCCGTTTTTTGCCGCCTCGCGTATCACCCTTTCAGAGGTCGTTATATCGGGATCGCCCAGAGTGATAAAGGGAATAAACGCCTTTTTGTTCTCAAATGCCTTCGCTATCCTATTCATGGAGATCCTCCCCTCTGTATCTTGCAATGGCGGCACAGTCCTTATCTCCCCGTCCCGAGATCGTGATCACGATGATCTTATCCCTGTCCATTTCGGGAGCAAGCTTCATTGCATAGGATACGGCGTGAGCTGACTCTATGGCAGGAATAATGCCCTCCGTCCTTGAAAGATACTCAAATGCGCAGACCGCCTCCTCATCCGTCACGGCCACATATTCCGCCCTGTGGATGTCGTGCAGATAAGCATGCTCCGGTCCGACACCCGGATAATCGAGACCCGCGGAAATGGAATATACCGGCGCGATCTGTCCGAACTCATCCTGGCAGAAATAAGACTTCATCCCGTGGAAGATCCCGAGCTTCCCGGTAGAGATGGTCGCCGCGGTCTCATAGGTATCAACGCCCCTGCCCGCGGCTTCGCAGCCTATGAGCCTGACTGATTCATCGGGAATAAAATGGTAGAAGCTTCCGATGGCGTTCGATCCGCCCCCGACGCAGGCGATCACCGCATCGGGAAGACGTCCTTCCTTTTCAAGCATCTGTTCCCTGATCTCCGCCGAGATCACTGACTGAAAATCCCTTACTATCGTCGGAAAAGGGTGAGGGCCCATGACAGACCCCAGACAGTAATGTGTATCGCTTATCCTTGAGGTCCACTCCCTCATGGCTTCCGATACCGCGTCCTTAAGCGTTGCCGTACCGCTCTTTACAGGTATTACCTCTGCCCCCAGCAGCCGCATCCGGTATACATTGAGAGCCTGTCTTACAGTATCCTCCTCCCCCATGAACACGACGCAATCCATGCCCATGAGAGCAGCCGCGGTGGCGGTGGCCACACCATGCTGTCCCGCGCCCGTTTCCGCGATGAGCCTCGTCTTTCCCATCTTCTTTGCAAGCAGCGCCTGTCCCAGCACATTATTTATCTTATGAGCGCCGGTGTGGTTCAGATCCTCTCTCTTCAGATAGATCTTTGCGCCCTTCAGATCCTCGGTCATCTTTTTTGCAAAATACAGCCTCGAGGGTCTGCCCGCATACTCGTTAAACAGCTCCGAAAGCTCCCGCTTAAACTCCGGATCCTCCTTATACCTGTCATAAGCCTCTTCAAGTTCGATCACCGCGTTCATCAGGGTCTCCGGAATATACTGCCCGCCATGAACGCCAAATCTTCCGCCCTGTCTGCTCATTGTCCGTTTTCCTTCCTTACGGCCTCCACAAAAGCCGCCATTTTATTTTTATCCTTCCTTCCGTCTGTTTCGATACCGCTGCTCACATCCACGCCGTAAGGGTGATAGCTTCTCACCGCATCCCCCACATTTTCAGGCGTCAGCCCTCCCGCCAGGTAATAGTCAAAATCAGCCTCCCTCAACCATTCCCATACAAAGGCCATACCGTCGCCGCTTCCTGCATCAAGCAGGACCTTCACATCTTTCGGGACCCGTATCCCCGCGATATCTTCGCGTTCTCTTATACGGAAGGCTTTGATCAGCGGGGCGTTAGTTTTCTTACGTAAGGAATCAATATAGGCCTCATCCTCATCGCCGTGGAGCTGCGCCACATCTATTACGCCCTTGTTAAGAAGCTCCGCCACCCGGTCTGTTTCCTCATTTACAAAGACCCCTGCCGCAAGGATCCCCTCCGACAGTTTTTCACGCATTTCTGCCGCTGCCTCCTCAGTAACATAACGCCTGCTCTTCTTTGCAAACACAAAGCCCACAAGCTCCGGCCGCAGCAGATTTACGGCCTCTATATCCTCAGGCCGCATCATCCCGCAAAGCTTGATCTTAGTCTTCCTATACTCCATCTTTTTATGCTCCTCTTAAAATTCCCGCTATGTATTCCGGCAATGTATTACTCCGGCCAATAAAAATCGTTTCTTTTTATCATCGGCCCCGCAACTTAAGTATCGCTTCCCTTTTATCCTCAGCCCGCATAAGTGTCTCCCCGATCAGTACCGCGTCCGCGCCTGCTGCCCTGATGCGCCTTATATCCTGCGCATCCTTTATCCCGCTTTCCGAAACAAACAGAACATTATCCGGGATCAGCCTGCGAAGGCGGAGGCTTGTGTCGGGATCCACACTGAAATCCTTCAGATTCCGGTTATTCACACCGATGATCCTTGCCCCGCATTCAAGGGCTCTTTCCGCCTCCTCCTCATTATGAGCCTCCACAAGGGCGCAGATCCCCAGCTCCCCGCAGATCTCTAAATACCTTTTTATCCGGTCCGCCGTAAGGATCGCGCATATCAGGAGCACCGCCGATGCCCCCAGACATTTAGCCTCATATATCATGTATTCGTCAACGGTAAAATCCTTTCTCAGGATAGGAATGCTTACATTCTCCGCTATCTCCTTCAGATATTCGTCCCTGCCCAGAAACCATTTCGGCTCGGTAAGCACAGACAGGGCATCCGCGCCTGCTGCCTCATACTCCTTCGCAATCTTCAGGTAAGGAAAATCCTCCGAAATGATGCCCTTTGAGGGCGAAGCCTTCTTGCACTCGCAGATAAAGGAAATATCCTCCTTTTTAAGCGCGCGCTCAAAGGCATGATCTCCCTTCGGCAGCGCGTAAGCCCTTTTCTTAAGCTCCTCTGCCGGCACCCTTTCCATTTTTTCCGCGATACGCTTTTCCGTATACGCCGCGATCTGATCAAGGATCGTCATCTATCTCCTCCTGATGTAAAAACCGTTCCCGTTCACTTCCGGATCACAACATTTGTTACTTCCGGCTTACTATTCACGACCGGATCACACATTTGTTACTTCCGGCTTACTACTCACGACCGGATCACACATTTGTTACTTCCGGGTCACCATTCCCGGCCGGATCGCGCACCTGCCGCGCGATTACAAGCCTACTCATTACTTACTTCGATCATTTTCTCCAAAGTCTTAAGCGCCTCGCCCGTATCTAATATCTTCGAAGCGATCTCGATCCCCTCCTTCATATCCTCAGCCTTTCCTCCGATATAAAGGGCCGCGCCCGCATTAAGCAGCACCGCGTCTCTCTTCGGGCCCTTGCTGCCGCCCAGGATATCCCTGGTGATCTGCGCGTTTTCCTGCGGCGTTCCGCCCTTTAAGTCCTCCTTGCTGCATCTCGTAAATCCAAACTGTTCCGGAGTGATGATATTTGACTTAAACCACCCGTTATTTATCTCACAGATCTTCGTAGGAGCGGAAAGGGATATCTCATCCAGCTTGTCCGTGCCGTACACGACCATCCCGCGTTTAACCCCGAGATTGACGAGGACCTGCGCAAGGGGCTCCACCAGATAATCGTCATATACCCCCAGAAGCTGCATGGAAGGCGATGCCGGGTTCGTCAAAGGCCCCAGTATATTAAAGACGGTACGGAAGCCCAGCTCCTTTCTTATCGGGCCCACATATTTCATGGAGCTGTGGTACTTCTGGGCAAAAAAGAAGCACATGCCCGCCCTGTTGAGCATTTCGATGCACTTGTCGGGATCCTGCTCGATATTTACGCCGAGAGCCTCCAGGCAATCAGCGGTCCCGCTGAAGGAGGATGCCGCGCGGTTTCCGTGCTTTGCCACCTTTATTCCAGCCGTTGCCGCAACGATCGCCGTGGTGGTGGAAATATTAAAGCTGCCTGCGTTATCACCGCCGGTGCCCACTATCTCCAGCACATCCATGCCCGTGTCCACTTTGGTGGCATGAGCCCGCATGGCCGCCGCGCAGCCCGCGATCTCGTCCGTTGTCTCCGCCCTTGCGCTCTTCGTGGAAAGAGCAGCAAGAAACGCCGCGTTCTGTGTCGGCGTCGTTTCCCCGCTCATGATCTCGTTCATGACGGTATAGGCTTCATCATAGCTCAGATCAAGCTTATTTACAATTTTTACGATCGCTTCTTTTATCATCTCTTTTCCTCCTCTTTTGTGCCCAGATCCTGACCCTATGGCGTGTAGCAGACAACACCTTTTGCCCGCCGGCATCAATCGATAAGGGGACAGGCTCGTGTACTGCTCAACGCGTGTCACCGGTTGCTGTAAACAGCACACGGCTCTGCGAAAAAAATCCCTGACAGAATACTCTCTGCCAGGGACTAATGATCATATTTTTCAACGACACCGTCCTGATCTGCGCAAATCCTGCTTTAACGGTGTAATCTTATACCAAAATCCTTTTTATTGTCAACAAATATCCGGTGCCATAACCGTGACCCGCAAATTGTAACAATAGCTATCCTGTATTTATTTAGCAATGGATTTAAAGCCCAGATCACTGTAGGTAACGCCCGCAGTCTCCAGTAACTTTTCCCAAAGCTCCATCGCGAACTTTACAGTCGCATCCGCCACCGGCTGAGCCATTACCACCGTATACTTATCCATATCGGAGAACTCAAAATTAATCTTATCGGTTGCTTTAAAGGTATTTTTATCGATAAAGCCCGTGCCTTTAAAACCTGCGTTATTCTCAGCTTTGTAATAACAGTTTATCAGACATTCGTCATCGGTGCTTACCTTCATATCCGCATCCTTTTTTATCTCGGCGTAGGTAGCATTTGCATCGGAAAATTTAAACAGGAACTCATTGCTATACATTTCAACTATCTCGTACACTACCCCGGAACTGTCTGTATTCTTGATATAATAGTGGTCGCTTTCATCCAACTCTCCGTGTTCTTCAATTTTATCCGCAATCTTTTTCATACCGACGATAGCCGGTTCCTTCAACACGGTAACATCGCAATATGCAAAATGGGCGCCTGCCATGGCGATGATCTTTGCCGATCCTTTGCTTACCGCCGTGACCTTTCCGTTTTCATCAACGCTCGCTATCTTTTTATCGGTTGAAGTCCATGTTACGGTCTGTCCCGAAAGGTCCGGGCTTAATGTTGCCTTAAGCTGCGCCGTTTCTTTTACCGTCAGTGTCAGACTTTCTTTATCAAGCTTTATTGCCGGATCTTCCGATTCCTTCAGCACTGTAACGCTGCATTTCGCGGAATGAGTCCCTGCCGTAGCCGTTATAGTTGCAGTTCCCTCCATGATCGCCGTAACCTTTCCGTTAACCACTTTAGCGACTTTTATGTCGCTTGTTTTCCAGTTTACGGTCTTATCCTCAGTAGTAAACTCGGGAAGAACTGTCGCTTCAAGCATCTCACTCTCACCGGGGGACAGGGTTATGGTTTCCTTATCAAGCACTACGTCCACGATCGGGATCTTATCCGTGACCGTGACCGTACAGATCTTTTCCAGTCCCATAGACTGGGCAGTGATCTTCGCAGTTCCGTTATTTATGGCTTTAACCGCTCCCTCAGAGCTGACCGTCGCGACATTCTCATCCGAAGACGTCCAGGTAACAGTATTTCCCGAAGGAACTGTAGTGGCTGTAAGCTTGTACTCTTGCCCCTTAAGGAGACTGATGGCTTCTGAATCAAGGGTCAGGGATTGAGCAACCACCTTTACGGTACACTCCGCGGTAAACCCGTATTGGGTGCTTTTGACCGTGACAGTTGCCTCTCCCGTTCTTTTGGCCGTAACAACACCGCCTGAGACCGTTACCACCTCCGGTTTATTCGAGCTCCATTCCACCGGGCTTTCCGGGGGATCCATCTTTGCCTTCAAAGTACTATTTTCGCCAACATACATCTCAAGTGAAGTCTTATCAAGAGTCAGCGACGGGACGAAAACCTCTATCGAACAGGTGAGCGTCTTCTTTCCGACCTTTGCGGTTATGACAGTATTTCCTCTTCCGACCGCAGTTACCTTCCCTTTTTTCGATACCGTGGCAACATTATTGTTTGCGGAAGACCATTTCACCTTCTTTTTTGTGCCCAGGACCTTAAGCTTTACCTTATTTCCCACCATAACGCGGGTCGCGGTCTTATTTAACCTCACCTTCGCCTGAACCTTTACCGGAGGCAGCAATACAAATGAAAGCCCCAGAGCTAACAATAGTGTAACAAAAAAACTTACAAACATATTCCTTTTCATAGATCATCCACCTCCTGGTCTTTTATTTCCTTTCAGGCAATATCTGTTTCATTCGGTTCAAGAGTAAAAGCCCCTCTGACGAAGCATGACTTCATCAGAGGGCTTTTCACATGATCATTTTCCGATATGACTTCCCGATTATCATCATGCGTAATACAGTCCGTTATCAAACGCAAAGTACGTCGCGGGGATCATTCGTCCTCATCGTCCTCCACTTCTTCCACTACCTTGACCTTGACCTTCTCGGTAAACTCCTTGTCATTCTTATCTTTTCCGACGCTGGTTATCGTTACCTCCGCCTCTCCGGTACCGCTGAAGCTCTCCAGGTCAACATAGGACAGTCCGGGCTCATCCTCGTCCGCGTAGGCTTCCACCGAAACAAGGGCCGGATCTGAGGAAACAGCCGTAATCTCTCTGCTGGCATTTCCTTCTATCTCCACTTTTACCTCGACATCTTCTATATCATCCGTTTCCATTGTGATGCTTTTCTCATCGAGCTCCATGCTCTTTACATAGTCTGTTTCCTTTCCGCAGCCTGCCAATGCCAGGCTCAGAACCAGTATTGCCGCATATTTTTTCATGATATTTACTCCTTATTTTTCAGTCGTTTTTTGGATACCTTTAAAACAGTTCTCACGCTCCGCTCTTCATAATCCCCGCAAGAGAAAGAGGGCTCCGGCGGGGACTGTGATTTGCTCTTTGAAAGGTATCCTAAGGTATTTTAACACAGAAGCGCAGAAATAGCAAGAATACAAGCCATTCCGGATTAACGTCCTCCTTCGGACAGTGACAACAGAGGTTTACAGAGCCGCTTTACTGTAATATTCCTCAAGCTTCGGCCGGGCAGCTTCATAAAACCTGTAAAGCCCGGGATCAAACTGGCTGCCCATATTTTCCTTTATTATCCGGTCAGCCTCGCGGAAAGAATACTTCTCCTTATATACTCTTTTGCTGACGAGGGCATCATAAACATCCGCTATTGCCATTATACGGGCTTCAAGAGGAATATCTTCCCCCGAGAGCCCCATGGGGTAGCCCTTACCGTCCCATCGTTCATGATGGAAATGCGCGACATTTTCCGCCAGGCGCGAAAACTCCTCGTCATCAGTGTCCATAAGGATCTCGCGGACTATCACGGCCCCTCTTTCCGCATGGGTCTTCATGATATCATATTCATCCGGCACATAACGTCCGGGCTTTCTCAGTATCTCATCATCAACGGCGATCTTTCCGAGATCATGCATCGGGGCTGCCTTGACGATATCTTCACAGAACTTGGGCGAAAGCTTAAGCTCCTCATCCTTCCTCATCTCCTCAACAAGGATACCGACCACCGCGCTGGTGCGCCTTATATGCCCGCCCGTGGAATTGTCCCGGCTCTCCACCATGGTCGCCATCCCCAGGACCATCTTATTCTGCATATCCGAGATCCGCCTGGTCTTGGCCGCAACCTCCTCCTCCAGCTCCGCATTATACTGGTCGATGAGCTTAATATACTTCTGGTTCTGGGTATCATCTACGAGAAAGACCTGATAGCCTCTCCTTTTTGTGCCGTCATACAGGTAGCTGACGTCAACATTGTACATCTTTTCGCCGTTTTCGTCCGCCGGATCGCCCTTTGTATACAGTATCTTTCCCTGCCCGTTGTCGGCCTCAAAGGAGCGGATCCAACGCACTATAGTGTCCTCAAAGCGGCTGTTTTCCTGTATTTTGTCATCAACGGCCAGCTCCCTGAGCCCCGGGACCACATTTTTTGCCGTTTCATTGCTGCCAAGATAGGCATGATCAAAGCCCACGTTGATAAAGCCCCTGCTGCCTGACTGCACCATGGTTTCGATCATAGTGTCGCTGAGCTCGTAAAGCATCATGCGTCTTACGATCATAAGATATACCATTTCCGCCATTACATACATGAGGGGCATCAGATCGACCTTCTTTAGAATGAAATGGTTCATGGTATATCCGGTAAAGCACATGAGCAGCGGGCCCAAAAGCAGGTTCAGTACGGTCCTTGATACATCGTTTTTCCGGACGCGGCTGTAAACAAGCGCCGCAAGGCTTGCCATCATCTCTATCCAGATGACCGCATAGAAAACCGTATGCATGAAAGCGTAATCCTTGACTATCAGCCATTCCCCATCCTGCCTTGAGATATGCAGTCCCTTATAGAATATCGGATATATGCCAATGGTCAGGACGCTCAGATAAAGCACCAGATTGGTGATAAAGGTTACAAGACGAAGCTGGGGCGGGATCTGTATCTTGCAGAGATTAAACACACACAGCATGATAAACCAGATCAGAAATACCCCTCCGAGGTAAGTGATCTTCAGGGCAAAAACCACTGCATCAACATTATTCACCGTATGCATGAGATAATAAGCCAGGTTTATAAAGGGAACCAGGAAAAAGCACAGGGTAATGGTGATGTCAAACCGCCTCTGCCACAAAAAAACATAGATACACGACAATATGATCGCTGCAACAAACGTAGATAAATAGTAGATGTTCATAAAGGGTTAACAGTAAGTACCGTCATGGTACTCTGCATCCTCCCGGTTTATATCCCAAAGTTTCCGGTGGAGTTGCCGGATACATAATAGACCTTGTTCTCCTCATGCTTGATATAGATATCCAGCTTACCTGCGCTGTTTCCGGAAACTTCCTTTGCCTTCTCAATGATGTCGGAGAGCGGTATTGCTTTTCCGGCGTACTGAAGCTCCACATTGATATACATGGGCTCATCCGCATTCTCAGACTCCGCATTCTCTGCGTCCGTGACAGCCTTGTCGCTCTCAGCTGTTTTGTCACTCTCAGCCGCCTTATCATTCCCATCCGCCTTGCCGGGTTTTGCTGCTATGGCGCTTTTGGCAGCTTTACCGTGTTTGCCGGCTTCACCTGCCCGGGGAGCCACAGCAAATGCGCTCAGATCCACGCCATAAAAATCGGAAAGCTTTTTTAACATAGCAGCGGAAGGCTTTGTGCCGCGTTCCACTCTTGAATACGAATTGACATGCACTCCGAGCTTATCGGCAACCTCCCTCTGAGACAGCCCCTTCTCGTTCCTCAGTTCCACAAGTTTGTCCTGTAAAGTCATTTTTCTGTTC
>JAEEGL014710871.1_pt1 | contig 11252 bp, 12 predicted proteins | sample 9134231 | NCBI WGS metagenome assembly JAEEGL01 (sample SAMN16246548, study PRJNA631951) | gut metagenome | biome: gut microbiome; feature: rumen; material: fiber-attached | host: Bos | place: Iran: Karaj | collected 2018-10
CACTCTACCATCTCTCCAGTGCTCGAACTGCATCAAAGCGGGTGCAAAGGTACGGGTATTTTTTCAAACTTGCAAATTTTTCGAGCACTTTTTTGCAAAATAGATGTAAAATGATTAATTTTGCAGCATGATTTACCCTAACAACTTTGAAAACAAGATAGGATTCGACGATATCCGGACGCTGTTGAAAGAACGGTGTCAGAGTTCGTTGGGTCGCAACATGGTGGACGAGTTGGCATTTTCTTCTAATGCCGACGAGGTGAACGAGTGGATGCAGCAAGCCAATGAGTTCCGTCGCCTAAAAGAGACGACAGACGATTTCCCCATGCAGTATTTCTTCGACATGCGCGAGTCTATTGCGCGCATCCGCCTGGCAGGCACACATCTGGAAGAAAACGAAGTCTTCGATCTGCGTCGCTCGCTGGAGACCATCAGTAATATTGTCACCTACCTGAATAAAGGCAATGCATCCGAGAACGATGAGAAGGTGGCCTACACCTATCCTGCCCTGCAGCGCCTCACCACCGACATCATGACCTTCCCCGCCATGATTCGTCGCATCGATTCTATTTTGGACAAATATGGTAAAATCAAGGACGGTGCCTCGATGACGCTGGCAGGCATCCGTCACGAACTACAGAAGACCGAGGGCAGCATCTCACGCACCCTCTACTCTATTCTGCATGCCGCCCAGCGCGACGGACTGGTAGATAAAGACGCCGCCCCCACCATGCGCGACGGTCGTCTGATGATTCCCGTAGCCCCCGGACTGAAACGTAAGATTAATGGTATTGTGCACGATGAGAGTGCTACAGGAAAGACCGTCTTCATAGAACCCGCCGAGGTGGTGGAAGCCAACAACCGCGTGCGCGAGCTCGAAGCCGAAGAGCGCCGTGAGGTCATCCGTATCCTCACCGTCTTTACCGACGAGGTACGTCCCCACATCAGAGAGATACTCGACTCCTACCGTTTCCTGGCCATCATCGACCTGATTCAGGCAAAGACAGCCTTCGCCGAACTGACGAAAGCCTTTGAACCCAAGGTAGAAGACAAGCCCCATATTGACTGGATTCGCGCCATCCATCCCCTGCTGCAATTATCTTTGGAGAAACAGGGTAAGAAAGTGGTGCCCCTGGAGATACTCCTTGAGCAAGACAAGCGCCTGCTCATCATCTCCGGTCCTAATGCCGGCGGAAAATCCGTCTGTCTGAAAACCGTAGGTCTGCTGCAATATATGCTGCAATGCGGACTGCCCATTCCCATAGGCGACCGTTCCACCTGCGGCATCTTCCAGAACATCATGATTGATATTGGTGATGAGCAGAGCATAGAGGACGATTTGTCCACCTATTCCAGTCATCTGATGAACATGAAACAGATGATCAAGAACTGCGACGCCCACACCTTATTATTAATAGACGAGTTTGGTGGCGGCACAGAACCCATGATTGGCGGCGCCATTGCCGAGGCCGTCTTGAAACAGTTCTGGCAGAAGAAAACTTTCGGCGTGATCACCACCCACTATCAGAACCTGAAACATTTCGCCGACGATCACGATGGTGTTGTCAACGGCGCCATGCTCTACGACCGTCACCAGATGCAGGCCCTGTTCCAACTCAGCATCGGTCAGCCAGGTTCCTCGTTTGCTATCGAGATTGCCCGCAAGACAGGTCTGCCTGAGGAAGTCATCAAAGACGCCTCCGACATCGTAGGTCAGGACTATATCCAAAGTGATAAATACCTGCAGGACATTGTGCGCGACAAACGCTACTGGGAAGGCAAGCGCCAGACCATCCATCAGCACGAGAAAAACCTCGAAGGTCATATCCAGCGCTATGAGACCAACCTCGAAGAGATTGAGCGCGAGCGCAAACAGATCCTGAAGCGTGCCCAACAACAAGCTGAGGAACTGTTGGCCGAGGCTAATCGTAAGATAGAGAATGCCATCCGCGAGATTCGTGAGGCACAGGCCGAGAAAGAGCGCACCCGCGAGATCCGCGAGGAACTGCAGGAGTTCCGCCAACAGGTGCAGAGTGATGACACCCGCGGACTGATGAGCGAGGAAGACTTTGCCAAGAAACTGCGCCAGATGGAAGAGCGCAAGGCACGCAAAGCCCAGCGCAAAGCCGAGAAAGCCCAGAAGAAAGAAGAGACCGACAAGCGCCAACAGACCTTCGGAGCAGAACGCAACAATGCCAACGACCTCAACCGCCCCTTGCAGAAGGGCGACACTGTTCGCATCAAAGGCCTCAATACCGTTGGCACGGTGGAAAATGTCCAAGGCAAGCAAATCACCGTTATCTTTGGCGATGTACGTACAAAGATGAAGGCTGAACAATTGGAGAGATGTGAAAAGGGAAAAGTAAAGAGCGAAGATACCAATGCCGCCAACAAGCATGCCAGCCTGGCTATCCAAACCTCAAAGATGACACGTGCCACGATGGAAGACCGCAAGCAGAACTTCCATCAGGATATCGATGTTCGCGGCATGCGTGGCGATGAAGCCGTAGATGCCGTGATGCACTTCATCGACGATGCTATATTAATAGGTATGTCGCGCGTGCGTATCCTTCACGGCACAGGCACCGGCGTACTGCGCCAACTCATCCGTCAGTACCTTCGCACCATCCCCAATGTGAGCCATTTCCGCGACGAACACGTACAGTTTGGTGGTGCAGGTATCACCGTGGTAGATATCGACTAACAAATAGTCACTTTCCAACGACGAAATACAGCAAATAATTGATGAAAGTCACGGATTTAACTTAAATAAATATAAAATTAGGCTTCCTTAGTAAGGACGTATCGCTTTTTTTCTTACATTTGCAACCACAGAAATGGTAATCGTCCCATAAATATCTCGTGACGAGACAAGGACGAGATGTTTCATCGAGGGCCTTGGCAAAGCCCTCCAAACACACTAACCATGATGAGAATAGCGAAGCAATTATGCCTGAGCTTATCGATTCTAACTTTGCTGCCCCTCGGCGCTGGGGCAAGAAACAAAGCGGTGAACTCAGGGCCGTTTGATTGGTCGTCTGTGATAGACGCCATCATTCTGGTTGAGAGCGAAGGAAATCCAAAAGCCGTGGGTGGGAAATCAGTAGGTCCCCTACAGATCACCCCTGTTGCCGTACGCGAATGTAACTACATTCTTAAGACGCGTGGTAGTGAGAAGCGCTACACCCTGGCAGACAGATTTGATGTGGCCAAGTCAAAGGAGATGTTCCTTCTGATTCAGTCGAAGTACAATCCATCAAACGACATTGAGAAAGCAATTCGTTTGTGGAACGGTGGACCTAAATATAGTCTGCGCGCTACCGAAAGATACTATCAAAAAGTACTGAGACGTATGAAGTAATCATGATGAATGTTACTTAGAGAAAATCCAAGTAGAAAAGAATCCAACAGCAGTGATCGAGGTCATGCCGTTGGATTCTTTTTTTTGCGAATTATCAGGAAAATCCTTTCAAGTTTGCTTTTTTCTGTTTATCTTTGTCGCATGATTAGGAAAAACATCATCTTCTTTATTGCCCTCTGCCTTTGTATGCTAACCGCAACGGCTCAGGCACAGCACGTAGCCTATCGCTCTACCGCCCACTACAACAAGCGTGTGGCACAGTTTGAGCGCGAGGGTGGCATCGACGAGAACAGTATCGTGATGCTGGGCAACAGTCTGACGGAGAACGGTAAGAACTGGAGCGAGCGACTGGGAATCAGCAATGTAGTGAATCGTGGTATCATTGGCGACAACACCGTAGGTATGACCGAACGCCTCTGTCAGATCACCCCCCATCATCCCAAGATCATATTCCTCATGGCAGGCATTAATAATATGGTGAACGATGCCCCCTGTATCGACGTAGCCCAACAGGTCATCGGTCTCATCGACGCCATCCGTCAGCAGACCCCCACAACGAAACTCTATGTAGAGAGTCTGCTGCCCATCAACGAAAAGTCGGGCCGCTGGCGCACGTTGGCTGGCCGCACCAACGATATTCCCCTGACCAATATGTACATTCGCGCCTATTGCGAGTCAAACGGCATCACCTTCGTTGACCTCTTTCACCAGATGACCTACCCCAAGAGCAACATGCTGAGAGACGAACTGAGTTCCGACGGACTACATATCACCGAGGCCGGTTACGAGATATGGGCAAAAGAAATCCTGCTGCAATTAAACCATCAGGGCAGGTAAGCGTCTAAAAGAACGTAACCCAACAACTAAACAGATGGACCTACGAGTTTTAGCCCTTTTACCACTCTTCTGCCTGAGCGTGCTTCAAGCCAACGCCCAAACGGACAACGTATCAGGACGTATTATTGATAAAGAGACCAGGGAGGCCCTTTCGAAAGCCACCCTTCAGCTCTATCGTATCGGAAATAAAAAAGACACCACCTTTGTTGGAGGCACCCTCTCCAATGAGCGTGGTGCCTTTTCTTTTAACAATGTCAGTGCAGGCTCCTACATGCTGAAAATCTCGTTTCTGGGCTATCAGGAACAGAGAAAGGCGCTGACCAAAACCACCACACGCCCCCTCGCACTGGGTAATATCGCGATGGAGCCCAACAGCGTGCTTATCGACGAGGCCGTGGTCACTGCCAATATCCCCAAGATGGTGATCAAGGACGATACCGTGGTCTATAATGCTGACGCCTTCCGCGTGCCCGAAGGTTCTGTCATCGAAGCCTTGGTAGAGGCACTGCCTGGTGCCAAGATCGACGACGACGGAAAAATCAGCGTCAACGGTAAGGAGGTGAAACGCTTCAAGCTCGACGGGCGCGACTTCATGACAGGCAATAACGATGCCGTGATGAAAAACCTCCCCTCGTATGTAGTCGACAAAGTGAAAGCCTACGACGAGAAGAGCGACCTCAGTCGTATGACGGGTGTCGATGATGGCAACGACGATTTCGTGCTTGAGTTCACCATTAAGCGCAGTGCCCGAAACGGCATCCAGGCCAACCCCGACCTGGGCTACGGTACCGACAAGCGCTATGGCGTCCGCCTCACAGCCATGAAGCCCTTCGGTGATATGCGCTATACCTTCATGGGTAATGCCAACAACGTGAACGACCGCAACTTCTCCGGTCGTGGCGGACGCGGTCGCGGCAACAATAACGGTCAGCGTCACACGAAGACCGCCGCCTTGGATATCAGCTATGAGAACCGACGCAAGGAGAACGGCAGTCAGGTGAAGGCCAGCGGTCGCGTGACGTGGAATCACGGCAACACCAACAACTGGAACCGTACGGGTTCCGAGAGTTTCGTCAACACGCGCGGCGGCGCTTTCTCAAACAGCGTCAGCCAGAGCTATTCACGCAACAACTCGTGGACGGGCAACATGAACCTGGAGTGGAGCATCGACTCGCTCACCACCCTCTCATGGCGTCCCGACATCAGCTTCTCTAGCAACGACAACCAGAACGCGTCCAACTCAGCCTCGTTCAATGCCGATCCCTTTGATTATGTGATCAACCCACTGAGCAACGAGGGAATGCAGGAACTGAGCAAGGACAGTCTGGTGGTGAATAGTCGCAGCAACAAGTCGCTGAGCTACGGCACCAACAAGAACCTGAGGTCGCAACTCCAGCTCTACCGCCGTCTGAACAGCAAGGGACGCAATATCGCCTTCAGCACCAATCTCAACTATAGCGACGGCGACAACCGCAATGCCAACCTCTCGGGTGTGCACCTGTGGCTGCAGAAGAACAGTATGGGTACCGACTCCACCTATCAGACCAACCGTTTCACCACCTCCGACAATAAGAACTACAGCATCTCGCTGGGTACCACCTATACCGAACCGCTTTATATCTTCAAGAAAAAAGCCACTCCCGAGGACAGCCTCCAGCAACAGCAGGGCGGACGCGGTCCTTTCGGCAATCGCGGCAGACGTATGGTGGGTCAGGAAGGCATCTTCCTCCAGCTGAACTATAATTTCAGGTATAGTCATCAGAAAAACGACCCCAGCACCTACGACCTTCTGGGCATCAGCGAACTGGAGTTTCAGAATGCCCTGCAAGACTATCGCGACTTCGGTTTCCTGCCCGAGGACTACGAAGACCGCCTGTCAACCAACTTGAGCCGCTATTCCGAGCGCACGGAATATGGTCATAATGGTGATGTGCAGATCCGACTGAACCGCGAGAAATACAACCTCAACGTAGGTGTGAATATCCAGCCCCAGCGCTCGCACTATATCCAGCAGTATCTGGGCAAGCCCGTTGACACCGTACGCACCGTGGTCAACCTCTCGCCCACCCTGAACCTGCGCTATCGTTTTGACCAGCAGACCAACCTACAGGTGCAGTTCCGCGGACAGACGCAACAGCCTAATATCACCCAGTTGCTCGATATCTACGACGACACCAACCCCTTGTCGGTCACCATGGGTAACCCCGGACTGAAACCTGCGTTCACCACCAACCTCAACTTCAATTTCCAGAAGCAGCGCAAGCCCGTTCTCGTAGAGGACAGCATGGGTTTCCAGGTGCCCAAGAATGTGCGCCACTGGAGTTTCAGCAGTAACGGCTCGTTCCAGCGCACCACCAATTCCATCGGCAATATCGTGACCTACGAAGAGAATACCGGTCGCCGCATCAGCCGTCCCGACAACTTCGACGGCAACTGGAATGTCAGCGGCGGCGTGACCTTCAACATGGGTCTCGACACCCTGAACCGTTGGGACGTGAGCGGCAGCATCCGAGGCAGTTACCGCCATCAGGTGGGTTATGTCAACCTGAACCGCACGTCAACGCCCGACCGTAACGTGACACATAGCATCAACGTGTCGCCCGACTTGTCGCTGAGCTACCGTAACCGCTGGTTCAACTTCTCCATCAACGGACAGACCTCCTATGCCCGCACCGAGAACCGCTTGCAGGCTTCGCGCAATCTGGACACATGGAATTTCTCTTACGGCGGCAACACACGTATCGACCTGAATCAGTTGAACGGACGCCAATCCAGCAATGCCGCCTCTTGGCCCGTCCTCTCTACCGATTTCCACGTATATAGCAAGCGCGGCTATGCCGACGCTACGCTGAATACCAACGAATTGATATGGAATGCCCAGCTCAGTTATAGCTTCCTGCGCGGCAAGGCTCTCACCGTGATGCTGCAGTGGTATGATATCCTGCGCGAACAGACCAACTTCAGTCGCACCGTCAATGCCAACGGCTGGCGCGACCAAGAGGTCAACGCCATCACCTCGTATGCTATTCTTCACGTCAGCTATCGCATGAACTTCTTCGGAGGTCGCGGCAGTAGCGGATGGGGAGGCGGCGAGGGTCGTCGTGGCGGAGGTCGTGGCGAAGGCTTCGGCGGCGGTCGCGGTGGATTTGGCGGAGGTGGCTTCGGAGGCGGTCGAAGATAAAACTACAGAGCATGTGAAGAGTCATGCCGTAACAAACAAAAGAAGGAACACTTATGTGTTCCTTCTTTAGTTGCGGAGGCAGGATGCCCCTGATATCTCTAAATCACCGCAAAAACTAGCAGTCTCGACTTTTTATTGTTATTCTTCTTTATTTGTATCGGCCCGATTTCGTCCCACTTTTAGAAATTGATAGATAATGTGTTATCTAAAATGGCCGTCATGGAACTTTTATCGTCCCGGTTTTGTCTCTATAAATCAATTGCTATCGCTTTGCCAATTCTATGAGTTGGTCTATCCGGCGGTTTAAATCGTCGATGGTGTTTTGTTGCCGCTCAATAGTATTGTCCTGGCGTTTAATGGTGTCATACAAGTGCGAGATGGTTGTATTTAGCACCTGAGGATCGTTGCTGATTGTAATAGTGCTGCCAACGGTGTTATTGTCTCCTGTAACATGATTGGCGGCATAGCCTGTGTTTCTGTCAAAGAGCTCGTCGATGGAACAATGAAGGCAATCTGCGATTGCTTCAATAGTAGAAGCGTTGGGATTCGTAGCCAATTCTATTTCATCCCATGTGAAATTACCCGTCCGATTTGGATAAACCGAACGTTTAAAATCTACTCCTTTGATTTTGCGTGCTCGAGCAATTTGCACGACCTTTTTTCCGTTAAATGGCATAAATCAGCAATTCTCCAACTTACATCTTCAAATATAATTTTACAGATACAAATGTTAGAATAGGTTAAAATTATATCTACACCTATAAATTTCTTCCAGTTTTACTTGGAAGTTTACATTATTATCTGTACTTTTGCACGCAAAGTTACTAAGTATTTTTGAAATATGCAAGGAAAAACGGAAGAATTAACAAATGTGGGTCTTCAGTCCTATATAAAGGATCTGAGCACCCAGGATCAGATGAAGTTGAAAACTTATGTGGCTTCCAGATTCGGGAAGAGCTACATGACTATCAACGACAAATTTGCCGGACGTCGGCCATTCTCACCAACAGAACTGTTAGCACTCGAGCCTATTATCAACCAGGATCTATGGAAGCAGTAGAGTTCTACGTCATCGGCGGCCAGACTTGCATCAGGCGTAATGGTGTCAGCAAACCGCTGACTCCTTCCGACCGTAATGAGATAGAGTGGATGCTGGAGCAGATGCGTCGCTGCTTCCCCGAGGCAGGTGTCAGGCTGCATGAATGGGCATACGATTCCATTGCGAACAAGCGCTTCTTCGAGTACCGCATGGTGGATCGTTTCATCCGCTGCAACTTCGGTGAGGCAGACTTTCTCTATTCAGATATTGAATACGGCATGTTCCACTTCGAGGAGGTCAAGTGTCCGTTGCGTGGCATCTGTAAGGATGAGAATGTCATCTGCAAGCCTAAGTTCAAAATGCCTGTGTCGAGGGAGGAAAGCAGAGCTGCTGTTCTTTACTCTAAGGGGCTGACCGCAAATGAGATAGCGAAGGTGCTGGGTAAAGGTGTGAAGACAGTGAAGAACCAGCTGGGCAATGCTGCGAAACGTCTGGGGCTGAATAGGACTAGAGACCTAATCAAGATTTTCAGCGTGTATAATATCACGCTATGGGACTAACAGGTGTTTGGTCGCTCCTACCCGGCCGCCCTGCCGACTATTGAAGTTGAGATGAATGCCATATAATTAATACACATAGGCGGGGCGGCTCTTTTTGAAACATTTTAATATTAAACGATATGAGAATAAAGGATTTTGAAAAGGCCATCGATGAACTATGCGTTGAAGATCTTGTCATCGATGAAGTAAAAATGAAGGCCAACAGTGGCGGTCAAGTTCGCCAAGTAGATGGTCATACGAGAACATTGACGGTTGTATGGGATGAAATCGGACGAGCTTTCACAGCTTCTCTGGAACAGAAAAATGAAGAGTTTATTGAATTGAGCAGTGGGAAGGCTGTCTCTGGCCGTAGGTTGAAACACGCCCACGAGTTTGATCTTAAATTTGATTGAGCTATGATGTACGTCGAAATGACCAGGGATTTTGAGGTGAACCTTATGGGAATGTCCTTCGAGGAAGCCGTTGTTCTGAAGGATATGATTGAGGGCGCTGGGCTTAAAGAACGCCGAACATTCAATGGTGTTTTGCGACAGTTGAAGCAGCCTATTGATGAACTAATGAGATAAAGATTAAATTATGAGAGTAGGAGAAAGAGTAGTTGTAGATGCTGCCGTCACAGGTGACGGTATTCATCACCATGGATTCATAGAGGATATCTATGACTTCGCGAGAGCATCATTTGTCGATGTACATTTTGACGAGCCCACTCCTTGGGGAGTATGGGGTACGACAGTGACAAACCTCGGATTAATTAGAAAGGAGGATGAAGCATGATTTTCTGTTGTGATTTCTGGTGGAAAAACCAGCACCCAAAGTTCTATAATGAGACTGTTGACATAATGGGGCGTGCCAACAAAAAGGCCTTCATAGACCGAAAAGATATCTTAGCCTTTGTTAAGAGAATCAGGGATCAAATTGAGAGAGATAAGCCCAAAGGGCATCAGGCTAAGATAGAGTGCTACAATTTAGAGTTAAAAGCGAAAGACGGTCAGATTAGTATAGTGTCCGGCAAACTGGATGATACCATTGCTAGGATCAGCTTTCATTACGTCGAGAAAATTCTTCGATATAATGAGATAGAAGACAGGTTTATGGATTGGACGGAGGCTTTCAAGGAAGGAGGTGAATTATGAACGGCGTTATTGACACATTGGAAATGTATGTCCCAGACATAGTTTCTGCAAAATTGGATTTCGACAAAATGCTTTCAAAAGCGCAAATTATAGAGAAAGTGCTTAAACTTGAAACAATTCTGGGAGGTATGGTGTTACACTATGAATGTAACGGTCGGCGTTTGGAAATGCTTTACAGTCCCTCAATGAAAAGGATTTGGAACGAAAAGGGTATTGCCGGGTCTAAGGTCAGATATATCCAGCGTGACGTGAAAGGAAATATCATCGAGGATATGTGCCGTGAAGGTGTCCTAATGAGTGGCGGCACGTTCTTCGTATCATGCGATCGATGTGTCTCTGTCAGTTTTGGCAGTGGCTCTGAAGCATATGATATAACAACCATTGAAATCCTAGAACAATAAGATGGAAAAAGAAATACCTGATAAAGTCTCTTGGCGAGTAGTTGATGCTTGGGTTGCTATACCACCATGCAACCCTGCTAGTTCTCATCCTTATTGTCACGTTCAGTGCCCATATTTTTACGAATGCTATCCTGAAGAATATGAAGAAAATGAAGAAGTTGAAATTTTATATTAGTGGAAAAATCGGCAAGGACAATCCGAGTCTGGAAACGCTTGCCAAGTTCAAGAAAGCCGAGGACATGCTGAAAGGCAGAGGTCACGAAGTGTTCAACCCTACAACCAGCGGGCTGGGCGCACATGCCGAGAGCCTGGCGAAGGCAGCTGACTACGATACTTCCTTTTATCAGGAGATCGTACTGCTCGACCTGATACAGCTGTCGCGATGCGATGCTGTGCTTGTGCTTGGGGATTGGCATAATTCGCCTGGTAGTAAACCTGAATTAATGTTGGCAATGGCATTGCAAAAGCCCATTTACTACGAGGCTCCCAATGGTCGCCTGTTCCCTGTAAAGTTCGATGTCAGAAAGATAATTGAATACCAGGAACCAGATAAGGCTTTGACTGTCGGAGAGGTTATGGAGAAACTACAGGATTTCTCACCGGACACCCCTATGGTTATGAGTGCTGACTTTTTGCTGTGTGAACCTTTTGAACAAAGCTTCGACCGTCAGATTCACGGGCCTATCTATGAGGTGAGGGCAAATGATGATCTGAGAGTAAATTGCGGAATGACTGCAGTA
>JAEEGL014714818.1_pt1 | contig 11252 bp, 6 predicted proteins | sample 9134231 | NCBI WGS metagenome assembly JAEEGL01 (sample SAMN16246548, study PRJNA631951) | gut metagenome | biome: gut microbiome; feature: rumen; material: fiber-attached | host: Bos | place: Iran: Karaj | collected 2018-10
ATAGGACAAAAAATTGGTGATCCAAATGGAAATTATTTCTTATCAGTTATATTTATTATGAATAAAAATAGATATTTATATAGAATAGGAGGAAGTGTAGGATCAGATTCATTAAAAAAAAGTTTAAGTTCTAAAATGGATGGTCATTTAAAAAATTTTGGTTCATCAGTACTAAATAATAACTTAGGAAAATTTTCTGTTGAATTCTTAGATATTATTAAATCAAATTTAATTTCAAGAGCAAGTTCTGGAGGAGTAGTATCACTAGGAGTAATTATTGTTTTAATTATTGTTTTAATTGTACTTATTGCAATTTGTGTTGCTTGTTGTGGAAATTGTAATGGAACTTATTATGAATCTGGATATTATGTTTCCTCTGGTGGCGGAGGCTATAGTGGTGGAGGAAGCTATAGTGGTGGAGGAAGCTATGGTGGTGGCGGAAGCTATGGTGGCGGCGGAAGCTTCGGTGGAGGTGGAAGCTATGGTGGTGGTGGTAGTTGGTAATTTACTACCCATCTTTTTTTTTGATTTTTACAAGTTTTTTTATTTGATTTTTTAAATTTTTTTTAGGAATTTATGTTAAATTTTTGATTTTTTTTGTTTTTTTTTTTATTTTTTTAAGAGTTTGATTTTCATTTATAAATAATATCATTATGATTTATTAATTTTTTATTTAATATTATTTTATTTTAATATTTGATAATTTTATTTATTTTTTTATATTTTTTATTTATTAATATTTTAAAATAAGAAAAAAAATGAAAATTTTATTTAATAATAAAATATCAAATATTATGGAATTGCTAAAATATCATTATAAAATTTTTATCTATTATTGATAAATTACTATATATATATTCAATCTTGAATAAATCAATAAAATTCAATTTTATTAAAAAAAATACAATATATTGTTAAATAATAAATAAAAATTGAAAAATAAAATAAAATTTACTTTATTCTTTTAATCTTTTACACTATTATATTAAAATATAAATTTTTTTCTTTTTCATTTAAATATATTTAACATTCGAATTCAATCATATAATTTAAATAAAAAGATATAAATTCAGTTCTAAAATATGAAATTAAATTTCCATAAAATTGTTTATTAAATGGAAAAGAATATTTTTAATTAAAGAATAAATATCCTTTAATTTTAAATTCAAATTAAAAACAAATTGAATATATTAAAAATAATAAAGTCAATAAAATAAGTATAAAGAAAAACTTAGAGTAACAATTGAAAAATCATTTTGAATAAAAATTAATAATTATTTTACTTTATTTAAAAAAATAAAAAAATTACAATTTTAATGAAAATAATCATTTGATAAAGAATAAAGTTATTATTCTTTATAACTCTATTAATTTGTTTATGTTTAAATTAATATTAAATTCAATATTGATATTAATTTTTTTTATTCTTTTAAATAGTGAAGAGACTTTGTTATTTGATAAATATCTTTTATATATAAATCAATATTGAAAATTTTTAATTCTTTTAATAATAATTGATTTTTAATAAATTGTTAATTATATTAAAAGAACCTTTTACACTAAAAAAATTATTACTAAAAAATATACATACTCATTTTTATTTCATTTAAACAAAAAATTTGGGTTTTTTATAATTTTTTCATTATCATAATTTTATTACTTTTTTTTATTATAAAAATATCTAAATTAATTCCATTTTTATTTAAATAAAATAATATATCAAATTGTAATTCTTTACATAAATTATATTTAGTTCTTTCCCTTTATTTAAATAAAGATAAAATTCCATATTATTAATTTATTTTTTTTTCATTTTTAAAAGCGAATTTAATAATTATAATATTTTCATTTATATCTAAATATTATAATTTCTTATTATTTTTTCACAATTTGTTGCAATATAAAATTATAGTAAAAATCTTATAAATCTTCAAAAATATAATATTTATTATTAATATTATTTATTTGAATATATTTATTCATTTAAAGCTTTACTAATATCAATTAATTTCTTTAAATTTATTTTATTGTATTGTATTTTTAATATCATTTTCATTTATATTACAATAAATATTTTCTTTATTTATATCTACATCTTTTATTATCAATTTCCTAATAAATTATTTTTATATATATTCACATTTTAAAACAAATTTTCCAGAAGAAATACATTTTTATTATTTATATAAAATTTATTATTATTGAATATAATGAATTACAATTAAAAATATTACAATATTTTAATAAAACTATTAATAAATTTAGATTTGGTTTTTAAAACAATTTTTGATATTAAATTATTCCCTTGTTTTATATTATAATAAAATATGGATAATTTTTACTATAATAATTAAATTTATTCTATTTATATAAAAAATTTTAATATTCTTCATTATAATTATCCCATATATAATAATCTTCTTCTTCAAAATTTTATTCTTCAATTGTACTTCTTCGAATGTTCTATTATTCTTCATAATTTTCTTCTTCTTGAAAATTTTTTTCTATTTTACATTCATTATATATATAATTATTACAATCATTATTTTTATTAAATCCTTCTTTAAATTCTGTATATTGTAAATTATAAATAAAAATTTTACATCCTTAAAAAGAAATATATAATTCAATTATTTCTTTCATAACAAGAATTATATGAATTATATTTTAAATATTGTTTTTGTTCAATTAAAAAATCATCTTTAAACAATAGTTTTAAAAGAAGGAAAATATTTTATTTTTTTTATTAATATGTTGATAAAAACTAATTTCAAAAAAAATATTTCCTTCATCACATTCATTTTTCTTATAAATATTTCTTCTTAATATAATTTTTTAATTTTTAGATTCTTCATTTAATTATTAAACATTAATATAAATATCATATTTATTCTATTATGAAAATAATTAACTAATTGAAAAATTATTTTAAAAACAAAAAAGTTTTATTCTGAATTGAATATAAAATATTTTAGAATAATCACTATTTAAATATAAATCTTTTAAAACTATAAATAATTAAAGTAAAAATTGCATTTAATTTATAAATATAAGTTCTATTATTTTATATTTAATATTATTAATTATTGATATTTTTTTATTAAATTGTATTTTTTCATTATTTTGAACTTTGAGAAAATTATAATTTTTTAATACTTCAGTATTTAAAAAAGAAATAAATATAAATAGTAATTTAACAGAATTTCCTAATAAAAAACTATTATTTATATAATATAATAAAACTAAAAATTTATAATATGATAATTATAAAAGAAATCATTTTGAAAATAAATATAATACTCACGAAATAATATTTCAATATGAATATATTACTTATAAATATATTATATTTTTTATATTACTTTTTTTAATATAATATCAGTGATTATAAGTTTATTTATTCTATTAGATTATAATAACTATTGTTTTTAAAATAATATATTTTATATTTATTATAGTATTTCATTTTTTATTTAAGTTATTGAAACATTTTGTATTGTAATCTTTTTAATTTATTATTTGAATTTGTGTTTTAACAAAATAACAAAATGGATAATATGGATGAACAAAATAGAAATTGTAACTTTGTTGTTTATTTAGAAAATTATTTTGATTATTTAATTATTCTTATTTAATTCAAAAAATAGTTCATTATATTTTTTTCCTTTTTTATATTAAAGAAATCAATATAAAATTTAAAAAAGATTATGAAAATGAAATTTAAATTATTTATAATATTTAAAAATACTCTTTTAAATTTAATAAAATTATTTAAAAATTAAAATATTTAAATGAATATTAAATGAGATTACAAAAACTTTTTCATTAAATCTTTAAATATTATTTAAAATAAAATTAATTAAGCTTCAATATTATATTTAATTATTCAATTCAAAGTTTTAATATATCATTTGAATAAATATTAATATTTATACTTTTTGTTTTATCATTTATATTACTTCAATAATTATAAATAAATTATAAGAATTATCATCTAATTTCAAAAAGAAATATTTTTAAATATTACTAATAATGGAGAAATTTATGGATTAATTGCCATTATTTATTATTAATAAAAAAAGTTTATCTTTTTAATTTTATATATTTAATTTTTTAGCATCAATGAAAAATAATAATTATTTATTTTATTATATTATTGATAAATTAAGTTCTGTAAATTCAATTATTAGTATTTGTATTTTTTTATTATTTACACCAAATTCTATATGGTTATTTTTAATATAATAAGATTTATTATTTTTATTTTTCTATTATTTCTTGTTTAATTTATTTAGAAATTATTGAATTCATTTTATATGATGTGAAAAATAATTAAAAAAAAATTTTTGAAGAAAGATGAGAAAGAATTTTATTAATTAAAGAAAGATGATAATTAATTGGAATTATTCTTAGGATTAATTTAAAAAAAATTTTTTCATTACAAATCATTTAAAGAATTTAAATTCTTCAAACTTTAATTCAAAAAATATATAATATATTAATTTTTCTAAAATATAAGGTTTTCATTATTAAACTTATAATTTACTAAATAAATTATTTTTTTCAAATTAATACACAAAATATTAATAAAAATTATATTTATTTCTATATCAAACAAAATTAATCATTTTTATTAATAACATTATTTAATAAAAGTAAAAAATTTTAAATTGACTTTTCACTAAAACCTAAGAATTTAATATGTTCAAATGAATACACAATATATATATAATATTGTATTTAATTATCATAAAATAGATTATTATTTTAAAATTAATTTAAAAATTTAACTTCTGCATTAACAAGTCTCATTAATTTTAAATCTTCAAAATTAGTTTCTTCTCTTTTTCTAATATTATTATATGACAAAATTAAATCATCAATTTTTTTATAATCACATTTATGAAATTCAATTTGTTTATTTTCAAATTCATTATAAATATCATTTTTATCATAATCAATTTTTAAAGGAGGAATTGATAAAAAATCAAATAATTTAATTTGATCATTATCAAAAAGAGTATAAATTAATAAATCAATTTCTTGCATTTTTTTTATATAATTATATATATCAAGATAATAATGAATTTTATCTTCTGCTTTTTGATAAAAAATTTTTTTTCTTTTTTGATTTTTATTAATACAAAATAAAAATTGACTTAATAAAAGACTACAAATAGAAATATTTTTAATATAATTATATTTTAAATTTTTTATTTCATTAAAACTTAATTTTGTATTATAATAATTTATGGTATTATTTTTTCTACATGAATCAATACTTTCAATAACAATATTAGTAAATTTTTTTTCACATGAATGAATATTTAAATTTTGATTTGAATTATTATAAATATTATCATAATCTATTTTCTCATTTTTAAAATTATTTTCATTATTTTTATTGACTAAAATATTTTTTTTTTGAAATGGAATATTTAAATTATTTTTTTTATCATTTTCAATTTTTAAATATTTAACATTTTCAAATAAATTTTTTTCCTTTAATAAAATATCTAAACTTTTTCTTCTTGATTTAATTCCTAATTTTCCATTTTTTTCAATACACATATCTTGTTTATTAATAATTTCATATAATTTATTATTAACAATATTTCTATTAAAAACATCAATTAAATATTCAATATTATAATTTTTATTTCCTTTAAATTTAATCATTTTTTTAATTAATTTAATATCAATACATTTTCTTTCAAAAAAATTAACAATTAATAAAATTAAAAATAAAATTTGTTCTAAAATTCCACTTAAATCTGCAATTAAAGAAGGAATTTTTTGATAAGACCTTGATAAAGAAAACATAATTGGAGAAGCTTTTAATATAAATTTTCCTAAAAGTCTTTGATTTAAATCATTAGGTTCATTAATTTGATGAAAAGAATCAACATGATTATCAATAGTAGAACCAAAATATTTTTCACTTTTTTTAATAATTAAATTATCATCATTTAAAAATTCAATTGGAGATAATATAATTTCAGTATTTTTTTGATAATTTATATCAATAGCTTTAAATAAATAATTTAAAAAAAAAGGAATAGGATTTTTTTTATTTTCATAATCAATTGCATTATCTAAAAAATAATAAGACATTTCTAATGGATTTTCTTCAACAAAATTTTTAAATTCATCAAAATTATTTAAAGTATATTCAGTTAACCATATTTTTAATAATATATATTTATAATAAAAATCCATCATCGTACCATCAACAGTAAAATTTAAATTATTAATAATTGGACAATACATTTTATCTAATTGTCTACTTTCAAATGTTCTATTTACAATATTTCTAAAATCACTTTTTTCACATAATTTTAATTCAATTGGAGTTTCAATTATTATTTTACTATCAATATTTTCTATTAATGATATTGAATAATTAAAATATTTTAATGTATTTAAAATACAAGAAGTATCATTTTCTTCATATTGAAGCCCAAATGCAAATCTATATCCAATTTTTGTTAAATTTACAAAAGGAGTTTCTATTGTTTTTTTTGAATATATAAAATCAACATTTTTTCTTTTTATAAAAAAATATGATTCATATAATATATATGTTGATGATATTATAAAAAATATTATTGAACTTATTCCTCCTAATAATGATTTATATTCTAAATCATTGTTTATACGAAATGTTATTAGTGTTCCAAAAAAATCTAATGATTTTATTATTTTTGTTATAAATTTCATTTTTTTTTATATGATTTTAATAAAGTTTATATTATTTTTTTATATTTTGAATTTTTTTTATATTTTTTATATAAAAAGATTAGATAGAAAATAATAATTAATTATATAAAAAATTTATTATAAAATATCAATATTCAATAATTATTAAAATTTAAAAACTATTTTAAATTAATCATCTTTAATATAAGATATTTATTTTAATATAAGTAATTTTTTTGATGCACCTCCAATAATTAAATAATTATTATATTCAATTAAACAATAAATATTATCTTCTTGAAATTTATATTCAATAAAGTTATTATTAATATAATCATATTCAACTAAAATTAATTCATTTTCAATTTCATTAATTGAAGTATTATAAATTCCTAATGATAATAATAAATTTCCATTTTTTAATTTTAAAATTGTAGAAATTAAATATTCAGGATATAAATTAACTAAAGAAATTTGTTTTATAATTTCCATTTTTTCATAATTAAAAAAATTTATATATGAATTATTTACAAATAAAAAAATTTTATTATTAATTTTTCTTAAAATTCCACTATCTATATTTTTTCCTTGTAAAGAAATAATAATTTGTAAATTTTCAATATCAAAAATAGAAAAAATTTTATTTTGATTTTCAAAATAATAAATTCCAACAAAATATTTTTCATTTAATTCTAAAAGTTCAATTATTTTATCAATTTTTTTTTTTTTATATATTTCAAATTTATCATTTTTAATATTTTTTTTCCATAAAATTAATTCATTCTCTTTAGATAATAAAATACAATTATTATTCATTTCAATTGCAAAAAAATCAATATTTGAATTTAAATTATTATCAATTTTAATTTTATCTTTTATTTTATACTGATTATTTGACTCAATATCAATAATTATCATATAATAAAAAGAACAAATTAAAATTGAATTATCTTTCATTATGTAAACATTAAAAATAAATTCTACTATTTTTTTAATTTCTAAAATTAAAGAAAAGTTATTTATATTATAAATATAAATATCTCCATTTTGTAAAGCTATACTTAATTTATCATCTTTTATTTTATTAATATAATATATTTCATGATTGAATTTTATTTCATGAAAAATTTTTTTTTTTTGTATCATGATATTTAATTAAGTTGATTAAAATTTTATAAATTAAAAAATAATATTTTACTAATTAAAAATAAATTATTATATTAAAAAATAATTACTAAAAAAATATAAAATGATACTTGTAAAACTTTAATAAAAAAATTATAATATATCAATTATATTAAGACTAAATAAATTTAATAATTTTTTTTAATTCTTTTTGGGACACGTAAATATTGTTTTTTATTATTACTTTTTGGCAAATTGCTATTTTGTTGTTCAAAATTATTTTTTGAATATCCTCTATTTTCATTATTATTATAATTCTCAAAATTTGAATTTAAAATATGATTATTTTGAACATTCATAAAAATGTCTGATTTATGAATATTTATTTTTTCTGGTTTAATATCATCTTTTTTTTCTCTATAAGAATTTGAATCATTAGAAAGGTCTGAAATTATATCTATTTTATTATTATAATTATAAAGTTTTAAATTATTATTTCCAAAATTTTGAAATTCAGGATTAAATTCTTTATTATATTGTTGTCTAAATTCGTTTAATCTTTTTTGCTGATTACCTGCATTTGAAACATTATTATTATAACTAATAATGTTATTAAAATCATTTTTATTATTTATTTGTTTATTATATTTTTGATTATTTTGATTTGATTTACTGTTTATATTTAATAATTCTTTTTTGTTTTTTTTTTTCATTTTGATGATTAAATCCATAATTATTATTTTGTTGAATTTGATTTTGATCATTAAATTTATTTGGAGTAATAATTGTATCATTATTTGAAATACCTAAAAAATTTTTTTGATTTGTAGATAAATCTTTCATAACAAAATTTCCCCCATTTATCAAAAGATTTTTTTTTTCTACATTATGTTGTTGTTGTGTTCCATTTTGTTTTCTTTTTTGTTGTTCATATTCTAATCTTCTTTGTTGTGGTTCATATTTTAATTTATTTTTTTTTTGTTGTTCATATTCTAATTGTTTTTTTTGTTCATATTCTAATCGTCTTTGTTGTTCATATTCTAATCGTTTTTTTTGTTCATATTCTAATTGTTTTTTTTGTTCATATTCTAATTGTTTTTTTTGTTCATATTCTAATTGTTTTTTTTGTTCATATTCTAATCGTTTTTTTTGTTCATATTCTAATTGTTTTTTTTGTTCATATTCTAATTGTTTTTTTTGTTGTTCATATTTTAATTGTTTTTGTTGTAGTTCATATTCTAATTGCTTTTGTTGTTCATATTCTAATTGTTTTTTTTGTTCATATTTTAATCGTCTTTGTTGTTCATATTCTAATTGTTTTTGTTGTTGTTCATATTCTAATCGTTTTTTTTGTTCATATTCTAATTTTTTTTTTTGTTCATATTCTAATTGCTTTTGTTGTTCATATTCTAATTGTTTTTTTTGTTGTTCATATTCTAATCGTTTTTTTTGTTCATATTCTAATTGCTTTTTTTGTTGTTCATATTCTAATTGTTTTTTTTGTTGTTCATTATTATTGTTATTCTTTTTTAAACCATCATATATATTTGTTTTATTTTGACTTCCTATATATTGACTTCCAAATTCTTTAAAATCATTTATTCTAATTACTTCATCTCCAATATTTTCTTCACAATTTTTTATATTATTATTATCTTTTAAAATAAAAAACCTTTTTTCTAATTTTCTCTTCCCACATAAAATATGTAAAGGTTCAATTCCTCCTTCATTAACTTCAAAAAATACATTAAGTAACTTAATATTATCAGAATTACAAATTATTTTTATTTTATTCATATCTAAACTATAAATACAAAAAGGATTATTTATATCCTCAATACCAAAAAATTTAAACTCAATATTGTTATTTTCACTTTTAATTTGAAAACTAGAAATGTAAGGTAATTCTGTTTTAGAAGAAATTAAAGTTTTTTTTTTCCCATCCCCTAAATCAATTTGTATCCTAGAAGGACAAAGTGATTTAATTGATTTAAAATCTTTAATAGGGAATAATTTATATTTATAAGTAGAATAAAGTGCAGCACCAACTGAATTACATTCATCAATAAGTAAATTTTTACTTAATTCAATTTTTGATATATCATAAATAATCTTTTGAAAAATAGGAGTTAACATTAATGAACCTCCATAAACAATTTTATTAATTTTTAATTTTGGATTATTACTTCTTTCCAAAAAATTTTGAAACAATTTTTCAAATTTTTTTATATCATCACTTAAAATATTTTCAAAAATATCAGACCTACTAAAATTATATTTTATATCTTGATCACCAGAATAAATATTTTCTACTAATATATCAGCATTTTCATTAACTGTTAAACCTTTTCTCATTTTTTCAATTGCTTGATAAATTCTTAAAACTTTTTTTTTATCTTCTAAAGGAATAACTCTTTGTTTTTCACTTTCTTTCATTTTAATATAATCAAATATTTTTTTATTAAAATCTCTTCCTCCAAAAAATTCATTAGTTTGAACATTTTTAATTTTAAATTCATCATATTTAAATTCAGTTAAAATTAAACTTAATTTTGAATAGCCAAAATCAACAAAAATAATATTTTCAACATTTTTTTTATTTCTACCAAACATACTTTTATAATTAGTATAATAATAAGCTAAAGAGATTGCAGTTGATTCATTTATAATAATTGGCTCATTAATTCTATTGTTTTTCATAATTTTTTTAATTCTATTTCTTTGTTTAAAATTAATATAATCAGGAACACTTAAAGTAACTTTTTCTAAATCAGAATTTTTTAATTTATACATTTTAATAACTTCTCCAAAAAAATCTTCATAAATATTTTCACAAGTTTTTTCATTATCTCTAATAGGAAATTTTAGTTCATTATTTAAATTCAAAGAAGATACAGGACTAAAAGATTTTTTAATATTGAAATTTCCACTATTACTTAGACATTTTCCTTTAAATGGATTAATAAAATGATATGGCAATTCTTTTTGAAAAAATTCTGTATTATCTAAAGAAATATATCTTGGAACACACATTGAAGAATCATCGAAATATATTTTAATAGTACTTTCTGAACATTTCCTATTTCAATTTGTTTTGGTGTATAAACTATTAAAGATTGAAAATGTCTTTGTCCAGATGGTTCAAATTGAACTTCTGTTTTAAAATTATTTTTTGAGTCACATTTACATTTTGATAACATTGAATATTGACTTCCTAAATTTATTCCTAATGTGTTTATTTCTGACATTTTTTTTAAAAGTAAATTTATTTTTTAATTAAATCCTTTTTTTATTTAATTATTTATTAAAGATTTTTTTTGGGTTATTATTTTTTTATTTATTGTTTGTTTTTTTATTAATAATTATAATTATCATTGAACTATTTTAAATAAATTTTAATAAAAATTCATAGAGAATAACATCATTAA
>JAEEGL014826658.1_pt1 | contig 11252 bp, 11 predicted proteins | sample 9134231 | NCBI WGS metagenome assembly JAEEGL01 (sample SAMN16246548, study PRJNA631951) | gut metagenome | biome: gut microbiome; feature: rumen; material: fiber-attached | host: Bos | place: Iran: Karaj | collected 2018-10
CTGAAAAGGAGAAATTCCTTTCGCAATCTCATCCGCATTAACAAACTCTTTACACTTTAGCAAATCAGGCAATATATGGTAAGCAACGGTTGTTTTTCCCGCTCCGTTACAGCCTGCTAAGATGTAAAGATTTTTCATGATAATCCGCGAAAAATAGTGGAGGCAAAATTACACATTTTTATGAAAAATCATAATAAATGTTAAAAAATATTCACCTCTAACCATTCTTCTTCCTTGCTTTCAATCTGATGCTGTATGTTTTCGTAGGCTCGATACAACTCTCCGGAGGCAATTTCATTCGCGTATTTTTCAGGAAGGGCTAATTTTTTTTCGATTTCTTCTTTCTCTTGGTTGAGCTGTTCTATTTCCGCTTCAATCTTTTTAATCTTGTTATTCCGTTTCCTGTCGGTGGCTTCAGCCTCCTTTTTCTTTTCCCATAAATCTTTGTTGTTGCTTTTGGTTGCAACGGAGGCATTGGTAGTACTATTGGCTTGGAGTTCTTGAAAAGAGTCAATTTTTTTCTTATCCAAGAAATCGTAAACATCGCCTATGTAAGTTTTGATTTTATGATCTTTAAATTCGATGGTTTTTTCGGTTAGTCCTTGCAGGAAATCGCGGTCGTGGGAAACGAGAATCATGCTCCCTTCGTATTGGAGCAGTGCGTTTTTCAGCACGTCCTTGGATTGCATGTCCAAGTGATTGGTGGGCTCATCGAGAATGAGCAGGTTGAATGGGGAGAGAAGCAATTTGGCCAGGGCGAGTCGTGATTTTTCACCCCCCGAAAGCACGCGAACTTTTTTCTCTGTGTCTTCTGTGGAGAAAAGGAAACGGCCCAGAATGGTCCTGATTTTGGGGCGCATGTCGCCAACGGCAATCTCATCAATGGTTTCAAAAACGGTTTTGTCGGGATTGAGAAGCAGGGCTTGGTTTTGGGCGTAATAACCAATCACTACTTGATGACCTAACTCAATTCTGCCCTTTTGCGGTGGAAGTTCTCCTACAATGGCTTTTACCATGGTGGATTTTCCTTCGCCATTTTTCCCGACGAAGGCCACACGCTCGCCACGTTCCAGATGAAAATCAATATTTTGCAAAACATTGAAGTCGCCATATCCTAATGACAACCCTTCGGTATTCACTGTAACGCGTCCTGAATGGGGGGCTGGTGGGAAACGGAAAGATATGCTGGAATTGTCGATATTTTCCACCTCTATTTTATCCATTTTGTCCAGCAATTTTATCCTGCTCTGCACTTGCTTCGCTTTGGTGGCTTTATAACGGAACCGTTCGATGAATTTTTCGATTTGAGCAATCTCTTTTTGCTGGTTTTCGTAGGCATTTTGCTGTGCTTCAATACGTTCCAACCGTTGTTGGACATATTGTGAGTAACTGCATTTGTAATCTTGTATGTTTCCGAACGTAATTTCAATAGTACGGTTGGTTACGTGGTCAAGAAAAGCACGGTCGTGAGAAACTAAAATGAGAGCCCCATCATAATTGGCCAGATAGTTCTCCAGCCATTGGATAGATTCGATGTCCAAGTGGTTGGTGGGCTCGTCCAAAAGGATGATTTCAGGTTTTTGCAGCAGTATTTTGGCCAATGAAACGCGCATTTGCCATCCGTTGCTAAACTCTTTCATGAGCCGATGAAAGTCCTTGTTTTGGAACCCTAATCCGAGTAATACTTTTTCGGCATCGCCTTCCATCGTTGCCCCGCCAATTTGATGGAAGCGGTCGGTTAAGTCGGAAAGCTGTTGTGCCATGTTCACATAGCTTTCGCTTTCATAGTCGGTTCTATCCGATAAATCTTGGGTAATTTGGGTGATTTTTTTTTCAAGTTGTTTTTGTTCTACAAATGCCGACATGGTTTCGTTCCAAATGGTAGATTCATAACAACCGTGGATTTCTTGTGGGAGGTAGCCTGTGCGGTGTCCATTGGTAATGGTGATTTGCCCTGACTCGGGCTGTAGTTCGCGGTGCAAGATTTTGAGTAATGTGGATTTCCCCGCACCATTTTTTCCCACTAATCCAATGCGATCGTGGTCTCCTACCACAAATGAAACATCCTGAAACAGAAAATCCCCTGTAAAGTTTATGGAAAGTTTTTGGATAGAGATCATAATTGTTGTGCGTTGAATTGCTTCGCATACATTTTCATTTGTTGAATCATGGAAACCAAACCGTTTGAGCGAGTAGGAGAGAGGTGCTCTTTAATGCCGATTTTATCTAAATAGGAGAGCGGTGCATCCACTATTTCTTGAGGTGTTCTATGTGATAAAACTCTGATTAACAGATTGATAATTCCTTTTGTGATAATGGCGTCACTATCGGCACGAAACGTTACTATACCTTCATTCATTGTTGCGTGGAGCCATACTTGAGACTGACATCCGGGTATTAAATATTGGTTAGTTTTATATTGTGGGTCAATCAATGGGAGTGATTTCCCTAATTCAATGATATAGTTGTATTTGTCCATCCAATCATCGAAAAGTTCAAACTCTTCAATGATTTCATTTTCCATTTCAGTGATTGTTTTCATGATTGATTTCTTGTTGTTTTAGTAAAGAATATTGGTGTAAAAGGGAGAGATATTTTTGCAGAAATTCGTCGAAACAGGGGTCGTGATGTGCATATTGTTGGTAATTATTCACCACCTGATTCCATTGTTCAGGTTGGATTAGTGGCATTTGCCGTTCTTTTTTTATTTTCGCTATTTCTTCAACCAGCTCCATTCTCTTAGAGAGGAGTTGGCTAATCTGGGCATCGATATTACGGATGAGCGTGCGCTGTTTTCGAAGCAAATTATCGGGGAGGTTGTTTTGTTTGAAAATCAGTTGGGAAAGCAAGGTTTGAAGTTCGTCGGGGGTAAGTTGTTGTTGTTGGTCGCTTAATGCCTTGGTAGGGGAACAATGGGTTTCAATCATCAGGCCGTTAAATCCGTAGTCGATGGCAATTTGGGATATTTGTTTGATATATGTGGTGTTGCCTGCGATATGAGAGGGGTCGCAGATGATAGGGATGTCGGGACGTTGTATGCGGAGTTCGATAGGGATTTCCCAAAGGGGAGCGTTACGCAAAACGTTCTCTTTTTGTTCTGCAAATCCGCGATGGACAGCCAAAACTTGTGCGGCACCAGCCTTTTCAAAACGTTCAATATTTCCAATCCATAACTTGAGGTCGGGAATAACAGGGTTTTTCACCATGACGGTGAAATTCCCACCCCGTATGGCATCTGCTAAATCTTGGATGATAAAAGGATTGACAGCGGTGCGGGCACCAATCCAGATGTGGCGGATATTGTACTTTTGGCAAATTTCAATATGTTGTGTATTAGCAATTTCTACGCAAATGGGGAAATGAAAATCTTTTTCAACGCGTTGCAACCACGGAAAAGCCACCTCACCCACGCCACAAAAGGAGTTGGCGCTGCTGCGAGGTTTCCATACGCCCGCTCGAAAGAAGGAAAGAGGAATAGGAAACCCCTTTGAATGTTCATATAATTGTCGGGCGGTTTCATATACTTGTTCTTCAGATTCTGCAGCGCAGGGTCCTGCTATGAAATAGTTAAATGGTTGCACGGTTGTTAAATTCTGTCCCCATACATTTTTTGATAGTACTCTTGGTAGTTTCCGGAGGTAACATTTTCCAGCCATTTTTCATGTTCCAAATACCAATCCACTGTTTTTTCGAAGCCTTCAGTGAATTTAATGGTGGGTTCCCATCCAAGTTCCTTGCGTAGTTTTGAAGCATCGATGGCGTAACGCAAATCGTGTCCGGCTCGGTCGGTTACGTAAGTGATTAATGCTAAGGATGTCCCTTCAGGCCGCCCTAATTTGCGATCCAATATCTCAATCAACTTCTTGATTAAATCAATATTCTTCCATTCGTTATTTCCGCCAATATTATAGGTTTCTCCGTTTTTCCCTTGGTGGAATATCAAGTCAATGGCAGCGGCATGGTCGCCTACATACAGCCAGTCGCGAACATTCAATCCCTTACCATAGACAGGAAGAGGTTTATTGTTTTTTATATTATTGATAAACAATGGAATAAGTTTCTCTGGAAATTGATTGGGCCCATAATTGTTGGAGCAATTGGAAATAACGGTTGGCAATCCGTAGGTGTCGTGGTAGGCACGTACAAAGTGGTCGGAACTGGCTTTTGCAGCGGAGTATGGGCTATGTGGGGAGTAAGGAGTGGTTTCTTTAAAAGAACCGGTGTCGCCGAGGGCACCGTAAACCTCGTCGGTAGAGATATGGTAGAACCGTTTCCCGTTGTAGTTGTCTTTCCAGATGTTTTTGGCTGCGTTGAGCAAGTTGACAGTTCCCACCACATTGGTGAAAATGAACTCCATTGGATTGGCAATCGAACGGTCAACGTGCGACTCTGCAGCAAGGTGTATGACCCCATCAAATTGTTCTTTTTCAAATAATTGGTTGATAAAAGAAGCATCTACAATATCCCCTTTGATAAAATGATAATTGGATTTGTTTTCTATATCAGTCAAATTTTCCAAATTACCGGCATAGGTCAGCTTGTCTAAATTGTATATTTGACAATCAGGATATTTATTGACAAATAATCTGACAACATGGGAACCGATAAATCCTGCTCCGCCAGTTATAACTATTTTTTTCATAATCAAGGTTATTTTTTATTGTTTTTAGGGTCTGTGGGTTCTATGTATTGGGGAATTTCGTTGCGTTTGACAATGGAATAGATGAGAAATCCTATGCCAATGAGAATCATGGGAATACTCAATTTTTGTCCAATATTCAATACCATTCCGATTTCATTGCTAACTTGGTTCGCTTTAAGAAATTCGATAAAGAAACGTGCGACAAAAACCACTGTCAGGGTGATTCCAGTCGTTCTGCCAGGGGCGACTTTGCCTTTGGCAAAGAAGAAATAGTAGCAAGCGAGGCTTACGTACAGAAGGAAGTAAACGATGGATTCGTAGAGTTGGGCTGGGTGGCGAAAAGTTCCGGCGATAGGTGTTCCGTCGGTATCCCAGCCGCCGTGGATAAAGTTGAAAGCCCAAGACACATCGGTAATATTGCCCACTATTTCATGATTCATCAGGTTGCCTAATCTTACGAAAGCGGCGGCAATGGGGATGGCAATGGCCAAGCGGTCGATGAGCCAGCAAAAATTCATTTTGCGTGTGTGCGCAAAGTAAATGAGCCATAGAATAATGGCAATGACGGCGCCATGGCTTGCCAATCCTTGGTAGCCAATAAAATGCCAATTTTCGTCAATAGGCAATAAAACTTGCAGAGGGTGGGCAATTAGAAATTGGGGCTCGTAAAATAAGAAATGTCCTAATCTTAACCCAACGATAGTCCAAATGATGGTCCAAATAGAAAGTTTGTCTAAAAGTTGTTGTGATAGTTTTTCATTTTTAAATATCTGTTGCAGAGTTAGATATGCAAGAATGAAACCAGTTGCAAGTAAAATTCCGTACCATCTGATCTCGAGATTTCCGAGGTGGATAGCTACGGGGTCAACGGTCCAGGTAATATAGGCTAAAATAGGGCTCATACTATTGTTTATTATGAAAAAGAGCTTGCAATTTATTGATTACAAGCTCTTTTAGTTTTGTACCCGGGGCCGGGATCGAACCGGCACGAGTGTTACCTCATCGGTTTTTGAGACCGACGCGTCTACCAATTCCGCCACCTGGGCTTGGTGATTTTCAGGCTGCAAAAATACAACTTTTTTTAATGCAATTCTCATTTTTTTCAAAAAAAATAAAGGCGAATTTTTATTCTCGCCTTTATTCTCTCTTAAATAGGGTTCAATGGTTATTCTTCAACAAACGTAACGGTTCCTTTTACCTCTTCATAGAAAGCGGCACGGGCCGTCAGCCAATAAGGTTCAACCCATAAAAGTCCGATACCTAATGTTAAAATGCCCAACAAGAACCATCCGATGAAACTTAAATCCAAACAGAAGAGTTTCCATTTGTTGCCCCGCATCATTTCCATACTTCTGCAAATGGCTTCTTCAGCGCCAATTTCAGGATTGTCATTCAAAATGTAATAACTCATAGCGTAGGAGTATGCTTTGATGATTCCAGGGATAATAAGAAGAAGCATCCAAAGGAAGATGTAGAGTAAATTCAGCAGTACTACTCCTAACACTTTCCCATAATAATGGAAAACGTCAAACATTTTCTGAATGGTATTTTCTTTATCGCCACGGAAAAATTTAAGCAGGGCGATTTGTAACCCGAAAGCAATCGGGGCAACAATAAAAATGCTCCAAAGAGTGTTGACACTGCTGATGGAAGCTACAGCTAATGGATCCTTGGTGGAGATGGAAACCGCGTTCAACCCACCTCCAATCAGAAAATAAATGAGGGTGGCCAGCACAGGATTGGTCCAATTTCCTGTTAAATTTGAAAAAGCTTCTAAGCGTAATTCTTTGTTTGTTTTCATAATAAAAAATTAAATGTTAATCAGTTAAAAATAAATTTTTGCAAATTTAAATAAATTTTTGCAAATTTAAATAAATTTTTGCAAAAAAATTATCTTTTATCGAAGAATTTCATGGGTTTTCTTTTCGCTTCAGGGGTTGAAATTTGTTGTAAATGTTCGGGGGTGTCGAAAGCGATTTCGGGAGCCACACGAAGTTTGGCGCGGAAACGGTCTTTCAGGTCCTTAACGACAAATTCTTCGGAAATGTTCGCGCAACCCACCACAACGGTTACATTGTCGGTGCCGATTTCATTGGAGGTAACTTCCACAATATAGTTTTGCACATAATCCACATTGTCTAATACATCAAAAATAGCTACCGGATATAGGGTTGTACCTTTGAGTTTGATCATCTGGTTTTTCCGGCCGATGATTGGACTGATACGCATGGTTGTGCGCCCGCATGAGCAAGGTTCGTAGTGGAAGCGGGCAATATCGCCGGTCTTAAACCGGAGCAGCGGCATCCCTTCCACCCCCAAGGTGGTGATGGTTAATTCTCCTTCTTCTCCCTCTTTCACAACATGGTTCTGGTCGTCGAGGAGTTCACAAATAATCAGTTCGGGATGGTGATGTCCTCCATGTCCGGCTTCGCACTCGCAGAAAGTGGTGCTCATTTCGGTGGAAGCGTATGTGGAGTAGAGGTTAATATCCCATTTTTCCTTGATTTTTGTCCCTAATAAATTTAAAGAAAAGTCTTGCTCGCGCAAATTTTCCCCAATACAGACTGCTTTTTTGATGGATGAATTTTGATAGTCAATGCCATGTTTTTCAGCGTATTGGATAATTTTAAGAATAAAAGAGGGCACACAAACGATGGCGGTGGGTTTGATTCTGTTGATGGTGTCCCATTGCAATTCAGGGATTCCATTTCCCACACGAATGACACTGGCACCCATCTCACGGATACCCAAAAAGTAGGCCAATCCGGCCATGAAGCGTTTGTCGATGGTGGTCATCAACTGGTAAATCTCTCCCGGATAACCGTTTGCACAAGTAAAGCTAATGGCTTCATTATAGGCCAATCTTTGCAGGTCGGCTTCGGTCATGGCAAAAGTGGTCGGGTCGCTCAAGGTTCCCGAGGTGGTGATATAGTCAACAATTTTTTCTTTAGGCACGCAGATAAAATCTTGGTTGTGTATTTGCAAGTCTTTTTTGGTCGTGATGGGAATATCTTGCAAATCGGCGATAGTTTTAATCTTATCTATGTTAATATGTTCTTTTTGAAATAGTTGACGATAAAAGGGAGAGTGATTTCGCAGATATATTAATTCTTTTTGTAATTTTTCTTCTTGAAATTTTTGAATAACCTCGCGAGGTTGGTATTCAATTTCGGGATTGTATTTAGAAAAAGGTTTCATTTAGGGTAAAATATTGATTTTCTTTAACCAAGGTATGAATTGATACTTCCATTGTGCTGCTTCCGGGGCTTTGCTTTCATCCACGCCGTATCCGTGTCCGCCCGTTTCGTATAAAAGGAACAGGTGTCCTATCTTATTGTTTGTAAGTGCTTTGTCCAATTCAACACTATTTTGGAACATGACCACGGGGTCGTCTTTCGCGGTTACTAACAGAACAGGGGGCATATCGGAGGGAATGTTCAGTTCCATAGAAAATTGTTGTTTGTCATTTTCTGTAAAATGGCGGGTGAGCAGGTTGCGTCGCGAGCGTTTGTGGACTATGTTATCTTGCATGGAGACAACGGGATAAACGGGAACAATGAAGTTGGGCTTGAGGGATACACGAGGGTTGAGACCCAACGCTTTGAGGAAATTCTCTTTCCCGAAAACGCCTGCCATTGTAACCAAATGCCCTCCGGCCGAGAAGCCCATGGCGCCGATTTTCTCCGGATCGATTTTGTATAAATTAGCGTTTTCCCGCACGATTTGTATCGCCCGCTGCATATCTTGAATCATAGCAGGGTGGTGATGGCCATTCTTGCCCACGCGGTAACGCAAAACGAAGGCGTTAATTCCTTGGGAGTTAAGAAATTCGGCGACCCCAAATCCTTCTGTCGCAATTCCCATCAAATGACTGTAACTTCCTCCGGGACAAATAATTACTGCTACCCCACGATTATTGGAATCGGGTGCATGGTAAATGTACATTTTGCTTTTAAAGCGGCGCATTCCATCTACCTCTTTCCATAAACGGACAGTAGTTTTTTGAGCGAAGATGGTACAGGGAATTAAAAGTAATAAGATTAAGAAATATAGTGCTTTTCTCTTCATGAAAAATGTTAAACTAAAAAACGTGCAAAGATACAAGAAAAGTTGTTCATTTTACGAGATTCTCATACGGTGCACATCGGAAGAGTCCCACGACTGGTGCAGCAGCACATCGTGGATGGTTTGAATCATTAATATAAAAATTCGCAAATCGTTATCCACGAACCATTTGATTGCTTCATCGTCTTTTCGGCAAGCGGCGGCGAAGCGGGAGAGGAAATCACAATGGTAGCGTTCTAACCAAGCGATGGCATTCTCTTCACCATCGATAGCATTGCTCAAAACACCAAATTCCGGATAATTGCTGTTTTTTAATAACCAATCCAAGGCTTCGGTGTCGGAAAGAATGGCGGCAGCCAGGGCAGCCAGTTCTGGGAACCCGTTGGTCATCAGGAAATTGGTGAATTTTCGGTCGCCTTTCAGACTTTCTCCAAAAGCCATTAGAATTTTCGGCTCGTAATCTAACAAAGAGTGTAATGCCATGATTGTATTTATCTGACAATCAATTTCCTGCCGATGCGAAGAATCGTTGTGCGGGAAATTTTATTCAATTTGCAAAGTTTGTCGATGGAGGTGTGGTATTTGCTGGCAATTTTCCCTAACGTATCGCCTTGTCGTATGGTGTGGTACTTTCTGCCAGAGGAAGAACTTTTGGAATCGGAGGCGGAAGAGCTGCTTCCATAGTGGGAGTTGGGGTTGAAATAGGCTCTTTTGAGGGTTAGCTCTTCCGAACGGAGTTCACTTTTGTCGAAGTTCACCACGCGTTCGGGATCGAAAGCTTTGCCCATGTAGCGGGTTTCAAAGTGCAAGTGCGGACCGGTACTTCTGCCTGTACTGCCGCCTAAGCCTATTACTTCGCCGGCACTAACAATTTCGTCTTCTTTGACAAGGATTTTGGAAAGGTGTCCGTAATAGGTCTCTAAGCCATTGGGGTGGCGTACAATAACGAGATTGCCGTAGCCTCCTGTGCGACTGCCGCCTTCGGCAATACGCACAATACCGTCAAAAGCAGAGTGGATGGAGTCGCCAATATGCAAAGGAATATCCACGCCGCGGTGTGGGCGGTTGTGGCGATACCCATAACGGGAATAGACTTTCCCTTCAATAGGAATAACAAAATGACTTGCGGAATCAACCAAAACCAAATCAATGGTTTCGGGTAAGGTATTCACATCCATATCTTTGTAAGCATGAATGCTTGCCGTTTCCCAATCTTCGGTGAGTGATTCCCTATCAAATTGAGGTTGTTCCAATTCCAAATAAGTCCAAGTAAAGTCGCTGAAAATCACCACTTTTTTGTATTTATCTTGGGTGTCTAAAGTGTCAATGGCTTCGCTGTCGCCGCCGCCCATCGGGTCGTTATTCGACTGGGCGGAAACAATCAGCTGTTGAAAGAAAAATATGAGCAATAAGATGAAAAATTTCTTCATAAATCCATGTATTAGTAAATGTAAATTTTTAAAACGCATTTAAAAATGTTTTATTGTGCAGGCGTTTCAGAAAATGAAAAAATGCATGGTTGTCCCCATGTCTTTTTAAAACCTTTTTTTTACCCTAAGCAATTAAAAATCATGTTTTTAAAAATTTTTTTATATTTGTGGTCTCAAATTTTATTCTATTGGGAATCAATATAGTATATCTTTCATAATGGTTTTTATATGAAAAATAGGGAATTTAATAGCAGTCTGATAGTTTTCATCATTTTAGTGGTGCTGGGGCGGATGGGTTGTTTTGCGCAAACTTATAATGTTCCAGCTTCGGGAAGTGATACGGTTACCATCTGTGGAGGAACCATATACGATCCGGGGGGATTGGGCGATTATCCCAGTTATTGTGATGGCTATTTGGTCATATATCCGAGTAATGCTTGGAGTTCTGTGCAAATATCAGGGACTTATGATCTGAATAATGGCAGTGATTACATCGTGATTTATGACGGGGCAGGGACGGATGGTACGCAGCTGGCGTATGGTACGGGATATGCTACGGTTACCGTTACTTCCACACATGGCCCTTTGACCATCTATTTCCATTCGTCGAGTTATACTTATGGATATGATGGATTTTTCTTTTCGGTATGGTGTTTGGGGGGAGCGTGTGGTTCTTATGGTCCAACTGTTGAAGTGTCCTCCAGCAGTGAGGGCGTTCTGGTTACCTGGGAAGAGATGGATGAAAATGCAATGTCAGGTTATATTGTGGAATATGGTTATGCCGGTTTTACACCCGGAAGTGGTTCAACGGTGTATGTTACAGGGGATACATGCCTGTTGACCGGTTTGAACCCTTTAACCACCTACGACATATATGTGTATTACGATTGCAATAATGATGGGATTGTTACCAATGAGGTTCCCACGTTGGTGAGTTATATGGTTCCTGATTTCAATCTGTGTATAGATTATAGTGATTTGACTTCGCCGGGGGTAACCTGTACGTATGGGTATGTAACGAATCCATTGGCCAATGTGGGTGTCGTCTCGGGACATCACACAGTGATGACTTCAGGTTATTCTCCGCGAACAAATTATCAACTTTTATGTGTCCC
>JAEEGL015478930.1_pt1 | contig 11252 bp, 10 predicted proteins | sample 9134231 | NCBI WGS metagenome assembly JAEEGL01 (sample SAMN16246548, study PRJNA631951) | gut metagenome | biome: gut microbiome; feature: rumen; material: fiber-attached | host: Bos | place: Iran: Karaj | collected 2018-10
GTCGCCGGAACAGGTCCGGGCGAAATACATGCTTTACAACAACAAAACCGCGGTCGACGTGGACACGCACATCCTGAAGTCGGATTTGCAGAGACGCCTGGATGCGATCGGCTACACGGTCCGGGTCGGACGCGGAGATTACGGAGAAACGACATGCTGAAACTCGCTTTCTACGGCAAGGGCGGTATCGGAAAATCGACGACCGTCTCGAACCTGGCCTCGGCTTTCGCGGAAAAGGGCCTGAAGGTCCTGCAGGTCGGCTGCGACCCCAAGGCGGACTCCACGGCTTCGCTTCACGGCGGGCGCAGGATGAAGTCCATCCTCGACCTCGTGCGCGAGAAAGGCAGCGATTTCACGCTCGAGGACATGGTCGCGACCGGCGACGGCGGCGTGATCTGCGTGGAAGCGGGCGGCCCCACGCCCGGACTCGGCTGCGCCGGACGCGGCATCATCGCCGCGCTGGAAAAGCTCCAGGAGAAGGGCGCGTACGAGACGTTCCGCCCCGACGTGGTGCTGTACGACGTGCTCGGGGACGTGGTCTGCGGCGGATTCTCCATGCCGATGCGGAAAGGCTACGCCGACCGCGTCTTCATCCTGACCTCGGGCGAGACCATGTCGGTCTACGCGGCCGCGAACATCGCGATGGCCGTGAAGAATTTCCGGGGGCGCGGCTACGCGTCGCTCGGCGGGATCATCCTGAACCGCCGGAACGTCCCCGACGAGGACGCGAACGTGAAGAAACTGGCCGCCGACTTCGAAACGGACGTGACCGGCGCGCTCGACTGGAGCGAGACCGTCCAGCAGGCCGAACGCCTCGGCAGGACCGTCGTCCACGCGTTCCCCGAGAGCCTGATGGCGGACGAATACCGCACGCTCGCGGACGCCGTGCTGGCGGCCGCGGGAAAGGACGACGCAGCATGCTGAAACGACTCAACGGCGAAGACGACATGACCGGGGCCGAAGTCGCCATCCGCGACGCCGATTTCCCCGTGCCGTTCGCCTCCGGACTCGAATACAACGCCCCCGCGCGCGGCCCGTGGAACATCGTTCACACGGGCATGCTGATGCCGGAGTCGCATCAGGTGTTCGCCTGCGCACAGGGCTGTCTCCGCGGCGTGATCCTGACCGCCGCCGAAATGGAGGCCATGGACCGGATGTCGTGGATTTCGGTCGACCGGAACGATCTCTTCGACGGCTCGCTCGAACGCAACATCGTGGACGGCACGGCGGACATCCTGCGGAAACTGCCGCGGAAACCGCGCGCCGTGCTGCTCTTCCTGAGCTGCGTGCATCTCTTCGCCGGATGCGATTTCGAGGCGATCCTGGCCGAACTCCGCGCGATGTTCCCCGACGTCGTATTCGTCGACTGCTACATGAACCCGACCATGCGGAAAAGCGGTCTCACGCCCGACCAGCTCATGCGCCGTCAGCTCTACGCGCCGCTCGCCCCCTGCACCTCGGAACCGAAGACCGCGAACCTGATCGGGAACGACCGTCCGACCGACGAATCCAGCGAACTCGCGCGGCTCGTCCGCGAAGCCGGCTGGCAGCTCCGCGACATCACCGATTGCAAGACATTCGACGAATACCTCGCGATGGCGAAGAGCGCCCTCGAGATCACGTATCTCCCGACCGCCGCGGCCGCCGGAGACGCGCTCGAACGCCGTCTCGGCAGAAAGCATCTCTATCTGCCGCTCTCCTACGACTTCGACGAGATCGAACGCAACCTCGCGAAACTTGCCGACGCGCTCGGGATCGACGCGCCGGACTGGACCGGGGCGAAACGGAACGCCCTCCGCGCCCTCGAACACGCCCGCGAAGTCGCAGGCGATTTCTCCGTCGAGATCGACTACACGGCCACGCCGCGCCCGGTCGGACTGGCGCTCCTGCTGGCCGAACACGGTTTCCGCGTGACCCGCGTGTACACCGACGCGATGATCGAAGAGGAACGCCCCGCGTTCGAACGTCTCCGCTCGCTCGCGCCCGACCTGCTCCTGACCGCCACGGTCCATGCGAAGATGCGATTCGCGGGAAAGGGCGTCCACGAACACGGCCCCGTGCTCGCGATCGGGCAGAAGGCGGCGTATTTCAGCGGCACGCGGCACTTCGTGAACATCGTTTCCGGCGGCGGCATGTACGGATTCGACGGCGTCGCGAAGCTTGCCGCGCTCATCGAGGATGCCGCCATACACGAAAAAGACACCGAAACCGTCATCCAGCACAAGGGGCTCGGATGCAGGAGCTGCTTATGAAACAGACTGCCAGGATCATCTCCATCCACGCGGCCGACACCTCCGGCGTGTGCTCCATGCTCTACGAACTCGGCGGCATGGTCGTCGTCCACGACGCCTCCGGCTGCAACTCCACCTACTCCACACACGACGAACCCCGCTGGTACCGTCAGGACAGCATGATCTACATCTCCGCGCTCACGGAAACCGACGCGATCCTCGGCAACGACGAAAAGCTCATCGACGATGTCGCGGCCGCCGCGAAGGATCTGTCGCCGCGCTTCATCGCGCTCTGCGGCGCGCCCGTCCCGCTCCTCGCCGGGACCGATTTCCCCGCCATCGCCGCCGAAGTCGAATCCCGCACCGGCATCCCGGCGTTCGGGCTTCACACCAGCGGCATGCACTCCTATCTGACCGGAGCCTCCGAAGCGCTGGAAGCCGTCGTGTCGCGGTTCTGCACCGACGAACTCCCGCGCACGGATGCGCCGTCCGCGAACATCATCGGCGCGACCCCGCTGGACTTCTCGATCAACGGCACGATGGAATCCATCGTCGGATGGCTGAACAAATCCGGCTTTGAGCTCGTTTCCTGCATGGCGATGGGCAGCACGCTGGACGATATCCGGCGCGCGTCCGCCGCCCATGTCAACCTCGTCGTCTCCTCCTGCGGGATCGCGACAGCGGAATTGCTTCGCAAACGTTTCGGCACGCCGTGGGTCGCGGGCGTCCCTATCGGGAAAAGTTTCTCCGGCAAGCTCGCATCCGCATTAAAGACTGCGGCGGAAACCGGCGAATGCGCCCTGCCCTGCGCAGAACGCGACGCCTCCTCATCTGGAAAGAAACTCGCCATCCCCGGCGAAACGATCTTCTCCGGCTCGCTGGCCGCCGCGATCGAATCCGATCTCGGCGCGCCGTGCCGCGTGCTGTGTCCGCTGGAAGCCGAAGACAAATTGCTCGCGTCCGGCGACATCCGTATCCTCGACGAGGACGCCGCCGCGAAAGCGTTTGCTGCCTCGTCCGGCGTGATCGCCGATCCGATGTACGCGCCCGTCTGCCCGCCGGACGTCCCGTTCTATCGCCTCCCGCACGAGGCGTTCTCCGGCAGATGCTACCGCAAGGAATCCCTGAACCTGATCGACCGTCCCCTACCCTGGAGGTTTTAACATGCTGAAACTCGCGATATACGGCAAAGGCGGCATCGGCAAATCGACCGTGACATCCAACCTCGCGGCGGCGTTCGCGCGCCTCGGACGCAAAGTCATCCAGATCGGCTGCGACCCGAAAGCCGACTCCACCATCAATCTGCTCGGCGGCGATCCCGTGATCCCCGTCATGAACTTTCTGCGCGAACACGACCGCGAACCGGAACGTATCGAGGAGATCGCGAAGACCGGATTCGGCGGCGTGCTGTGCATCGAGACAGGCGGCCCGACCCCCGGACTCGGCTGCGCCGGACGCGGCATCATCACGACGTTCAGCCTGCTCGCCGACCTGAAACTGTTCGAGACATACATGCCCGACGTGGTGCTGTACGACGTGCTGGGCGACGTGGTATGCGGCGGATTCGCCGCCCCGATCCGCGAAGGGTACGCCTCGCAGGTCCTGATCGTGACCTCCGGAGAAAAAATGGCGCTCTACGCGGCGAACAACATCAACAGCGCCGTACACAATTTCGAGGACCGGGGCTACGCCAACGTGCGCGGCATCGTGCTGAACCGCCGGAGCGTCGACCGCGAGGAGGAGAAAGTGCGCGCCTTCGCCGACGCGAACAACCTCCCGATCGTGGCGGACATCCCGCGCAGCGACGACATCATCCGCTACGAGGACATGGGGAAAACAGTGGTCGAGGGCGATCCCGGGCTCGACGTCAGCAAACGCTTCCTCGCGCTCGCGCAGCTTCTTCTCGACGAGGAGAAAGCATCCGCATGAACCACGCGTACTCCATCACGGCGGCCGAACTCGCGGCGCGCGGCAGGGACGACATCCCGCCCGAACTGCTCTCCTCCGCCCACCTCATCTACAGCTCCCCCGCCACGCTCGCGTTCAACTCGCCCGGCGCGCAGGGGTTCGGCGTGAAACGCGCCGGTCTCGCCGTGCCCGGGTCCGTCATGCTGCTGGTCGCCCCGGCCTGCTGCGGACGCAACACCGCCACGCTCGGCTGCGAGGCGTCCCTCGCCGAACGCTTCTTCTACCTCATGCAGGACGATACGGACATCGTGACGGGGCGGCATCTGGCGCGCATCCCGGAAGCGGTGAAGGAGGTCTGCGATTCCTGCGCGGTGCGTCCCTCCGCGGTCATGATCTGCATCACCTGCGTGGACGCCCTGCTCGGCACGGACATGGAACGCGTCTGCCGGAAGGCTTCGGACTACGCGGGCGTCCCGGTCGTGCCGTGCTACATGTACGCGCTGACCCGTGAAGGACGTCTGCCGCCGATGGTCTCCGTGCGGCGTTCGGTCTACTCCCTGCTTCAGCCGCGCGAAAAGGTCCCGACCTCGGTCAACATCCTCGGTTTCTTCTCTCCTCTGCGCGACGACACAGAGCTGTACACGCTTCTGCGGTCCGCCGGAGTCCGCTCGATCCGCGAGATATCCCGTTGCGCCGACTACGAGGAATATCAGAAAATGGCCGAGGCGAACTTCAATCTCGTGCTCAATCAGGAAGCACGTCACGCCGCCGCCGATCTGCAAAAAAGACTCGGCATCCCGTCCGTCGAGCTCGCCCGCCTCTACCAGACGGACAAGATCGCGAACCAGTACCGTCTGCTTGGGCAGGCCGTCGGCGCGGAGTTCGACGATGCGCCGTTCCGCGAACGCGCCGAACAAGCCATTCTCAATTTCAAAAACACCTTCGGACACCGTACGTTCGCCGTCGGCGAATGGCTGAACGCCGATCCCTTCGAGCTTTCGTTGTCGCTGATCCGCAATGGTTTCGCCGTCTCCAAAATCTTCGGCACGGTCGGCGGTTCCAACTTCGTCTACGTGAAGAAGATCGCCGCACTCAGCCCGGATACGAAGATATATTCCAACCTCTCCCCGTCCATGATGTTCTACGACGGCGCGGACGCACACTGCGACACTGTCATCGGACGCGACGCGATGTATTATCATCCGGCACTGCCCGGAGTCGCCTGGAACGACGAACGCCAGCCGTTCGGGTATGCCGGAGTCGCCGCGCTCTTCGACGCGCTCGGAAAAGCGCTTTCTGGAAAGGAGGCCGCACGATGAAAAGCCTGCTGAAACACCTTTCGCCGTTCGCGCCCGACCAGTCCGGGGCTGTCTCCGCGCTCTTCGACTTCGGCGGCCTTATCGTGATCTGCGATGCCGGCGGCTGTACCGGAAACATCTGCGGCTTCGACGAACCGCGCTGGTTTATCCGCAAAAGCGCCGTCTTCAGCGCCGGACTCCGCGACATGGACGCCATCCTCGGCCGCGACGACAAACTCGTCTCCAAACTCCAGAACGCCATGGACGGCTCCGGCCTCAAATTCTCCGCCATCATCGGCACCCCGGTCCCCGCGATCATCGCGACCGATTTCAAGGCGCTGAAACGCATGGCGGAGAAGCGCACCGGACTGCCCGCGATCACGGTCCCGACGACCGGAACGCGTCACTACGACCGGGGCGCGTCCGACGCCTGGCTGGAGCTTTTCAAGACCTTTGCAACAGAAAAACTTGACATTGATTCCGGTACGGTCGGCATCCTCGGCGCTTCGCCGCTGGATTTCCCGACGCTCGATGCCGGAAACCAGTTGTCTGATGCACTGAAAAAAGGCGGCTGGAAGTCCGTGAAATGCTATGGCATGGGCGCGGGGCTTGATGATGTGAAAAAGGCGTCTTCCGCCGCGAAAAACATCGTCGTTTCGCCCGCCGGACTCGCCGCCGCGAAGTATCTGCAAAAGACGTTCGGCACGCCGTATGAGGTACGCTGTCCGTGGCTGCCGCAACAGGTGCTCGACGCCCTGCCCGCGCTCGCCGGGAAAAGGACGCTCGTGATCCACCAGCAGTTCGCCGCGAACGCTGTCCGCGATGAGATTCTGAAGCATGACGCCACCTCGCAAGTCGATGTCGCATCCTGGTTCATGATGGAATCGGAGTTCATGCGTGAAAACGATTTCCATATCGAGAGCGAAGAAGCGTTCATCGAAGCGGTCGCGAACGGAGGCTACGATACGATCGTCTGCGACAACCGGTTGCGCGTTGCCCTGCCCCGGACGCAGGCGTTCCAAATCATCGACTTCCCGCATTTCGCCGTCTCCGGACGGCTTCTCGACGAGGTGAAATAAGATGAATCCGGCCAGCGTTTCCACCACAGTCTTCCGCATCTACGGCGTCGTACAGGGCGTCGGGTTCCGTCCATTCGTCAGCCGGATCGCCGTCCGCGCCGGGCTCACCGGAAGCGTCGCGAACAAGGGGTCCTATGTGGAAATCCACGCGCAGGGCGAACAGGAGGCGATGAAAGATTTCCGCCTCGCACTCGAACACGAAGCCCCGCCTCGGTCCGCGATCCTGAAGATCGACTCGCGCGTCCGCATGGAGTCGCCGTACCCGACGTTCGAGATCATCGAGAGCGAACACGAGACCGGGGACATCTTCGTCTCGCCGGACATCGCCACGTGCGACCTGTGCAAACAGGAGCTGTTCGACGTCACGAACCGCCGTTATCTGCACCCCTTCATCAACTGCACCGCGTGCGGCCCGCGCCTGACCATCCTCGATTCCATGCCCTACGACCGCGAACGCACCAGCATGGGGTATTTCCTGATGTGTCCGCAGTGCGGGAACGAATACACCTCGCCTGAGTCACGCCGCTACGACGCCCAGCCGGTCTGCTGTCACGACTGCGGTCCGGAGGTTTACCTCATCGGACGCCCCGAACGCAACGAAAAGGCGATCACCGCCGCCCGCCGCGCCATCCTCGACGGAAAGATCGTCGCGATCAAGGGCATCGGCGGCTTCCATCTGTGCTGCAATGCCCGCGACGCGCAGGCCGTGGCGCGTCTGCGCGAACTCAAGCACCGTCCCATGAAGCCGTTCGCCGTGATGATGGACTCGCTGGAGACGGTCCGCCGCGAATGCGTGATCCTGCCCGGACAGGAGGAGATCCTGGACGGCCATCAGAAACCGATCATCCTGCTCAGGAAACGCTCCGAAAGCGCGCTTCCGGACGTCCTCGCGCCCGACAATCCCACGCTCGGCGTGATGCTGCCGTACGCACCCGTCCAGATGCTGCTTTTCCACTTCAACGACGACCTGACCATGCCCGACTGCCTCGTCATGACCAGCGGCAACGTCTCCGGCGCGCCCATCTGCCGCAGCGACGAGGACGCGCTCGCCGAGATCGCCGTGTTCTGCGACGTGATCCTGTCCCACAACCGCCGGATCCGCCTCCGCGCGGACGATTCGGTCATGGACTGGCTGGACGGACGCCCGTACATGATCCGCCGTTCGCGCGGCTACGCGCCCCTGCCGTTCTTCGTCTCCGGCGAATTCCGCGGCCAGGTGCTCGGCATCGGCGGCGAGCTCAAAAATACTTTCTGCCTTGCAAACGGCGGCCTCTTCTATCCCTCGCCCTACATCGGCGACATGGAGGACCTGCGCACGGTCCGCGCCCTGCGCGAATCGGTCGCGCGGATGTCCGAATTGCTTGAAATGAAACCGGAGCTCGTCTGCTGCGACCTGCACCCGAAATACAACTCGTCCGCCGTCGCTACCGAACTCGGCATCCCCGTCCTGAAGATCCAGCACCACTACGCGCACGTGCTCTCCTGCATGGTCGAAAACGACTTCACGGACGAGGTCATCGGCGTGTCGTTCGACGGCACCGGATACGGCACGGACGGCACGATCTGGGGCGGGGAATTCCTGCGCGCCAGACCGGACGGCTTCGCCCGCGCCGGATACATCAAACCGTTCCTTCAGGCGGGCGGCGACGCCTCCGCGCGCGAAGGCTGGCGCATCGCCGTTTCGATGATCGGGGGATTATTCCCCTCTGATGAAGCGGAACGTATTGTCGCCTCTCTCGACCTCTGCACGCCCGGCGTCTATAAGTTCCAGAAGAACATGCTGGACCGGAAACTGAACTGCGTGGTCTCGACCAGCGCGGGGCGTCTCTTCGATGCCGTCAGCGCGATCCTCGGCATCCGCAAATCCTCCACGTTCGAGGGCGAAGCGTCCATGGCGCTCCAGTTCGCCGCGGAGGCATGGAACGAGGCGCATCCCGGACAGATGGAAAACCTCACGCCCTGCCCCGATTCGTTCGACCGCGACGTCTCCGGCGCGATCGTCCTGCCGACGGATTCGCTCGTGAAGGACATCGTGCGCGCGAAACTCGACGGCGCGGACTCCGGCATGCTCGCCGCATTGTTCCACACTTCGCTTGCGGCCATGATCGCGAAAACGTGCGAAGCGATCCGTGAAGATTCCGGTTTGAACACCTGCGCGCTGACCGGAGGCGTGTTCCAGAACCGCCTGCTCACGACGCTCTGCGCCGGACTTCTGCGCGAAGCGGGATTCCGCGTACTGCTGCACGGCATGATCCCGCCCAACGACGGCGGCATCGGCGCAGGCCAGGCGTTCGCCGCCATGTACCATCTGAACCACCCGAACAAACATTCATCCATATCACATTCCCCCATACAAACACAAGGAGACGGCTTATGTGTGTAGGTCTTTCCGCAAGAGTTGTCAGCATTGAGGACGGCACCGCCCTCATCGACGCGTCCGGCGCGAAACGCAAGGTTTCGGCGGACCTCATCGACGATCTGGAGCCCGGCGACTACGTCATGGTCCACGCCGGCGTCGCCATCGCGAAGATCACGGATACCGACGCGGACGAATCCCGCAAGATCATGGAGTCGCTCGATGGAATCGGCTAAACGGATCATCGAATCCTACAACGGGCGCAAACTCCGCGTCATGGAGGTCTGCGGCACCCACACGCACGAGATCTTCCGTCTCGGCATCCGCCGCATCCTGCCGCCGCAGATCGAACTCATCTCCGGTCCCGGGTGCCCCGTCTGCGTGACGCCCGCCGGCTACATAGACGAAGCCGTGATGCTCGCGCTCGAACACGGCGCGGTCATCTGCACGTTCGGCGACCTGATCCGCGTGCCCGGCTCCGAGATGAGCCTCGCGGGGGCGCGTTCCCAAGGCGCGGCGGTGAAGACCGTCTATTCGCCGCTGGACGCGGTCGACTTCGCGAGGGAGAACCCGGACAAACAGGTCGTGTTCCTGGCGGTCGGGTTCGAAACGACGGTCCCGGCGGCATGTCTGGCGGTGAAGAAGGCCGCTGCCGAAGGGCTCTCGAACTTCTCGATCCTCGGCGCGAACAAGACCATGCCGAACGCGTACAAGGCGCTGAAGGGCAGCGCGGACGCGTTTCTGTACCCCGGCCATGTGAACGCCATCACGGGCACCGCCGTCTGCGAGGACCTCGTGAAACTCGGCGTGTCCGGCGTCGTCGCGGGGTTCACGGCCGACGAGATACTCACCGCGCTCGCGGTCATTATTCGTCTGTCCGCTTCCGGCGAACCGTTCTTCCGCAACTGCTATCCGCGCGTGGTGCGTCCCGAAGGTTCGCCCGCCGCGCTGAAGCTGATGGACACGGTCATGGAGCCGTGCGACGCGGAGTGGCGCGGACTCGGCGTGATCCCGATGTCCGGCCTGAAACTCCGTCCGGCGTTCGCCGCATACGACGCCCGCCTGAAGTTCAGCCTGCCGCCCGTCGCGGGCCGGAGCAATCCCGCCTGCCGCTGCGGCGAGGTGCTTCAGGGCAAATGCAAATCCACCGACTGCAATCTTTTCGGGACCGCATGCACCCCGCTCCATCCGGTCGGAGCGTGCATGGTCTCCAACGAAGGGGCATGTTCCGCCTACTACCAATACGGAGATATTCTCAATGAACAATAACGAATTCGTCACGCTCGCACACGGCGCGGGCGGACGGCAGACCGCCGAACTCATCGACCGCGTCTTCAAGGCGCATTTCTCCAACCCGGATTTCACCGGCGACGACGCCGCGGTCCTGCCCGTGGACGCCGGAAAGATCGCGTTCACCACGGACGGCTTCATCGTGTCGCCGTTCGAGTTCCCCGGCGGCAACATCGGCAAGCTCAGCATCTGCGGCACGGTCAACGACCTGGCGTGCATGGGCGCGAAGCCGCTCTATCTTTCCTGCGCATTCGTGATCGAGGAGGGATTCCCGCTCGCCAAGCTCGAAGAGATCGCCGACGCCATGAAGAAGACCGCCGACGAAGCGGGCGTCCGCATCGTAGCGGGCGACACCAAGGTCGCGGGCAAAGGCCAGGTCGACCACGTCTTCATCACCACGACCGGCGTCGGACAGCTCACCGAGGGCGTCCGCACGTCCGGCGCGTTTGCGAAGCCCGGCGACGCCGTGATCGTGACCGGCGACGTGGGCCGCCACGGCTGCACCATCCTGCTCGCCCGCAACGAATTCGAGATCGACGCCAACGTCACGAGCGACTGCGCCCCGCTGTGGGGCACGGTAAAAAGCATGCTCGACGCCTCGCACGACATCCATGTGATCCGCGATGCCACGCGCGGCGGAGTCGGCACCGTTCTGTACGAGATCGCCGACCAGAGCAAGGTCGGGATCCGCCTCAACGCCGCTGACGTCCCGGTCGCGCCCGAGGTGCGCGGCGTCTGCGGCATGCTCGGGCTGGAGCCGCTTTACCTCGCCTGCGAAGGGCGCCTCGTCGTCTTCGCCCCAAAGTCCGAAGCTGCGGCGATCCTCGAAGCGCTCCGCAAAGGGCCGTATTCCGCCAACGCCGCCATCATCGGCGAAGTCGTCGCCGACCACCCCGGCAAAGTCGTCATGACCACCGAGATCGGCGCACAGTCGCTCCTGCCCCAGCCCGGCGGCGAACTCCTCCCGCGAATCTGCTAACCGCAAGCGGTTCTGAGGTAGTGTCCGGCTTCGCTCGGACACGGGACCGGACATAATATGCTCCGTCGGAGATGCTGATTCTCCGGCGGTTTTTTATTCTCTACAGGAAAA
>JAEEGL015815737.1_pt1 | contig 11252 bp, 2 predicted proteins | sample 9134231 | NCBI WGS metagenome assembly JAEEGL01 (sample SAMN16246548, study PRJNA631951) | gut metagenome | biome: gut microbiome; feature: rumen; material: fiber-attached | host: Bos | place: Iran: Karaj | collected 2018-10
AAGATGGGTGCCGAGGCGTTGTACGATGTGATTGTCAGTATTGACATTGACAAGGAATCCTATGAATTGCGCAGCCGTGCGGACAAGGAGACCTCCCAACAGCGCAAACAGGAACTGCTGAAACGGCTGAATGTGTTTGAGGCGTTCCGGGACAGCCGCAAGCGGATAGAAAACCGTCCGGAATGGATGATTATGAAAATCATTCCGGTGATTCCGCCCGAGTTGCGTCCGTTGGTGCCGTTGGATGGCGGCCGTTTTGCAACCTCTGACATGAATGAGTTGTACCGTCGTGTCATCATCCGGAACAACCGGTTGAAACGGCTGATGGATATCAAGGCTCCCGATGTGATCATGCGTAACGAAAAGCGCATGCTGCAGGAGGCTGTGGATTCCCTGTTTGACAATTCCCGCAAGGCCAATGCCTTCAAGTCGGATTCAAGGGCGTTGAAATCCCTTTCCGATAACCTGAAGGGCAAGCAGGGACGTTTCCGTCAGAACCTGCTCGGCAAGCGTGTGGATTATTCCGGCCGTTCGGTCATCATTGTCGGGCCGGAGCTGCATCTGAACGAGTGCGGTCTGCCGAAAGACATGGCGGCTGAACTCTTCAAGCCGTTCATCATCCGTCAATTGTTGGAGCGCGGCATAGTCAAGACTGTCAAATCCGCGAAAAAAATTGTCGACCGTAAGGATGCCGTCATTTGGGACATTCTGGAAAATATTCTGAAGGGTCACCCCGTTCTGCTGAACCGTGCCCCTACGCTGCACCGCTTGGGTATCCAGGCCTTCCAGCCGAAACTGGTGGAGGGCAAGGCCATCCGGCTGCACCCGTTGGCATGTACCGCCTTCAATGCCGACTTCGACGGTGACCAGATGGCAGTGCATGTGCCACTGGGCAATGCGGCCATTCTGGAGGCACAGTTGCTGATGCTCTGCTCCCACAACATCCTGAACCCCGCCAACGGAAGCCCTATCACCGTTCCGTCACAGGACATGGTGCTTGGTTTGTATTACATAACCAAGGAACTGCATTCCACACCGGACAATCCGGTCAAGGGTGAGGGCAAGGTGTTTTACGGTGCCGAGGAGGTTATAATGGCGCACAACGAGGGCAAGGTGCATACCAATGCCTGCATCAAGTGCCGTGTCAACCTTAACGGGGATGGCAAGATGCAGCTGATTGACACCACGGTGGGTCGTGTGCTCTTCAATCAGGTTGTGCCTGACGAATATGGCTATATCAACAAATTGCTGACCAAAAAGTCATTGCGTGACATCATCGGCGATGTTCTGAAGAAAACCGGTACCGCCAAGACCGCCAAATTTTTGGATGACATCAAGGATATGGGATACAAGATGGCTTTCCGTGGAGGACTGTCCTTCAATCTGGGCGATGTGATCATCCCCAAGGAGAAGGCCGAAATCATTGCCGAAGCCAACAAGCAGGTGGATGACATCATGGACCAGTTCTACAATGGTTGGATAACCGGTACCGAACGATACAATCAGGTTATTGATGTCTGGTCCAGCGTGAATATCCAGATTAAGGACATCCTGCTCAAACAGCTGAAAGCCGACAAGCAGGGTTTCAACTCCGTTTACATGATGCTGGATTCCGGCGCCCGTGGATCTGATGCTCAGATTACCCAGCTGTCCGGTATGCGTGGTCTGATGGCCAAGCCGACCAAGGCTGGTGCTGTCGGAGGCGAGATTGTGGAGAACCCGATTCTCTCCAACTTCAAGGAGGGTCTGTCCGTTCTTGAGTACTTCATTTCCACTCACGGTGCCCGTAAGGGTTTGGCCGATACCGCTCTGAAGACTGCCGATGCAGGTTACCTGACCCGTCGTCTGGTGGATGTGGCGCACGATGTGATTATTTCCGAAGAGGATTGCGGCACGCTGCGTGGCCTGACCGTTAGCGCCTTCAAGCAGAATGATGCGGTGGTGGCCTCCCTGTATGAGCGGATTTTGGGACGTACAAGCCTGCATGACATCTACGATCCCCAAACCAACGAACTTATTGTCCGTGCCGGAGAGGAGATTAACGAAGCATTGGGCAAGCGCATTGAAGATGCCGGCATTGAGGAGGTGGAAATCCGTTCGGTGCTGACCTGCGAATCCAAGCGTGGTGTTTGTGCCAGATGTTACGGACGCAACCTGGCCACCTCCAAGATGGTCCAGCGTGGCGAAACTGTCGGCGTTATTGCCGCCCAGTCTATCGGTGAACCTGGTACCCAGTTGACACTACGTACCTTCCACGTCGGTGGTGTGGCAGGTGCCTCCCGTACCGAGGCGGACATCAAAGCCAAATACAGAGGCATCCTGCAAATTGATGAGCTGCGTGCTGTTGATGTGGAAAAGGAGGATGTTCTGACAGGACAACCGATACACTGCCAACGTGTTATTGGCCGTTCCGCTGAAATGCACATTATCGATCCGGAGACCCATATTGTATTGACAACCACCAATATCTCATACGGTTCCTTCCTGTATAAGAAATCGGGTGACATTGTTGAGAAGGGTGACCTGATTGCTGAATGGGATGCTTTCAACGCGCTGATTATATCCGAAGTTGGTGGTAAGGTACAGTATGAGAACATCATTGAAGGTGTCACTTATCGGGCTGAAACTGAAGAGCAGACCGGCATGACCTCCAAGGTGATTATTGAAACCCGCCAGAAGACCAAGAATCCCTCCATCCGTATTTTGGATGAGGCTGATGAGGTGATTAAGGAATATGACCTTCCTGTCGGAGCCCGTATTGAGGTGAAGGAGGGTTCAAAACTGAAGGCCGGTGACATCCTGGTCAAGATTCCGCGCGTGTTCGGCAAAGCCGGTGACATTACTGGCGGTCTGCCGCGTGTGACCGAGCTGTTTGAGGCGAGGAACCCTTCCGATCCGGCCATAGTTTCGGAAATTGACGGTGTGGTCTCGTTCAGCAAGAAACTGAAACGCAACAATCGTGAGGTGACCATCACCCCACGCACCGGCGAACCTATCAAATATCTCATACCCACTTCCAAACAGATTCTCGCACAAGAGAATGACTTTGTCCGTGCCGGTACGCCGCTTTCGGAAGGTTCGTTGACACCGGCTGACATCCTGGCAATCAAGGGACCGAAGCAGGTGCAGGAATATATTGTCAACGAGGTGCAGAGCGTCTATCGCGGACAGGGTGTGAAAATTGATGACAAACACTTTGAAGTGATTGTCCGTCAGATGATGCGCAAGGTGGAGATTATAGATCCGGGCGACACCCGTTATCTGGAGGGTGAACTGGTGAACAAGCTGGAATTCCAGGAGGAGAACGACAACATTTGGGACAAGAAGGTGATCCAATCCAACGGGGATTCCATCAAATACCAGGAGGGTCAGATTATCTCTGTCCGTGAACTTCGGGATGAGAATTCACTGCTGAAACGTCAGGACAAGAAGGAGATGACAGTACGTGACGCACAGCCTGCCACTGCCAAGCAGATTCTCCAAGGTATTACGAGGGCTTCGCTGCAGAACAAGAGCTTTATCGCAGCCGCCTCCTTCCAGGAGACGACCAAGGTGCTCACCGAAGCTGCGGTCAATGCCCGCACCGACTATCTGGAAGGCTTGAAGGAGAACGTGATTATCGGCCACCTGATTCCTGGCGGCACCGGTCTCCGCGAGTATGAGAACATCATTGTCGGTTCCAAGTCCGAGTATGAGTCATTAATGGCATCCAAGGAGGAATAGTCATGGAGGAGTTCAACAACCATACCGAGCAGAAGATCGACATCGGTGTAAGCGATGCGGTGGCTGAAGGCACCTACGCCAATCTGGCCATCATAACCCATTCCAATTCCGAGTTCATCCTGGATTTTGTGAACATCATGCCGGGTATGACCAAGGGGAATGTGAAATCACGGATCATTCTTACGCCGCAGCATGCCAAGCGGCTGCTGCTGGCACTGCAGGACAATATCCAGCGGTTCGAATCCTACAACGGGGAAATCCGGGTGGATTCAGGGCCGGCGCTTCCGCCGCTGAATTTCGGCGGGAACCAGGGACAAGCGTAAATGAAAAAAAGCGGGTCAAAGCCCGCTTTTTTTTATTGGATGACCATTTTGCGTGTAATCCGCTGACCTCGGTATTCCATGGTGTAGTAATACAGGCCACTGGCCAAGTCGGCGGTGTTCAATTCAATCTGATTGCTGCCAGCCTCGCCTCGGAAATCCTTTTGGTAAATCACCTGTCCGTTGGCACCCATCACACTGAGGCGTACCATGCCTCCCTGCGGTAGGTAGAATGGGATCGCGGTGATTTCTGTGGCAGGGTTCGGGATGTTTTGTCCCAATTGCCATGTTTCCGTCCCAGTTTGTGCGATGCCCACGCCCTTTTCGCAGTCAAATGCCTTGGAGATGGTGTCGTTTCTGCGGATGGTGTCGCCGGAGTAGGCTTCAGCGTAGGCCTTCAAGGTGTATTTGCCGGTGTAGTTCGGTACCTTGTAAGTCATGGTGAAGGCATGGTTCTTGGTTTCGTTGATGGCCATGTGGCTGATCATCTCGCTGATGCTTTCCACAACGCGGTCGCTGTCGTTGACCACATCCACATGCAACACGATGTTGTCGGCCTCGAGGTTGCCGATATTGGCGACCCGCACTGTGGGAGCGAGCTTGGTCTTTCCGATGGCGGGTGTTGTTGTTGAAATGTCCAAAACTTGGATGTCAATGGAGTCGGGGATGTCCACATTGCCGATAATCTGTACTGCATTGTCGCTGTTGTCTGCATCACAGTCGAGGTCGGCTTTCAGCTCGAAGAAGTAGTAGGGCTGGTTCTTGCTTACGAATGGTACGGAGAAGGGCCGGCTCATCTGGTGGACGAGGGTGTCGCCGGCACCCAAATGTTTCCGGACCGTATCCACCAGCACTTCGTTGCCATCAATGCTCATGCGCAGCAGCAGCTGTTCCACCGGGATGTTGCCGTGGTTGGTGACCATGGCGGTGACGGCTACCTGCTCCCCGCCCAGCTTGTACATCTGGTTATCAATTCCGAGGATTGTGTCAATGGCCACATCCTGCATGATGAGCAGGCTGGAGTCGCGGATGGTGTCGTTGAGGGGGTTGTTGTCGTAGGATTTCATGCGTGCTTCAAGGTAGTAGGCACCGTTGGCTTCCAAAGCGATCTGCCCTAAAGTGACAGTGTCGGACTCGAAACTGCCGAGGCGTTTGTTGTAGACCACCTTGTTGCTGTAGTTGACCGCGCCGGTCACATTCAGCGTGAGGGTGTCGTCCACCATGTCTATGTTCAGCCGCGAAAGGTTGGTGATGACCGCCTTGATTTCCATCGGTCTGCTGTCGCAGGCAGTCCGGTTGGAAATGTCGATGGGCAGCAGGCTGATGGCGGCATCCTGCGAGGCTGTGATGCGGATGCGGTCGATGCTTTGGTTGGCACCGCCATAACTCATGGCACGGAACACCAGGGAAAGACAGCTTGACTGGGTGAAGGCGCTCAGGTCAATGTCGTACTGCTTCCAGCCGGTGGCGGTGTCGGCCACCCTGATGCGCTTGAGCTCCGTATAGGTGGCTCCGCCATCTGTGGTGGCCAATACGGTCAGCATGTCATTGCCGCTGCAGTTGGCGCTGTGTGCATACCAGAAGCTCAGCGTGGGCTTTAGGTATCCATGGATATCCAGACCATTAAAGATAGCTTTGGCACAAGCGTTCGGTTCTTTCCCTCCGGCAAATTCCAGCCGTCCGTTTCCGAATGTAGGGGCGATGGACGGGTTGCTGCCGTTGCCTTTGACCACTTTCCATTCGGTGTTGCCGGACATGGTGACATTTATGAATTCGTACGGCTCTGTGGAGAAGTCAATGTCATAGGGGGGAAGCATGTGTCCTGTTTTGTACGACATGCTTATCGTGTTATTGGTTACATCAATGTCTGAAGTGTCCGTCAGGGTAATTGTCATATTATAGATGCCGCTCACAAGTGTAGGCATGGTTCCTATATCTAATGTGATAGTCTGTTGGTAGGCTATGCTCCCTTTTGTTATTGTGGTGTCATAGTGGTGATTGATGGCTCCACTTATATCCAAGGAAATTTTTAGTGGAGAATGGGAAAAGTCGGCATCTTTCATGCCAATGTTTTTTACACTGATCCGTACTGGTGTGGATGTGGTGAGGCAGGCTGCATCGGTGGAGGATTGTGGAGAGAGAAATGCCATCGCTTGCAAATCCACTTTTATGATTTGGAATCCATAGCAACCCATGATTGTGGATTTGGTGCGTTGTCTGCCACTGATGTCGGTGGTTACATTGGTGAACTGCGGGCAGACAAACTGTTCGTAGTTGTTCAGATTAAGATTATTGGTTAAGTTTGTAAAGTCAGGTTTGGCATTCACCGAATGCAAATCCTGTCCGGTGGTGTTTTTCCAGGTTTTGAACGAGGAGATTGGTGAACCGGCGTAACCGATGGTTGTGTTGTTCATGGAGAAATAGTTGTTGTAGTCCATGGAGACGTATGGGGTGGTGTAATTGTTGTTCAGATAGCAGGGGTGGTTATCCCCAGCGCTCTGGGTTACAAAAATGTTGTTCCTTAAAGTGATGGTATGGGCGGTGTCGGAGTTTTTAACGTAGATGCCGTACACTGTGCCTCTATTTGATTTGGAGAAAACGCTGTTATTAACCACATTCCAGTTTTGGTAAGGCATTTCAATACAGATGCCGTACTTTATACCGCTTTCTCCCTCCACTATGACTTCGTTGTTGGCCATTGTGCCGGTGTTTCCTCCAAATGCGGGTGAGTTTTTGTGGTAGTACCAATAGATGCCGTAACCGGTTCCGGATGTAATCACATGAACGTGGTTGTTTTCCATTTTGTCCACATTGCTGCAAGAGTAGTTAATGATTCCATAGTAGTTGCTGGTGCTTTTTTTCCGGTTAGTGATGATGTTGGATGACATGCTCTTGTAGTGGGAATAATAGTACGAATATATACCGGAGTAATAGGCATCGCTCAAAGTGTTGCTGTCAATGGTGATGCTGGAGGCCATCATGTTAACGGTGCTGCCGGCAGGAAAATAAAAATACATATTGTAGTAACCGCCCCGGATGTTGTTGCCCACAAATTCCACATCCGCTGGATAGGATGTGGAACCATCATTATTTATGTAAGAAACTGCGTATGAGGTGTTGTATGTAGTTGTGACGTTAGCGTAGATGTTACAGTTCCGGAACGATATGTCTTCAACATTACCATTTAGTTTGACACCAATCGTGCCATCGTTGATGTTGCCGAAGGTTATGTTTCGAAAGTGCCAGTGGGCACTGTTTCGGATGCTCAGCGCGGAGCCGTTGCTGTTGATGATGACAGTTTGAGGATAACCGTTCGTCATGACAGTGATGATGTTTTTGGCATTTGAACCAGGAACTTTACTTGTGATGCGGATTCCTCCGGAAAACTGGGTGGCAGATGCCAGCATTAGAGTGACTGGCGCAGAAATGCCGCAGGTTTGCAGTGCTTTGATGGCTTCTGCCGGGTTGCTGAAATTGGCATTGATGCCGCCCACAGTGTAGGTGCCTGCCATACGTCTGTCGCAGGTATAGGTGGTTGCCTGTGCGGTGTCATCTGCCAGGAATGTGTCATTTAGAGGATTGATGTTTGTCAGGTAGGCTGTAATCTGGTGGTTTCCGCTTTTCGGCATAAAGGAACCGAGTGGGATCTTGTCCGTTTCACCGGCTGCCAGCTGACCTTTCCACACGATATCGCGACCCTGCACAACTCCGTCCAGTTCAACGCGGATGGTGGCTTCTCGCAAGGTGTCTGTACCGGCATTCTGTAGAACAGCATAGGGGTGGATGGTGCTCATGTAGAAGGTGGTTCCTGGCAAATCCACGATTTCTTTCAAGGCAATATTTGTCTTTGGGAGATCATTGGTGTAGGCACCCATCAGCGTTTTGGTGACACGGAGTTTTCCGTTTATGTCGGTGTTCATGCCCTTCATGTTCGGGCAGAGCAAATCGGTGTCGTTTTTCAGAATGGCGGTTGTGTCGGCATGGACAAAGAGAGGCTGTTTGTACAGGTCATGTATGGCGGATAAAAGTGTCGATCGAAATGCATTCAACGTTCCAATATTGGAACCCAAATAGCCGACATTGCTCTTGCTCCACCAGCAATTGTAGTCCACATCATAGTTGTCTACGGCAGATATTTTATATGAGTACAGAGGATAGTTATAGCCCGAACTCAGGCATACAGAAATGTTGTTCTTTATTTCTCCAAAATAGTTATTATCGTTCATGCTTGTATATATCCCGTAGGAGTAAGTGCTTGTCCCGCTTATTATTATGCTGTTGTTGAACACTTTGATGCCTGAGGAGCTTTCGAATTCCAAGCCAATTGTGTTTTTTTTGTTGTTTCGAAGGATAATCTCATTGTTGCTGATGACAGTAAATGAGTCGGTGTAGCAGGTGGTCAAGCCATAAACGTCGTCGTTCAGGTCCTTGTTTCGGAATCGGTTGGCGCTGAACAGGCTGCTGTCATTGTAGTAGGAATAAAATCCGTAGTCACAGCTGTTGCCTGATCTGGCGCCATCAAACCGGTTGTGTGTCACATGCAGGTTGTTGTTGTAGTACAGATAGGCCGCATACGAATAGTAGTTTTCAATATGGTTGCTGTCAAACAGTATTTGGCTGTTACGTGAGGTTGAGCTGTTTCCGTAGAAATAGATGCCATAGCTGCCGCCAATGATTTCGTTTCCAATAAAGCGGATGTCGTGGACAGGGGTTCCGTTTGAACGGTGGATAGTGGAGAAGGCGTTGTTGTTGACGTTGGTGTCAAAGCCGAATAACTTACAGTGATAGAACTCAATGTCTTTTAGGCCGGAAGCCAATCGGACACAATTGTTTCTCACTTTTCTGGCATCAAAGGAGAGGTTCCTGAAGGTCAGTCCAGTGCTGTTGTTCAACGAGACTACAGGTCCCTTTCCCGGTCGGAACAGGACACTGTCAGCGTTGTCCGCGATGGAGGTTATTGTCAGATGGTAGCCGTCAGGAGGCCTGAAGCCTTCGAACCGCACATTTTCGTTATAGATGCCGCTGGATAATTTCAAAGTCACGTCTCCGCCAATGCCGCATTTGTCCAAATAGAAAAGTGCATCCGAAAGGGTTGGGAAGTCATGTGAACTGCCCGCACCTATGGTATAGGAGCCTTTCATCTGGTTCTTGCAACCTGTAACTGTGATGGTCAAGGTGTCATCATCCACGTTGGAATCTGTCTGGTTGTTGGGGCTGCTGACCCATACGGTGATGGTGTCATAAGTCATGTAGCGTTGGATGTAGCTGCCCAAGGAGATTGTGTCGTAGAAATCGGTGTAAAGGTGTCCTTTCCAAGTCACAGTGGGTTGCAGTATGCCGTTTACCATCCAGTTGATCAGACATGAGTCCAGCCAATTGTCACCTTTGTTCTGGATTGTGATTTTTACGGGCTGTTTGCCGGTAATGGTGCTATTGGTCGGATTGTCAATGCTTGCCAGTGCAACGGAGTTATTATTGTCATTTCCGATGTTTCCGAATCCGAAACGAATTAGTGGTTTATAATTATTGCTGCTCCAACTGGTTGCATTGTTTACACAAAAGGTTGTCTGGATGCCTTTACCGACATTGTGTGCTGCCCATCCGATGTCGACGGTGGAGGTGGTTCCTCCATAGCCTTCAATGAAAATGTATATATTCATGTCAGCCGGCAGGATGAATTTGTTTTTCAGGATGATTTCATTCCAGCCTGCCTTGCAGATAGTGATGCCATCATAGACTTCGGTGGCCTTGTATGCTACAGGATTCATGTATGTGGCGGTCATTGGTGGTTTGTCTGTGGTGGCCAGCATGTGGATTTTCAGGTTTCTGGTCACTTTGACGTTATTTGCGTTGGGGAACTCCGGGCGCAGGTACCATGCAAAACGTGTAATGGTCAGATCTTGGTTTTTCGGATTGATGTCAGAGGACTCATACAGGAGGCGGCTTTGAGAGTATTTGTACTTCACATTATAAATAAGATTGCTGTTATTGTATGTGACGATATTGGTGTCTTCCGGGTGATAGTAGATGTATTTTGTCACAAACCGCTTGTTGACGAAACTTTTGGAGATTTTTTTGTTGTTACCGTTGGTGTCATGTCCAAATATGGAGCAATATATTTCTGTGCCGTAATATTGTTGCGGAATGGTGGCTGTCCAGATGGAGTCTCCCTCTAAGGCGGTCATTTTAATTGAGTCCTTCCTGGTTTTCCTATCATATGTGACGCTATAGGCCAAGTAAGGCTGCACAATTTTGGCTGTGGTGCGGGTGGCAACTTTTGCCTTGACTGTGAATGGACCGGCACTGTAAATAGTGTCTCTCAGGTTTGTGATGAAGTCCACTACGGGGGGGGTGAGTTCGGATTTAGATGCAAGCACTTGAAAATCATCTACGTACCAACCTGCGGCAATAAAGGATCCTGGAGAGCTTCCTTTGCGGATGATGAAGCGGAAGCGCACTTTGGTATAGTTAACGTAGTCACTTACGTCAAATGTCTCTTCTTCCCACCAACTGTTGTTCGGTTTGGCTAAAGTGTCAAAGCCGGCCCATGTGGAGTAAGAAGAATGGGAGAAGCCCATATCCTGCTTGTATGTGGCGCAGGTGCCTTGGTAGGCATCGTAGGGGATGGGACGCCATTTGTTGGCGGTTCCAAGCACATCCTCTTGATACTCAATCCGGCAGATGTCAGAAGGAACCACCTTGCAGATGTGACTGAAACGAATCATCACATACTTGTAATTGGAGAAGTCGAAAAAAGGGGTGACCAGCATGGCGGTGTCGCCGGCGTTTATGGGCAGTTGACAGTGCATCGCATACTTTGTGGAGACACAAATGCCGGTGTCCGGCTTCCATGACGGTGCGGTGGCCGAGTGGGCTGGAATGATGTCCCATCCCGATGGCTTTTTGGTCGAGAATTTCTCATTGCAGAGATAGGTCGTCTGGGCCAGCACGCCAGAAAAGGCACACATAATCAATACGGCTGATAAACATTTTTTGGCAAATATCTTCAATTTCATTGTACAATTTTTTTTCTCTTGAACGCAAAAAACTTTCTTATATTATGGTAACAATAATTAAACCAAAATTCGACAGGTGCATTTTATGCCCCCTCACTATATATAATACGCTTGGGGAACCCAATTTCTCACACTAAAATGAAAAAAATTTTTCACATTTTTTATAATACATTAAAATATAAATGGTTGTGAA
>JAEEGL015869293.1_pt1 | contig 11252 bp, 12 predicted proteins | sample 9134231 | NCBI WGS metagenome assembly JAEEGL01 (sample SAMN16246548, study PRJNA631951) | gut metagenome | biome: gut microbiome; feature: rumen; material: fiber-attached | host: Bos | place: Iran: Karaj | collected 2018-10
ATGAAGTGCGATAGCACGGAATGCGATCGGTTTAGGATTGTGAGAGTTGCGAAGCAACGTAACAATCCGTTGTATTGAAGATGTTTGAAAAGATACATTTGATAAAGGTGTTCGGTTTTGAGGGTGTGAGAAACACCGATCCGGCCCAGTGGCTCAGTTGGTTAGAGCGCCGCCCTGTCACGGCGGAGGTCACGGGTTCGAGTCCCGTCTGGGTCGTTGGAGTAAGAAGTGGAAGTTGCTTATGTATTTGAAAGATACGTAAGTGCGTATGCCAGACCTTCGGTCTGTCATCCCGCGACTTCGTCGCTTATGTCTGAGTGTGTCAGCAACACCGGATGTAAGCAAGCTTCCACCGGCGCTGTTAACACACTCAGCCGCACTTACTCTGTTACACGAGGGATCTTAGCTCAGCTGGGAGAGCATCTGCCTTACAAGCAGAGGGTCATAGGTTCGAGCCCTATAGGTCCCATTATAACAGACAGGCTTAAATGTTCTGTCTGATATATGGGTGGATTCCCGAGTGGCCAAAGGGGACAGACTGTAAATCTGCTGGCAATGCCTTCGAAGGTTCGAATCCTTCTCCGCCCATGAGATTCAGGATCGATATTCGGTCCTGAATCATTTAATGACGCGGGGTGGAGCAGTCTGGAAGCTCGCCGGGCTCATAACCCGGAGGTCGCAAGTTCAAATCTTGCCCCCGCTACTATGCAGTCAGCCCATCCGCCAAATGCTTCGCATTCGTCTACACGCTGACTTGCGCTTACCTATTTTTTCGCCCAGATAGCTCAGTTGGTAGAGCAGAGGACTGAAAATCCTCGTGTCACTGGTTCGATTCCGGTTCTGGGCACTGCGCTTCGTAAGAGGCGCTTTTTTTATTTGTTTTTCACAAATCTTTTATGCGAAACTTATGAAAAGGTCTTGAAAAATCGCCCTGTACAGCATATTATGTAAATGTATGGCATTTGCGCTAGATGTACATACAATTTGCATTGATCGGGAGGAGAGGATGTTATGAAAAAGAGAATTGTTTCGTTATTGATGGTACTGACACTTTGCGCACTCTTTATGTGCGGGTGTTCTTTGAAGGAAGCGGTAACCAGCCGTAAAGTTGTTCCCAGTGAAGACGGAAAGAGACTGGAAGTAACCCTGAAGGCAGAGACGGAGAAAGGTCTGGAGTGGAAATACATTGCGCTTTCAGGCAATCTGACAGAGTCTCAGTCCAATGTTCAGAATGATATGTTCAGTGATACCTACATCGAGGAATATACATTGAGCATGAATGATACGCTTTCGGATACGCTGGTATTGTTCCTGATCCAGAATGGTGATGTTGAGAATGCAAAAGCATATCTCTATGACATCAGTTTTGATGGTGATAAGATCAAGATCGGTGATCCGACAGAAAAGACCGTTGGCTATGACAAGGATCTGATGGCTGTTATTGACAGGGCGAAATAAGCAGTAACATGAGCAGATCAGGAAGTCGCAAAAAAGAGTCAAATGTTCGCGCAGCAAAACTGTTAAAAAAACACGGTGAGGATATTTTGCGGTCAGACGGATTTCGCAGTTCTGCAAACCATATGCAGCATGGCGATGTTTCGGTTATGAAACACAGTATTCGGGTTGCGAAAACCGCGATCGGTCTGAGCCATAAGCTGGGGATTAAAGTATCGGAACGCGATCTCGTCCGGGGAGCACTTTTACATGATTATTTCGGCTATGACTGGCACGGAAAAAAAGTCGGGCTCTATGAGATCATCCATTTTTACAAGATGCACGGATTTACCCATCCCGGGACAGCATTGAAAAATGCGGAACGTGATTTTGACTTAAACAACAGACAGAGAGATATCATCAAAAAACATATGTGGCCGCTGACAATCAAGCCACCTGCCTGCAGGGAGGCCTGGCTCGTGACGATGGCTGACAAGTATTGTTCTTTGATGGAAACGCTCAGGATACATCATTAAAAAGTTTTTTAGCAGGCCCTCCCCATGCGGGGAGGGCCTACTCGATTGAAAGATATTAGAAAAACAGACAGATATGGCACCAGACAGTATTGTCCGGCAGCCTGTTTCGCTGTTCGTGTCGTGTTATCCGGCGCGTTTTTTTGCTAACCTGCCCTTGAAAGGAGGAGCCAGATGGACCAAAAGAAAACGGGAGGCTTTTTGAAGGAACTTCGTAAGGAGAAAAGCCTTACCCAGGAACAGGTAGCAGAAAAACTTGGAGTATCCAGTCGTACGATCTCAAGATGGGAAACAGGGGCTTATATGCCCGATATTTCCATTCTTGTTGATATCGCTGAGATGTATGACGTGGATGTCCGCGAGATCATCGATGGAGAGAGGAGACAAGAAGACATGAACAGTGAAGTAAAAGAAACAGCAGTAAAGATGGCCGATTATTCGACAATGGAAAAGAAGACAATGCTCAAATGGATCAGGTTTATGAGCTTGTCCACCATGATCGTTTCCGTTTGTCTGATCATTCTGAACATTGTGAGGGCATTTGCCATAGCACGTGACATGCCGTCTATGTATGCAGGTGTGATCATAGGAAATCTGATCGGTGCAAATGCCATCGTATCCTATATTCTGCTTGCATTTTCCGTGATAGTCATGTTATATGCAAGCGGGAAATTCAGCCGGATCGAGCAGAGCAGGACGGCATCCATGGTGATCAAGGTTATCGTTGTGATAGCCGTTGTTATGGCCATCGTCGCCGTGGCAGAGATGATCTGGTCGACACATATTATCTATGTCGGATAATGAAGAAACAATTAAATTATGAACGATCAGAATAACAAAGAAAAAATGAATCTATGTAAGTGTCTGAATGACCTGGCAGCCTCTGACAGGTATCCTTTTCATATGCCCGGACATAAACGGCAATCGCTGAATAAAACAGATGCCGATTCCGAAAACCGTAAGAGAGACGGTCAGATAGAAATGTCGGCGGAAAAACTGTTACAGGCGGCATCGCGGTTTGATATTACGGAGATAGAAGGTTTTGATGACCTGCATCATCCTATGGGCGTGATCAGAGAGGAGCAGCAGAGGGCTGCAAGGTTGTTTGGCGCAAAAGAAAGCTATTATCTGGTAAACGGCAGTACGGCAGGAATCCTTGCGGCAATCTGTTCGCAGACGAAGCATGAAGAGGGCATTATTCTTGCAAGGAATAGCCACAGATCAGCATATCATGCCGTATATTTAAATGGCCTGAAAGTATGTTATTTATATCCCCGGCAGATCAGTCTGCAGGAACTGTTTCATATAAGTACCGCAGATCAGGATAAAATCGGCATGCCCGTGAAAGATACGATTCCGGGGCCCATAGATCCGCAGGATGTGGGCAGGGCAATGGAGGAAAGCGGATATAAGGTTGTCTGTATAACCTCCCCTTCTTATGAAGGGATCGTATCTGATATCAGCGCCATCGCAGAGCAGGTTCACAGCCGCGGCGGCATTTTGATCGTGGATGAAGCCCATGGCGCGCATCTGTCCGCGTTCCAAACCATATGCGAACGATATAAAACAGAAAACCGTGGTGATGAAGCCGGCATACAGGAAAATACAATTGATGAGATCGTGAGCAGTTTTCCGAAGAGCGCGGTCCGAAGCGGCGCGGATATTGTGATCGAAAGCCTGCATAAGACGCTGCCGTCCCTGACACAGACGGCGATTTTGCATGTGTGTTCTGACAGGGTGGATTTGCAGCAACTGAAATACAGTTTGGATATTTTCCAGACCTCCAGCCCGTCCTATCTTCTGATGGCATCCATATCGGAATGTGTAACGGTGATGGAAGAAAAGGGAACGGAGCTTCTCATCCGATATAATGAGCTGCTCTCGGAATTCTACCGGGGGTTGGCTGAACTGATGTACCTTCATCTGATTACGCCGCATCAGATCAAAAGGGCGATCGCAAAGCAGGAAGGGAAAGATGCAGATGAGATTTCGATGCAATATATGGATCCTTCCAAACTGGTCATCTATGTGCCGCAGGGATGCGTGAAGGAAGGAAAACCTTACCGCGGACCGCAACTGGCCGCGGAGCTTCTCGAAACCTATCAGCTGGATATGGAGATGACAGCGCCGGGTTATGTGCTTGCAATGACCTCCGTTATGGACAGCCCGGAAGGGGTTCAGAGACTTTTGAAAGCGCTTTTTGAGATCGATGGAAAACTGCTCATGGAAAAAAGCACGGATCAAAAAATAGCGGACAGGCAAACAGATCATGTCACTGCAGCTATGTCTGTAACGACGATCCGCCGGGCCATGGACAGTGACTTAGAGATGATCCCCTTGCAGGAGTCTGTCGGCAGGACTGCAGCAGAATTCGTCTATCGCTATCCGCCGGGTATACCAGTTGTTGCACCAGGTGAGGTCATCACAAAGGAAGCGGTGGAAGAGATTGTTTCAGATGAAAACGCCGGCTTTACCCTGCACAGACAAGGCGTGGGAATTCTTGTTGTCAGACGAGGATAGGCTATTCTCATTTTTACGGAAGTATGCTATCTTAATGTAGGGATGTTGAAATCATTCGGTAGTTTGGAAATCTGGTAAGAAAACCAATATCGAAGACAGACAAAACCGGAGATGAATTCAAAAACGGTATGAATAGGAACCGACAGACCGGATCAGACAGATGAAAATGATTTAAGGAGACTGCAATGCATAAAGAAAAACTGAAGGTAGACGGCGCTATGGGATATGCCGATCCGGACGATATTGTCCGCATGATCGAAGGCAAGATGGAAAAAGGCGTCAGCCGCTTATCGCTACAGTTCACGGATGAACTCGAATACGGACAGACCAAAGAAAAATACCATCACGGAAGATGTGATGTGGGCAGCCCCTGGGCAAAGGGAACGGTGGGTAACTGCGACTGATCCGCCGGATCTGCAAACGCATCGAAAGGGGCAGGCAATGGTTCAAGTTGAAAACATACAGAAAGCCTTTCCGGGAAAAGAGGTGCTGAAGGGCGTTTCCTTTCAGGTGGATGAAGGAAGCATTTACGGCCTGATCGGAAAAAACGGAGCCGGCAAGACAACGCTGATGAAGATCATGACAGATCTGCTGAGCGCTGATTCCGGTCATGTTTATTATGGCGAAAAAGTCGGTGATAAGGTTGGCTATCTGCCGGACCTGCCGTCCTTTTATGAATACCTGACAACAGACGAATATCTCGATTTTCTCTTGTTTGAAAAAAATCCCATCCGTCGGCAGAAACTGCTGGACTTTGTGGGCCTTGCGCCAAACCTTCGCATCAAGACACTGTCCCGCGGCATGCGCCAGCGCCTGGGCCTGGCAGCGGTATTGGTAGGGGATCCGCGGGTGATCCTTTTGGATGAGCCTACAAGTGCCCTCGATCCTGCCGGCAGAAACGATGTCAAAGATCTTCTGATGAAACTGAAAAGTGAAGGCCGGACCATTATCCTGTCCACCCACATTTTAGCAGATATGGATAGCATCTGCGATAAGGCGGGTTTTCTTCATAACGGCGTGATCGCAAAAGAAGTTGATGTAAAACAGCTCCAGGAGACGGCAACAGGGCTGATCCTTCATTTTGCCACAGCGCCGAACCTTTTATCCCTTTCCAAATACGTGCCGCAGATTTATAAAAAAGATGATTTGACGATCAAAGTCGTGATCGATGAGTCGCAAAAACCGGAGAGTCAGAAAAAACTGTTTCAGGGCCTTGCGGCCCAGACCGCGGAAATCACATCGATCCGTTCTGCCACACCGTCGCTGGATCAGATCTTTCAGGAGGTGTGCGTATGAATCAGGGCATGATCTGCTGTATCAGAAAAGATATCAAAGAGTGTATGCGTACCGGCAAGGTCATTTTGTTTGCGGGCATGGTTCTCGGCATCGGTGTGATGATCATGGGATTTACCCTGGTCTTTTCCGATATTCCGGAGGAACTCTGGGCACAGCTGCCGGGCTTTAACATTGAATCATTAGAAGAACTTGTGTCCACCATGTATCCGAAAATGGTGCGGGAGAGCGTGGGCATTTTTTCCTACTATATCGGCTTCTTTTTCTCCCTGGTGGTGATCCTGGTCATCCATGCGATGCTGCCGAAAGAAGAAAAAAACGCAAAATGGATCCTGCCCATGGAACAGGGATATTCGAAAACCGATTTCCTCATGGGAAAGTGTATAGTATACGGGTCCCTTGCAGGAGGTATGGTGCTGATCGGCTATCTGGCCTATTACTTTTTAGCCTGCTGCTGCATGGAACAGAATATGCCTTTTTCCAATGCACTTGTTTGCGGTATCGTTCACGGACTGAATCTGTTTTTCATCGTGGCATATACAATGATGTTTTCCATGCTTTTGAAAAATCCCGTGGTCAGCGCGGTTTCCATGATCGCAACGATCATACTGGTGCCGGATATGACAGCGTATTTTTCCATCGGAAAAATCCTGCCGACACACCTTCTGCGATTCGTCTATGACAGCAGCAACAGCTACGGAGAACTGTTTGTTCCGATGCTCCTGAACATCACCTTTCTTGTGATACTGTGGATCCTGATCGCAAGAAAAGAAGGCATGCAGGAATGATACAGGCGTTATCGTTCGTTATAAAACGACAGCCTGAAAACATATATAATACAAAGGAGGATGCAACATGGTAAACGAAAGAAGACCCGATGACATGAAGAGGATCACCACACCGGAGTTAGCAAAGGCTTACATCGATGAGCAGATCGCCCTTCTCAGAGAGCAGGTCGGAGACAAAAAAGTGCTCCTGGCACTTTCCGGCGGCGTAGACTCATCCGTCGTGGCAGCGCTCTTGATTAAGGCAGTTGGTGACCAGCTTGTATGCGTACATGTCAACCACGGACTGCTCAGAAAAGGGGAGCCCGAGCAGGTGATCGAAGTATTCCAGAATCAGATGAAGGCAAACCTTATCTATGTGGACGCGACCGACAGATTCCTCGACAAGTTGGCAGGAGTTACCGATCCCGAAACAAAAAGAAAGATCATCGGCGGCGAATTCATCGAAGTATTCGCAGAAGAAGCCAGAAAACTTGACGGCATTGAGTTTTTGGCACAGGGAACTATCTGGCCGGATATTCTCGAAAGCGAAGCAGGGATCAAGGCACACCACAATGCAGGAGGCCTTCCCGACGATATGAAGTTCGAACTGGTAGAACCGGTACGCATCCTCTTCAAAGATGAAGTACGTGTTGTGGGCAAAGAGCTCGGCCTTCCCGACAACATGGTATTCCGCCAGCCCTTCCCCGGCCCCGGCCTCGGCGTACGCTGCCCCGGTGCCATCACCCGCGACAGACTTGAGGCAGTCCGCGAATCCGACGCGATCCTCCGCGAAGAATTTGCCAAGAACGGCTTAGAAGGAAAAGTATGGCAGTACTTCACCGTTGTTCCCGACTTCAAGTCAACCGGTGTTAAGGACGGCAAGCGTACCTTCGACTGGCCCTGCATCATCCGTGCCATCAATACTACGGACGTAATGGAAGTGACAGTAGAGCATCTCTCCAATGAACTCATAGACCACCTGGTTAACAGGATAATAAAGGAAGTTCCCGGCATAAACCGCGTTCTCTTCGACTACACACCAAAGCCTCCGGCTACGGTAGAATATGAGTGATAACCATTATCGTAGGGCAAAGCAGTTTATCCCCTAAAGGGAAATAATCACTAACCTAAGAGAAATAGTAACAGACCTTGAAGAAGTAATTCCTTCAGGGTCTGTTTTTTGTTCAGAAACCTTGTAGTGACTGGGAATGAAAGGGAAGAGAGGGGAATAAAATTCGCATTTTATTCTACTGTCATTTCCTGAAGAGGAGGATAAGCCTCTTTGCCTTTTAGAGGATAAATGAGGTTGCCCTCCCATATAGTATATTTTATGATTCTCATTTCGAGGTACCTCTTGCAGCTATGCCGACAGAAGACGGGATTAAGATAAGCTGGTGGTGGATACTTGTAATCCTTATACTTGGAGCAACCGGCAAGAAGATGTATGATGATCACATGGAGAAGCAGAAGGCATTGGCAGAAGCCAGAAATGATGATCATGAAGAAATAAAATAATCAAGTGATTTTAAGGCTTCGGGGATGTTCCCCGGAGCCTATTTTCTTATTGAAATAACAGAAAAATAAATGTTATAATATTTGCGGTAATATGACTTTTAGCGCAGGAGGAAGAAGACATGAAGGTAAGAAGGATCAGCATCAGCACCAAGCTTATATTCGGGGTGATCTTACTGTTTCTGATCTCGGATATTATTCTGGGAATGGTGAGCTACAGGAAGTCATATCAGATGCTCATGGATCAGATCAAGCATAACTCTGAGAGCGTTTCATCCGCAGTCGCAGCTATGATAGACGGAAATATAGTTGCATCGGTAAAGCCGGGCGAGGAGAACACGGAGGACTATCTTAAGGTAAGCCGTGATCTTACCGCTTTTCTTGACAGTACCGGTGTTGAATATGTATATACGATCAGATCTTCGGCAAACGGAGGCATGGAATATGCAATTGATGCTCAGATAGAGGATTATTCCGCGATCGGGGATCAGTTTGATGACGATGAAGCTGCCCCCGCGCTGTCGGGAACCGTCGTATCGAACGAAGAACCTTATACCGATGACTGGGGAACCCATGTTTCTTCGTACAGTCCCATATATGTAGACAATAAGGTTGTCGGAGCGGTCGGTGTTGACGTGAGCATGGACTGGATACAGGAACAGACCTCTGTACTTCTTCGTACCATAATCATATTGTGTGCGGTCATAATAGCGGCAGGAACAGTCCTTTTGGTAATACTTGGCGGCACATTGAGGCACAAATTCGCCGTTCTTAATGACAAGGTAGTCGAGCTGACTAACGGTGACGGCGACCTGACCAGACAGATCGAGATGACTTCGGGTGATGAATTTGAGGTTATCGGAGATAATATAAACAAATTGATAGAGTTTATCCGTGAGATGCTTCTTTCTATCCATGCAGAATCAAACAGGCTGAATACTGCCTCCTCGCATATAGCCGATAATGTCCGCGGAGCGCGCGGCGATGCCCAGTCCATTTCCGATACGATGACGGATATGAGTTCCACGATGCAGGAGACGGCGGCTTCCATAAACAAGATAAATGAGCTCATGGCTGAGATCACGACATCATTTGACGATATCGTAAGGGAGATCGACGGCGGGCGTGATTTTGCACATGAGGTTAAGGGCTCGGCATCTGCGATAGGTGAAAATGCCGAGAAGGAGAGAAACGCCACGAAAGACAGGGTGGCAAGGATGGCTGAATCCGTGTCCGATAAGATCGACCGCTCCAAGGCAGTCAGCAGGATCGAGGATCTTACCGGCAACATCATAGCGATATCGAACCGGACCAACCTGCTTGCCCTTAATGCATCGATCGAAGCGGAGCGTGCGGGCGATGCCGGAAGAGGCTTTGCGGTTGTTGCGACCGAGATAGGTGAGCTTGCCAATAATTCGCAGTCGGCTGCTTCGGAGATCCAGGCAGTTTCATCAGAGGTTATCAGTGCCGTAAACGAACTGAGTGCGGAGGCTCAGAATCTCCTTAAGTTCGTAAATGAGACTACGATGGGAGGATTTACGGATCTGGTTAATATCAGTGAGGAATACTTACAGTCAGCCGAGCGCATAACAGATATGATGGAGCGTTTTGCCGATGCATCCGCTCAGATACAGGCAAATATCGACAGTATCAGGGAGTCGACCGACTCCGTGAACCTTGCGGTTGAGGATGCGGCCAACGGCGTTTCGAGGACCGCGGAGAGATCGGTCGAGATGTCTAATAACATGTCGATCATTGATGAGGAAGCACTTGCAAGCTCCGAGATATCAAACGGCCTCAAGGCAGAGGTAGGAAAGTTCAAACTGCAGTGATCCGGTCTAATGTCATAGATGTTAGCTTTTGAGGATAGAATAAAGCAAGTCAGTCTGTCCCGAGGCTAACATAAAGCTAGAAAAAAAGATATATGTTAGCCTCCAACAAGGAAATAAGGCCACCCAACTGTCCTTAAGGCTAACATAAAGCTAGAAAAACGATATATGTTAGCCTCCAACAAGGAAATAAGCGCATCCAGCCGCTCTTGAGGCTAACAAAAGACAGAAAACTCAACAAATGTTAGCCGGTGAAGGGAAATATATGCAGGAAAGGATACTTGGAAGCTAACATTTTGCATAGAATTATTTGAATTGTTAGCATGTGTGACCGTGCAAAGTCTTGGTAGCTATGAAATAAACAAGGTCACAAATTTAAGATTAAAACATTAGGCGGGGGTATTATAAATACATATATGAATTGTGCGAAAAATGAGAATACAAAGATTTTACTGCTAGCTCCGGGGAAAGGACCTATGACATATATCCGAGGAATCATAGAAGCAATAGGTTAATAAACTCGATTATGCGACTATCAAGCCTAACAGGACCGCCACGGTATCGCTTAAGAATACAAAGATCAATAAAATGGATGTTGAATGGAATTCAACGGATCCGGATGTTGCCAAGGTATATGCCGGTGGCGTTATAAAAGCTGTATCCAGAGGTCAGACAATCATTTATACTGAGACCGGCGGTGTAAGGAATGAGTGTGTTGTAACGGTTAAGTGAAATTCGGTCGAATTTGACAATAGCCTTAAACTGCTATAATAAAGATACAAAGGAGTTACCGGAAGACGGTTAGCCCGAGTAAAAAATGGTTAATTAAAAACGACCGCCATAGCCTCGACACTAACGGCGGTCGTTTTTACTGTGTTCTATATATCTTCCTACAGCAACTCCGGCTGTGAAGATTGTAATTGAGGCAGCAATAGCGCCCAGAATCTCCAAAGTCATCATTGCAGAAGCCCTCCTTTCAAAGTATTCCCTTGCGGGTTTCTATGATAAACGGAGGGTCCAGGTCTTCACTTCGTTACGGTCGGAGCAAAACAGAAGTCCCCCGGACTTCTTGCTCCCCTCCGTGGAGGGCTAACCGCCTTGTATCTTGAAACACATTATTGAAAGTGGTAAAATATTTTCCTCATTAGGTACGATGCATCTTGTTTATGTTACGACTACGTATGAAAGGGAAGGTTTATTATGCGGGATAAAACGGCAGATGCAGCACAGATGGAAATAAAAAGGAATGATTTTCTAAAGACAGGCTTCAGATTGTTTTCTGAAAAAAGCATTGAAACGGTCACGCTTACACAGGTAGCAGAGGCGGCCGGCTATGGGCAGACGACCATGTACCGATATTTTGA